>Ga0114919_10002177_pt1 | contig 15827 bp, 13 predicted proteins | sample BlataG_FD_88682 | JGI IMG/M metagenome (GOLD analysis project Ga0114919, IMG submission 88682) | Deep subsurface microbial communities from Black Sea to uncover new lineages of life (NeLLi) - Black_00105 metaG | ecosystem: Environmental > Aquatic > Marine > Oceanic > Sediment | place: Atlantic... | reverse complement strand
CGACGTCTGGGAACGTTGGCATTCCTGTCAATAGCCCAGTAGAGCCTAGGCATAAAAAACCTAAGCTTTCCACAAACCAAACTACCTGAGATTTGGAATTAGTAAATCAAATCGAAGTGTAAAAAGAGTTCTCGTAGTACCAATCCCTACCACTGTGATTCACCATAAACTCCTCAAAACTGCTGTATTTGGGCTCCCATTTACCTAGAGCCTCCCTGCTCTTATTGTTAGACATCTTCTTACCCTTGCTAGGCCCAGGAGCTCCAGTGAATGTACAGCTACCAGGCAACTCTCCTGATTTCTCTACTGCCTTGATCATGTCTTCAAACGTTACTGGGTGCCCATCACATCCTAAGAACACTCTACTTCTATGTTTATGATTACTTGTTATATTATTGAAATTACCACTGTTACTATTACCTGCTCCTTTTCCAGTCAAGACAGCATGGCACATTGATGCAGCGTCCTCATAATGTATCAAGTTGACTAAATAGCCCCCCCATCTGTCTACTTTGCCTTGTTTAAGGAAGAAAGTATGAGCTCCCCTAGTTCTGTGGTAAAGTCCTACTAATCTGACAACACACCCACCCGCTTCTAATACTGCTTGTTCAGCTAGAAGGAGCTTATCTGTGCGTTCATTGCCATGAGGAACTAGTGGGGTGTCTTCATTAGCGGGGGAACCATCATCAACAGAATATACTGCTGCAGAGGAAGTGAACACAAAGGAGCCAGTACCGTCCCAATATTTGATGGCATCAGAGACTTCTTGTGGGTAGTTGTCTGAGCCTGATGGTGGGGCTGCAAAAAGGACATTGGGAAAGGTTGTGTTGTTGTCCTGAGAGGAGGAGGCGGATTGTTTGGTGCGAGGGTGGATGCCGAGGGCGGTGAGTCGGGGATGATTTGTGGTGGTATTGGTCTGACCAACGACAGATCCTGGTCCTTGATCGTCAATCCAAAGCTTTCCAGTGTATGATCCAAGAACACCAGGACTAACGATCAATAGATTCGAGGGAGATGCTTGAGCCATCACAGAGATGCGATTACTTCGCCTCCTTGGGCAGTTAAACGATTTGACGGGTCTTAAACAGTCTACTTGAGACCAAGGTTTAATAATATTTATCATTTTGGATGCAATTAATGGAGATCGTGTGTAGGTTGATGGATTTTGACAGCGTGTTTCCCACCTAGCTCGAACGAAGTGTTCAAAAGTCCCTTCCATTTAGCAATCCTAGGAGCTGGCATCTTGCTGATAAAAACATTATAAAATTTGGTAGATGGTGTTCTGATCATAGATAAACGGGACCAACCCGAGCATTGGTCAACCTGTTTAGTATATAGGACGTGAAAACCCATGGACAGATCACTGATCACGCTGCAAACTGGTTTAGACGGTTCAATTGAAGCCTATCTACCCAGTCCAATAAACCAATACATCTATTCATATTGGATCAAGCTCTCTCCACCATCAACACCCAAAACCACATCACTTTCCGGCTACACGTTCCATCTGAGCTCCGACCTCTCCGCATGCCTTCAGCCCCACCATCACCACCTTCTCAGAATTCGTCTCTCCGAATGCAGCACCCCAGAGGCCTTCTTCTCTGAAATCCAGGCTATCATATCTCAGCAATCCAATAAATCCCACAGACACCACCTTCAAACTACTGCCAGCAAAACACCAATCTCTTCTGTTCCACCCAGACCCACCTCCTTCTACTCCTCCCTCCGTATGGATCTACACCACCTTGGTTGGCACCGTATCACTCATCTAGCACCGGATCTCTCTCAACTCACAATAAAATCTCAAGATGAAGCTCTCAGGACACATTGCATCACAATATATCTCCCTCCTGACTATCCAGCTGCCAAACCAGTCATCACCCATGTTGACCTCCCCTCCACTCGTAGTTCATCATCAGCAGCAGCATGTGCCTTTACGTTTTCATGGTCCTCTGAAGGTGATAATATTTCCACATTACCAGACATAATATCTCAATATGAATCTTCACTACATAATTATCAGACATTGTGGGATGTCCTGGATGATATTGATAAAAACTGTTGGGTAATAGAACCCAGCCTAGGCCATAATAATAATAATAGTAGTAGTAGTAGTATTCCCCGTAGTTGCTGTTATAGAAGGCTTGCACTACTGGAAAAAGAAAGTACAGTAGTAACACTGACGGTAACATTGAATCCCCTAGATCCAACTGCTTTTCCTTTAGATTATAAATTCCTGGGATCTGAGGCAATTGTAGCTCCATTGAGGAAGAAGTTGATTGATGGGTACAATAGCTGGAGGAATGATGTGTTTTTGAGGCAGAACTTGGAAGATATACTAGGAGTGCAGTTGCCTCAGCCAAGGTGTTATAATCAAATGGATGGAATGGAGGGGGAGAAGAGAGGAGGGGAGATGCATGATGCAGATGGGATGAATTGTGCTATTTGTTATTCATACAGACTACTAGGTGAGAATGGAGAGGGAGATGGGCAAGAAGATGGAGAAAGAGGTGTTGCTCCAGAAGACTATTGCGATAATCCATCATGTGGGAAACCATTTCATAAATTATGCTTGGCAGAGTGGCTTAAATCTGATACATCAACAAAGCAGGCATTTGATAAGTTGTATGGAGCGTGTCCTTATTGTGGAGCTCCTGTATCTGTTGATGTGACGATGCATATGTGAAAAGAGAGATTTACAATAGGTAGCAATATTCATACAATCAATACCTCGGCACTACTTAAAAAATGGCATCTACATGCCGTACATCATTCTACATGCCATCAACACTGTATTGCTTTTATATGGTTGCAATTCATCTCTTTTCTCTCCTCCACAGCAAGGTAGTAGTAACAGATGACCCTCATAAGAACGATTTTCCTCCTCCGCCTCCTCCTCACTACACATTACTCCTATTACTTCTCCCTCCAAACCTTTTTTAAAACTCCAGCAGCCAAAGATCACCAAGTCGGTCGTTAGATTCAGCCACCCCACCATGAATAATGACCCCTCTTCCTGGTATAGAAGTAGCTGCCATCCACCCTCTGGATTCTGGACACTTGATATCATCATCATTGCCATTAGTGGGTTGTAAGTTGTGCCATGATTGCTTCTGAGCATCAAAGCAATACAAATCATTGGAAAACTGGCCTGCACCAGCATGTCCTTGGTCTGAGGCTTCTACTTCACCTCCAAATACTATAATATGATTGACATGCTGACATTCACATGATGATGATGATGATGATGATTGACTAGCATGGACATGCGTAGCTATGCCAAAAATGCTTTTCTTGGCTGGCAACAGCCCCTCTCCTCCGTCTGCAACTGCATCCCATGCCTGTGTAGACAAGTCATATTTGAAGACATCGTTCATTTCTTGTCCGCTAAAACCACCTACTACCCATAAAGAGTCGTTTGAGACAGCTAGACCTGCTCCTCCTCGGCCTTTAATGGCATTATGTGTGGGGAGTTGGGTCCATTTGTGTGTGTTGGTGTCATAGCACCAGAGGTCATTGAGTCGGCCTGCCTGCCCGCAGCCTCCAAACACATAAAGATACTGGTCATTATAGGCAGCCATGGTGTGGTAATTGCGCTGTGGAGGTGGGTTTGGACTAGTTATTTGCTTCCAGACAAGAGTGCCAAGACCAAGAGCATGAAGTTCATTCAGAGATGTGCTCTCCTCAGCCTCTGTTCTGCCCCCAAACAGGTAGAGAGTGCCCCCTACAATTGCCATGGTTGCTGCTTGCCTAGGACAAGGAATGTCTCCCGTAGTGTCTAGCACCTTCCAATCTCCGGTTTCGATATTATAGGAGTGCACCTTATTGTCTATGGGTTTCCTGGGTGCATGCTCCCCACCAAATATGAAGAGCTGCTTGCCATCTGGAGATGCAACTATTTGGTGAGAACTTCTGGCGAGAGGAATGTCTCCATTCTGTGGTAATTGCTTCCAGACAACCATGTCGACATAAGGTTACAGTTTGATGATGTTTATCGAAAAATCATAGTTCCTTCTCTCTTTCTACCCATCCCGACTTTCCTGTCCTCTCCTTCAATTTTCCAGCTCTTCACCCTTGAGAATTCTATGGTGTGCCTCATTTCTAGCATATAGTATCGTTAGTATCACCAAAATGGGTGTGATTCAACTCGGTCAAAGGAACATTCGGCCCCATGTCAGTCCTCGAAATGGACTGGCTGTCCATGCCAAGTTACCCAGTTATTCAAAAATTAAGTTGAATGAATGTCATATTTCACCTTTTTATAGACGTTATATATCACAAAGATTAAGAGTTATTCCAAAAGCTGGAACAGATGACAATGCCGACATTATTGACGATGATGACTTAGAAACGGAGCAAGAAGACGATATTCTAGAAGATGACATCGACTTTAATGATGCTGATGATCTCATAGACATCGATGGTACGTTTTTATATCTCGAAACGTTTCGAAGTCTGAAAACAATCACTCTCCGTTCCCTCAGGCTCCTGTTCCTCCGTCTCTGCCAAAACACTTTATCCTCTTTTGTTATCCCACAACCTCTCACCCAAACCTTTCTTCCCAACAGATGACATTGATAGCATTGTAGAGGAATTAAAGAAGTCTAAAGCTTCCAAGAACACTGATGAAGACGAGGAGGAGGAGGAGGAGGAGGAGGAGACTGCTACACGCCGACGTCGAGCTGCCACTGCTCCTACATCCTCCTCTTCTGATTCTTACAGCGACTTAGACACTGCTTCTTCAGCACAAATGGCAGCAGCTGCAATGATACCAAAATTACCTCCCCGAACCCACATCTTAAACGAACTATTAGACTTAGCTGGCATCACCCCTACCGCCATTGCCCAAGGCACCATTAACGATGACAATCTCACAGTCACCGGTGTCATCACCTGCAACTCCAACTACGCCAACCCAGGTTCCATATATGTATGTGTACCAGCTCAAGGTTTTGGAGCAGATGATGAAGATGGCCATGATTGGGCCTCTGATGCTTGTGAAATGGGCATTTCTGCAATCGTTGCTGAGAGACCTATTACCAAGGGAACCATCCCCCGACACATCCCAGTCATCATGGTGGACAACACACTAGATGCACTAGGCAAGATAGCTGCAGCCTACTACGACTTCCCTTCTAAAAAGGTCGACACAGTGGGCATTGTGGGTTCCTATGGAAAGACTACCACTGCCTGGCTGTCACGGGGAGTGTTTGAAGAAGCCGACGGTGTTATTGGAATGGTTGGAAGTATAGAATATGCCATGGATCTTAATAAACTGACCAGAGAAGGGGACTTTTGGGTTCCTGAAGAGGAGGATCCTACTGCAGAGGAAAAGAGAGATTGTTCTGCTCCATTCCACTTGGCGCCCTACTTGGGGAAGTATGGTACTGACATTCCAACCACTCCAGATGCACTGGCACTTCAAGCTCTCATAGCTGGTATGGTGGATAGAGGTGCAACCAAAGTAATTATAGAAATAGATCCCGATACACTGGCTGATGGGAGGTTGGATGCGGTAGATTTCAACGCCCTAGTATTCACCAACTTCCATGAAGATGAAGAAAACGGGGAGGAAATGAGCGAGCAGATTGTGAAGTTATTTGAAACCAAGTTGAGAGACAAAGAGGTGCATTCAGCAGTAGTGAACGCTGCAAATGAGCTTGGTAGGAAGCTGATGCGATTATTAGATGCTAAAGAGATACCAGTGCTACCGTGTGCCTTGGACGAGGCAGATATCGCTGAATACATGCAGCAGCAAGGCATTCCCAACGTCATAACTCCAGCATCAGTGGGTTTCTACGTAGAAAAGATAAAAGAGTCCATTTGGGATACAGAAGTGGTAGTATCCACACCAGTAGGGAAGCTTCAGATAATCAGTAACCTTATTGGTAGGCAATTTGTAGAAAATATCATCATGGCGGTAGGCGTGGGTGTTACATTCGGTATTCCTTTGGAGGACATTGTCCCCGGTATAGAGGCAGTAGATCCAATACCAGGTAGATGTGAAATCATAGATGACTTCCAGGATTTCAGTGTGATTGTAGACAGTGCAAAGACACCAGAGCAGCTGGGAAGATTTCTAGATGAAATTAGAGATGCTGGAGCCAGACGTATCCTGTTGGTTGTTGGCGCCAAGGGAGCTACAACAACAGCAGAAGATAGAAATAGGTTGGGTCGGGTTGCTGATAAATATGCAGACGTAGTGTTCTTCACCAATGATTCTCCTGGTACTTTCTTCCCATATGAAATTATCAGTGATTTAGTGAAGGGCATTCCTCACGAGAAGATTGATCAGGCTCCTGAAATGAGCGAGGAATGGATGCAAGATCCTCACCGGTTGCACGATCTGTTCCTTGAAAAGCTGCTGCTCCAGTACCAATCAATTATTGAGAGGTATGTGGTAGAAGATAGATACAGTGCTATTAGATTGGCAATAGGCATGGCCAAACCCAAGGATGTTGTAGTAGTCGCAGGAAGAGGGCACGAAGATTACATTGAAGTCTGGGACGGCATGTATGGCCAACAGCCATATACAACGGACTTTTCACATGAAACTATGGGAACCATCAAGGGCTGGTTTGACGACCGAGTGGAATGTAGAAACGCACTGAGCAAGCTGTCATATTTGAATTCAATCAAAGATTTAGACAGAAAGTACCTCCCCTGGACACGGTACCCCGATGACGACAGGGAGGTGATGTCGCAGTTCAAAGGGGTCAAGGCGGTGGATCAAGAGAAGAAGATGAAGGTGAAGGAGATGGTGGAGAGAGCTAGTCAGACATATGATACGTTGAGAATGCATATGATGGAAGCTAAGGAGGATGTAAGGGAGATGAGGAAGTTGAGAGATGAGATGATGCAGTTGCCTAGAGAGCAGGTGGATCCAGTGCTGAGGGCCGAGATGGAGGTGTTTTCTGAAGTTTGGGATGACTGGGATGTAGATAGCACTGAAGGAGGAGGTGGGGGTGGAAGTGAGTTGGACGAGTTTACTGTGAAGGAAGGTGAAGGTGATGAAGATGGTGATGATGAAAGACTAGATCAGATGGAAGGAAGAGAAGAGCTTGATCTGCTGTTGGCTCAGTTAGGTGCTGCAATGGGAGAAGAAGAACAAGAAGGAGGAGCTGCTGCTGCTGCTGCTGCTGCTATAGGAGCTATAGGAGCTACTGTCAAAACTGGTAGAAAGTCTGCATCAAGGACAGCGTCGATGGATGAAGATGATGCAGCAGTTGATGAAATGATAGAAGAAGAAGCCAAGGCGTCAACAGCCACAAAGAAGAAGAGCAGTAGTAGTAGGAAGAAGAAGGAGGAAGATGAGGATCTTGACTTTAGCTTCTCGTCCGCTGATATCGATAATATCATGTCTATGTTTGACGGTATGAATGATGATAAAGAGGAGGAAATTTCAATGGATTTGTTTGATCTAGGGATTTCAGATGAGTTGGGTGATCTGGAGGATATAGTTGAAGTGGTTGAAGAGGAAGAGGAGGAGGAGGAGGAGGAGGAGGAAGCAGTGGCCTCATTTGAGGAGGAGTGAAGAGGGAGAGCGGCGGCAGCATGCGGGCAGGGAGGGGGAAATATAAAAAAGAGGCGGTGGAGAGAGTTAATGTGTAAATTGATTTTCCTTAGATATATCGAATTGTGGAAAATTAATTGAAGAAGATTAAAACGTTGATAGGGGCTTGGAACTCTAAAAAGATATATTTGATTGCTTCTAAAAACATGAATCCCTCCGAAGAAGAACGTATTATTGAGCTGGACGATGAGAGAGACAAACACAAAAGAAGAGCAGAGAGATTTGGTGTAGAATACATTGACCCAAGTACCAAACAACCCCATGAAGGAGCAAGACACCATGAACCCCACCGCTCTGGCTTTGCCACTGGAATAGATATCTTCACAGAAGAAGAGGTCTCTAAGAAGAACCAAAGAGCAGCTCGATTCGGCTTAGAAACCCAAGGTCTCAATTACAATCCCCCACAAGTACCCGAAGATGAAACCAAGCGCCGCCAGAGAGCAGAGAGGTTTGGCACAACATATGAAGCTCCAGATGACACTGGCTTGATGGAGGTAGATCTCTTTGAACAAAGAAAAGACCCAGGACCAGACATCCAACGCAGATTAGATGCTATACACGTATATGGCATAGATCTCTTATCCACATCGGACATATTTCGTTATTTTACAGATTATGGACCCACTTTTGTAGAATGGCTCAACGACAGTAGCTGCAATGTCATATTTCGTGATGACGGCACTGCCAAACGTGCCCTCGCTGGCCTCGGCAGACCTCTCCCTGCAGACCAAGCTGTTGTACCAGAGGGTATGGATGTAGCAGATCCTCAGAATATGATTTATCTCTGGCACAAGGGAGTCAGTGATTTAAAAAAATCTGGATCTGATGTTCCTGTTATTTTTAGAATGTCTACTGTAGAAGATGTCAAGCCTGCTGGGAGGGTTGAGTCTAGGAGACTGTGGCAAACAGCTGGCGGTGGGGGTGGGGGGCAGAGTAGGAGAGGAGGAGGAGTTGGTAAATTGAGGGGGAAAGGAAGAACGAAGTATAGACCATATGGCGGTGATGATGGTAATAGTATGGATATTGATATGGATGGTGTTGGTGATGATTATAACGGGTATGGAAGAGGAGGGAGAGGAAGGGGAGGGAGAGGAAGAAGAGGGAGAGGGAGGGGAAGAGGGAGAGGGAGGGGAAGGTTTGCTGGTGGAGATTGTGAGTATAATGGAGGTGGTGATATGGGGGGACGACAAGGAGGAGGAGGGAGCATGTTTTCTTATGCTGCAATGCAAGCTGAACAACAACAGCAACCTCAGCATGTAGCCCCTTCTGGACCCCCCAGGGACCAAGTTGTGTATGATGATCTTTAGGTCTTCAACAGGTGTAATAATGTCTAAGTTTTGTACATATTCTTTGTTACAGTGTTACTGGGAGGAATAATCAATCTAACTATTTGTCGCTTTCTACAAAATGTTTTAGTCAATACCAGGTATATAATAAATATTATATCTTCCGTGTTCAGTTCTCATGAGGTGAGGAAGATTCATCAGCTCATTCATAGCTGCCACTTGATCCTCAATGAAATGAATTAATATATCATCTGTTCTAATGTTACCTGTGGCCAGCTGTCTTGTTGAATCAATCTAAAAGCTTGGTCAGAAATATTGCCAAGACCTAGACTCAATTCTTTCAGCCCAGTAAGGTGCAGGGTTCCTTTCAAACACGAAGCACCTGTTGAAGGATCCACACCCCTATTGAATGGGGGCTGTATAACCGATAGCTGCAATGACTGGATCAATGACCACTCCAGATAGCCCCACAGTTCCCAATTGAGCTCGAATTTGAGTTGCATCATCCTCTCCCTTGAGCTCCAGCCGTGACAGTTGCCGTACAAGCTTGGCTGCTGCTAGTACACCCTCCAGCAGATGTGTTTCTGTCCTCTTTTTCTACCTTGATACCATTCCGCACAGCAATTTTATAGATTCATTCAATGTAATCTATATACCAGGTCATCCCTGATGCTGCACACCATGCTCCAAGGTAACAAACATAGCCTTCAACTCAGGAAACACATAAAACAACACCAATTCCAACATTCCATATCCCAACTGATGCATAAACACTTCACTCTGCATCATATCATGTAGATCAGCCATTCCTTCAGTATAGACCCCTTTTCCTACTAATCTAGCTAGGGGAAGGGATGATGTCATCTTGGTCAGCATCAGCTCTTTGATGGTAGCTTTGATGTATTCGGCATCTGGGGGAGGGGGGGTGGATGGTTTTATGTAGCGATCACTCTGCATGAGAAAAGGAGGAGGGCGTAGCGGTCCTTCTTCTTTTTTAAATGTTGCTGTGTTGCTGCTGTTGTTTTTGTTAGTAGCAGTAGTACTATTGTTTGATGTTCTTGATGATGCTTGTTGGTCTAGAGATGTTTTCATCTCTGCTTGTTCTTGCTGCTGATCAGCTTCTCCTGCTAAATAAGAGTACCACACCCCACCTGGCCACAAACTATTTTGTAACTTATGAATAAGCCTAGCTATGCTGTGCTCCTGCCTCAATAACCTCAATTTATTCACTAGAAACACATCAATTACATCCCCAGCTACCAGGGATAAAACTTGCCTGGCCATACCAAATACCTGTCTCCTGAAGAACCCTCTTCTCTGTAGCTGGAAGATGCAGTCTACTATTTCATAGAGAGGGGCGGATATACCGGTACAGTCTTCTAGGTCCGGAGCTGCTGCTGGGAAAGATTTGGGGATTGGTGGTGGCTTGGAGGTGGAAGGCGGTGCAACAGTTGCAGTATCTGTGAGAGGAGGAAGAGGTCCTGCATTGTTCTTATAGTTGGGTTGTTCTGTATTTGTATGTACGGCAGCAACTGGCAAGGTGCCATCGATACCTTGTTTGTGTGCCACAGCGGGAGGTTGGACTGGATATGTGTGTCGCCGTCTCACTGGGGAGCTGGTCCTACTTGTACTGGCTGATTTTGGTCTTGATTTCCTAGAAAATAAGCCCAACTTTGACGGAGATGGTCTTAATGGCCGCACTGCTCCGCTTTTAATTGCATCGATGCTCTTTTCTTCCAGTTCAGACAACTCGCGCATTCCTTTCCCACCTCTCATACTGCCATTACTCTCATTTTTACCAGTCGTTGTTAAAATAGTAGTAGTAGTAGCAGAAGTGTGGTGGGTGAAAGCATTTCCAATGGATACCGTATCTTCGGATGCTGAAGACACTACTGAACTTTGTGATTGATGTGATGCAGGGGAATACAGAACACCACTTGCATCATCATTGTCATCATCATATCCACCACCACCTTTATTATAATTATTATTATTATTATTATTATTATTATTGTTAGTAGTAGTATTAGCAATGGTGGATGTACTGAGTACTGTTTTAAGTTTATGAGCACTCTTTATATCAAGACCAACAATAGGATTGGGAGGTGAGTGTTTGTTGTCAATGGAAGAAGAAGTAGGCATAGATCTTGATGGTGTTGCGTCTACTTCATTGCTAGGTCCTAGATTTGATCTTCTTCCTGCTGCTGCTGCTGCTGCCCGAGGTAACTTGTACACCTCCGATTCCTTATTTAGAAATTCATAAATATCACTGCAAGCAGCTAATTGGCGACTGGACAACAACTGCTGCAGATACTTGTCCAGTGCTTCTCTTCTTTCCTCCACAAAATCTACCGTCTGAGCATGGAAGAAGATTCTCTTGGGTGGAAGCTTCAGTTTATATACCGAATATACCAGCAGCTGTCGGTGTAGAGCTTCAAAATTTCTATACCTCCTGGAAATACTCCATTCACTGGCATCATCGCCTACCCTTATTTTGTACACCACAAAGTCTTTAAACGTTGATGTATGGAGCTCTGCTGCTACAACTCTAGCTCGAGGACGACCAGTGAACCCAGCACAACCACCACTATTCGCACCACCATTACTGCCATTGTTACTTTGTAGCAAGTATTTTCCTGCTACAGCAGTTGCTGCCGTTGCCATATTTGATGTCATTGACCTTGATGAATCTGTTATTCTAGTTGCATTGACTATAGATGGTGCTATCAAGTGAGTATCACTCTCATCTCTTTGTGCTGAAGAAGCCAGGGACTCCAAAGGCAGGGCAGGCATGACAGGCAAGGCGTATGATTGTAGACCACTACCAACTACCTTCTTTTGTTGTTTCTGACCATCACCATCACCACTAGCCGCCTTCTTTTCAATATTGCCTTCAGCTTCTTCCTCGAAAGGAGACATTAATTTTTGAGATAATCCGTGGATTGGTGGTCCTGGAGAACTGGCTTCTGATTCAATATCATCATATGAATCTTCACCCTTGGTATGTTGAGATGTAGTGCAATCAGTAGTTGTAGTGCTGATTGCTTGTTGATGTCTTGATACACTAGTGCTCTTGCATTTATTCCTATCATCATTATTATTATCTATGATGGGTTGTAATAACGCATCATCTACAGATTTAGATCTACTATGATGTAGCACTCTTCTAAGTAAGTGTGTAGATGGAGGAGTCTTCTCAGCTTCAGCACTTGACAGGAGACGTTGCTCAAATTCCCATTGCCCTCGCATAGCTCTTTGATCATCCATCACACCCACCGTCCCTCCCTCTTGCTGCTGTTGAGAAGGCTGGGCCTGTTTGGCAGCTGGATTTAAAGCCCCTCCTCCGCCTCCTCCTTGTTGTTCCGTGCTTTTTGCTTGTTCACTCAACAACAGAGCAATCATCGCTTTATTTGCATAATAAGGAGTGCAGTACATCAGAACTGGTCTCAATACACAACCAGCAAACAGCTCTCTAGCAACTGCCCTAATGGCTGCATTCTTCCCAGCCTGGGAAGGTTCACTTGCCAGCAATACACCTACCGTACCATCAGAAATAGTACGCAACACCTTGTAGTGACCATCTGGAGAAGTCAAAGCTGGGTGGAGGTTCCCCTCTGCGCTCATTTCCCTCCGTAGCAGCTCGTCTTTGGCTTCTTGGGGCAAACCAAGAAAATCTGGTCTCTGAATCACTATGGACTCTCTGGTGTCCCTGTATAGCTCAACAGTTTCCATGAACAATTCACACGCATCTTCTAGTACTATTCTGAGGTCTAAGTGCCGAGCTCTGAGGCTCAACGTGCCGAAGCTGTGGTTTAAGAGGCGTCTGATCTCACTTGGGAACTCGCGATCTGGGGAGAGCATAGCAAACCAAGAATCATAGATGAATTCTTGGACTATGCTACCACAAAGGGTATCCCAAGCGTGTTCCACTACAGAAGACTGGACATTCTGTCTCCAATGCACATTGGCTGCAGTCTTGCTGACTTTTGGAGGTGGGGAAGAAGCATCATCTTGGGAGAAGAGGTAGTCATTGCGACGCCTGAGGAAGGGTGGGGGTGGGGTGGTTTGTGTCTTGTAGAATAAGAAGATAAGGTAATGGAGGCCGATGGCTGACAGTAGGGAAACGGGGAGCCAGACGAGGGGTGTGGCAGAGTGGAGACCAAATGCGGTTGTGAGGGAGAGAAGAAGGAGTATTGCTACTTGACTCATTCGACGGGTGATCACTCTTCTCAGTGTTGCCAGCATATTGCTTAATTGTGAAAGTACATGTATATATAAGGTTCTGGCATACTATATGGTGTCGATAAAGGTCTGCATTGTGCGCAGACTAGTATTCATAAACAATTTTGTATTATAGGGCGTGATTTCCTCCCGATTAGTCTAATAATAGTGGTTTAGTCAGACTTTATCGACTCTTTACTAAGTATATAATGGTAGTAATGCACGAGTTTGTTGCGAGTGCTGCTTTAAATCAATTCCTTGGCCTTTTTCTGAGTCTTCTCTCCAACTTTTCGAAGTTGGGTCCAGCGTTTTTGAAAAGAGTTGTGAAGACAATAAATTTGGCTGGCAGCCCAAGGTCGAGCGGTTAAGTTTGACGTTAAACAGATGACGTCTTTGATCGATACCACCATCAATATTCATACCAAACCTCATAGACATATGGAAGAGTTGAAAGCAAAGTTGGAAATTCAAATTGCAGTCCAAGAGCAGTTAAATAGCCGTCTCAAGCATGAGAAAAATAGCACAAGGGACACAGTTGATCGTCAAGTTGAAATCATAGCATCCAATTTAAATAGACTAGCCAGCAATGCCTCCACATCTCTGCAACACATTCCCCGACTCTTGCTGTCAACACCACCCTCTGAAGATCATGTTACCGACAGCCATGCCCTCATTCATTCTCTATCCCACCAAATAGACACCTGCAATCAAATGTACCAACGACAAAACTTTCCAAAAGAAGAATTAGAAGATCTACAGCGATTGTACACCTCTGTTCAGCTGGCAACTCATCACCATGCAGAGGCTGCACTCAAGGCAGCCAATCTCAAATCACAAATTGCTTTTCTTGAAAAGTGGCTCCAGTCTGGTGAAAACAAACCATCCAACCACTCCTCCCAAGATGATCAAGACTTTCCAAATGTCAACATAGCTGAATTAGAGGAGAAATTCTATAAAAGAATAGAGAGAGCAGCCCTGTTGCCTTGCTATTACGAAGTAACACTGGCCTCCCATCGAGCCAAGTTGGCTGCCATTAAACACATGTGCCTGGTTAAAGATAGAGCAGCACAATTAATGGCTCGTCAAGTGGCAAGGCATGAATTGATCACTCAAATACAGAGTGAGCAGGCCAAGGTAGTGGCTGCATCTTTGGGAATACTTCGGGCTGTGAAATGTGATGTTGGAGCTGTTGTATGCGCCATTCAAACCCGATATCAGGGCATGCGTACTCTCATTACACATCAAGCAGTTCATGCATCATTAAAGGAGAGAAGATCATTAGAAATGGAAGCAATTGAAGCTGTTCAAAAGGTTAGGAAATGTAGAGAAGAGCTGGATGAAGTTTCAGACATGGTTACCAAGGAGGCTCTGCCTGCATTACAAGCTAAAGTGACCACCTTACTACACATGCTCAATATGCATAATAGCGATGATAGTAGATTTGAGGTCAAGATGACAAGTGACAACTTTGAAAAGACAGCTCAAGGTGCCGAAAAGGTGGTGAGTGAATTGAGAAGGCAACTGACTGCTGTATTATCAAATATAGAGAGCAAGAGGCAGAGGGAACACGAGAGAGATCTCCCTGAACAAGTCTATATTGACTTCTTCACTCAACCATCCAAATTAGTATCATTTTCTGGTAAATAAAAAGTGTGTATATATATCTGTAATAAAACGCATCTCATTTCATCTCATCTCTTTATGTTTGTTTGTGTGTGTTACAAACTGTAGATTATCCTATCTCGCTTTGCCAAGAATAACTTCCTTCCCACCCATGAATGGCCTCAATGCAGCAGGTACCTCCACAGTACCATCTTCCTTTTGATACATCTCCAATATTGCAATTATCATTCTAGGTACTGCACATGCAGTAGCATTCAGTGTATGTACAAATGCAGTTGGAACCTTCTTCCCTCCTCCCTTCTTCTTCTTGTTATTACTATCACTACCACTACCACCTTTTTCTCCTCCAGCAGTAGTAATAGATTCAGGTCTGTACCGAATGTTCAGTCGTCTAGCTTGGTAATCAGTGCAATTAGAGGCAGATGAAATTTCCCCGTATCTTTCCATCCCCGGCATCCACGCCTCGATATCGTACTTTCTATAAGCTGGGGCCCCCAGATCTCCAGTGGGCATATCAAGTACTTTGAAATGAAGACCCAGTTCGGAAAACATTTCAACTTCCAAGTCTAGCAACTCCTTGTGTAGTTGTTCGCTTTGCTCTGGTGTGCTGAGCATGAAGAGCTCTACCTTGGAAAACTGATGAACTCTGTACAGGCCTCTGGTGGCCGCCCCTGCTGCCCCGGCTTCTGTGCGGAAGCAGTGGCTGAATGCTGCCATTTTGATGGGCAAGTCAGCTTCTGATAAAATGGCGTCCATGTAGACGCCTCCTAGGGGAATCTCTGCAGTGCCAGCTAGACATAAATCTGTGTTTTGGATGCTGTACACCTGAGTGTTGGCCGCTCTTGGTTGAAATCCACACTTTTCAATGACGCTGTCTCTGACCAAGTCGGGAACAATCATGGGGATAAAGCCTTTGGAAGAAACTTTAGACATGGCATAGCTGATTAAAGCAATTTCTAATAGTGCTGCCTCTCTCTTGAGATAGTAGAACTTGGTTCCAGACACTGCAGAAGCGGTTTCAAAATCAATAATGTCCAGGTCCTGACCGATATCTATGTGACCTTTCGTTTGGAAGGAGAAATTGGGTTTTTCTCCTACTAATTGTATCACAGCAGCTTCCTCTT
>Ga0114919_10002175_pt1 | contig 15835 bp, 10 predicted proteins | sample BlataG_FD_88682 | JGI IMG/M metagenome (GOLD analysis project Ga0114919, IMG submission 88682) | Deep subsurface microbial communities from Black Sea to uncover new lineages of life (NeLLi) - Black_00105 metaG | ecosystem: Environmental > Aquatic > Marine > Oceanic > Sediment | place: Atlantic... | reverse complement strand
GGATTATTATTATAGTCTAAATAAACTTTCCTACCTCTTCTTAATTCTTTAAAAACAGCAATATCAATTAAATGAGATTTATGTTCAAAAGAGACTGGCCAACTGGCCCCTTTTTGAAAAAGAGTAAGGTAAATTTCCCCTGTGTTAGTTCCCCGAGGAAAGTAATTAACAAGGAATTCTTCTCCCTGAGCATTTACTAATGAAGGGAGTGCCCGCATCATACTTCCCGAGCAGGCTAACTTTGTCTTAAATGAAGAAAGTCCTATTTGAATAAACTCCATATTTACTAAATTAGCTCCTGCCCGATAAGCCATAGCATAACCATCCCCAGTCATTCCTTCAGGATAGACATTCACCTTAAAAATTTCTCCTGCTCCTCCAGTAGCTAAAATAGTAGCTTTAGCCCTTATAAAAACTAATTTCTCTTCTTCATTTAATCCCCAAATCCCCCCCACTCTATCCTTAAGAACAATTAAATCCACGGCCATAAAATTTTCTATTAGCTCAACTGAGGTAGCTTTTATTTTTCTCAACAAAGCTTCTTCAATATGATTCGCTGTATAAGGACCCGTATAACAAGCACGAGCATATTTAGAACCATCAGTGAGAAATTGATCAGGCTTCCCGTTCTTTTTTACCCAGGGGACACCTATTTTATCCAGGTACTCAAAAGCTTCCTGAGAATTTTTAGCTAAAATATATGCCAGATCTTCATCAGAAATATAGCCACCTATTTTATAAATATCCTCAGCATGATACTTATAATTATCTTTTCCTTTCGGTTCAGTAAAAGGCAAACTAACATGAAAAGCCATTCTATCTGAACAGGCATTAGCCGTTACCCCACTCCTGCCCAGTTTTCCTTTAGTAACTAACATTACTTTAGCCTCGGGTTCCTTCTCCACTACGGCCAGAGCCGCTCTTAAAGCTGCTCCTCCGCCCCCAACAATTAATACATCACAACCGTATTTTTTCATTTTTTTAGGTAGCCGCAACCTTGGGTTGCGTTCTCCTGCGCAGGCTAAAGCCTACGATTACTATTTTTGCACAAAAGCTAATATATTGTTTGATATTAGTACTCTCCAAAAGAATCAAGGTATAAGCACTACTTTCATTGCTTGACGAGAATCTACAATTTTCAAAGCCAATGAGATTATTAAATATATATAAGCTGATTCTTCATTTCATCCGCACTTATATTGTCTAAAACTTTGAGCAATCGTCTTAGAGTAATGTACTCATACAGAAACATCTTCATCCAAATACAATTCTATAAATAGTTTCACTTTATGTCTTTTACAATGGGATCTATTAAATTTTCAGGAATTATATTCTCCGCTATATACTTATTAATCTCTTCTTTGTGATCGCTATAAAAACTCAACGCCTCAAATACTTGTGCTAAAGTAAGATGAGGAAATTTACAAACAATTTCCTCAGGGTTTATCCCTGCCCTCCATAGCTCTACAATTGCCCTTACAGGGGTCCGTGTTCCCTCAACGATCGGTTCCCCATCCAGGATTTCTTTTCTGCGTGTTATATAGATATACTTCTTGGTTACTTTCATATTTTTTCCTCTTTTTAATTCTATTCATTTATCTTTATGATAAAGTTTATTATAAAATTTAGCAGATGGCAAGTTTACGTAAAGAATAGAAATTTTAAGGTATAAGCACTGCTTTCATTGCTTGACGAGAATCTACAATTTTCAAAGCCTCGGTAGCTTCTTCTAATTTAAATTTATGGGTAATTAATTCTTCAAAAGGATATTTTTTACTTAATACTAGCTTTACCGCCTGGTAAAGATGATGGGTATCGCTCACCCAAACTCCCTGAATTCTCACATTTTTCCGAGCTACATCTTCATAAAAACTAATGGGAATATCTCCAATAGGCGTAGCTACTCCGGGAAGAGTATAAGTTCCCCCAGGAGCAGTCATTTTTAATCCCTCTTTAAGAGCATAGGGGGAGCCCGTGCAATCAATAACTACATTAGCTCCCAATCTTTTTGTTCTTTCCTTAATATAAGAAAGTCTTTCTTTAAAAGAAGTTTCATCAGTATTTAAAGTCCCTGTGGCTCCAAATTTTAGACAGAGTTTTAACCTTTCTTCATCTGCACCCGTGCCAATTAGAAGTATCTCATTTGCTCCCTTTTCTTGAGCAAAAGCAAGAGCAAAAATCCCCATTGGTCCTGGTCCTTGAATAACTATAGTATCTCCTTCTGATATTTCACATTGTTCAATAGTATGAGCAGTGGTAGCCCCGGAACAAGAAACAGGAACTAAAATTGCAGGATCAATTTTTTCCTCTATTTTAATAATCTTTGTTTCTTTAAGCAAAATTAAATGGGTAGCATAACAACCATCTCTTGTAATCCCGTAAACCTGCCTATGAGGACATAAAGAAGGTTCTTTTTTTATAGTGCAAAAATAACAATTCCCACAAGTAACCCCTCTATCCCAGATGATAAAATCACCTTGATGAAGTTTATCACCAAAAATATCCTCTTTCTCTCCCTTTATATCTTCTACTTCCCCAACGCCTTCGTGTCCTAATATAAGAGGAAGAGGGGTACGGGTGTCCTTTCCTTTCCACATATGAACATCAGAGCCACATACCCCAGAGGCTTTTATCCTCACTAAAACTTCACCTTCTTTTAAAGAAGGTGATTGGCGTTCCTCAATCATTAGAGATTGATTAAATCCCCTTAAAACAGATCCTCTTATTTTCATGCTTATCTCCAATCGAATTTATATCGTAGAAGCGTTGTGAAATTACATCCTATTCCTTACTATCATTACAAAGTAATAAGCGAGATAATCACAATCTTTAGCCAGCGGGGGACAAGCCCCCGCGCTACAGTAGCGTCGAGGTTCATCCTCGACAAACCTGCGTTGGAGTTCATCTCCAACAGGGAAATGTCATCAGCCTGCACTTGTATGCAATAGTTTTTCTTTCTTTTACGCAACCTGAAGGTTGCGGCTACCAAGAACTAACTAATTTAATATTCTCCTTAGGGCAGACTTCAACGCATAGCCCACATCCATCACACTTTTCATTATCAACTTTATATTTACCATTTACTCTTTCTACGGCTGAATAAATACATACTCTCTCACATACTCCGCAACCCAAACCACACCCACAAGCTAAACATCTCTTAGCTTCCTTGATAGCTTCTTTTTCAGTAAAACTATTCTTTACTTCTTTAAAAGTATTTTTCCTCATTTCAAGGGAGACAAAGGATGGTTTTTCTCTCTTCTGGACTATAAATCCTTTATCTTTCAATGCTTTTTCTTTGGAAACAATAATTTGTTCTTCCTTCTCTTCCAAAAGAGACTTTCCTTTTAAATATCGGTCAATGGATACCGCCGCTCTCTTTCCAGCAGCAATAGCCTCAATAACTGTAGCCGGACCACTTACCACATCTCCTCCGGCAAATACTCCCTCTATATTAGTGGCAAAGGTTTCAGGACAGACAAATAAAGTTCCGTTCTTCTTAATATTAAAATTGTCAATCCCTTTTAAAAACGACAAATCGGGAACCTGACCAATAGCTACTATTACCGTATCCACTTTCAAAGAAAAGAAAGAGGTGGGGATAGATAAAGGCTTTCTTCGCCCATCTTTATCTTTTTCTCCTAAAACTAAAGGTGTGCATCTTAATTTACTAACTTTCCCATTTTCCCCAATAATTTCTGTGGGAGTAGTTAAATACAATATTTTTACTCCCTCTTCTTCAGCTTGCCTAATTTCCTCAAAAATAGCAGGCATCTCCTCCTTAGTTCTTCTATAAATTAAATAAACCTCTTTTGCCCCCAGACGAATGCTTGAGCGAGCAGCATCTACGGCCGTATTGCCTCCTCCTATCACCGCTACTTTTTTGCCCACCTTTACCTTTTTTCCGAAATTTAAATTCTTTAAAAAAGAGAGCCCTGAAACTATCCCTCCTAAATTCTCCCCGGGAATATTTAATCGCCTATCTTTATGGGCACCGGCAGCGATAAATATAGCTTTATAACCAAGATTCTTTAACCCTTTAAAAGTTATATCCTTGCCGATAGAGGTTCTTAGTTTTATTTCTACCCCCAGATTTTGAATCTGGTTTACTTCTTTTTTTACTATTTCCTTGGGGAGACGATACTGGGGAATTCCTATCATTAACATTCCCCCAGCTACCGACTCAGACTCAAAAACACAGGGTTTATATCCCATCCTGATTAAATCATAAGCACAGGAGAGCCCTGCAGGACCAGCTCCGATAATGGCTACTTTATTTTGAGAATTATCTAATAAAGCCTCTTTCTTTGATTTTAAAGTAAATCCCTTTTTCATTTCCCAATCACTAAGAAATCGCTTTAAATCATTAATAGCAATGGGTGCATCAATTTTTCCTCTTATACATTTTTTTTCGCAAGGAGCCGGACATACCCGGGATAAACTAAAAGGGAAGAGAACTTTTTCTTTAATTAATTTTAAAGCTTCTTCAAATTTACCTTGAGAAAGTAGGGCAACATATCCCTGGATATTGATTCTTGCGGGGCAGGAAGCATGACAGGGAGGGATTAAATTATCGTCAATCTCTGCTTTTAAATAATGAGTTCTTTTTATCTGGTAAGTGCCTTTTATCTTCGAGACTACTTTCCCTCTAAAATCTTCAATTCTTTTATATCCTTTTTTCTCCATATACTCTTTTAGTCCCTCATTAATTTCCCTTATAATCCCATAGCCGTTTAAAAATATAGCTGTAACCATCTGCACGGTAGTAGCCCCGGCTAATAAATATTTGATAGCATCTTCAGCTAAAAATACTCCTCCACTTCCACTTATATCTATTTTTGTTTCGGGGAAGATTTGACTTATCCAGCGCAAAGGATAATGAATGGCCCAGGGACCTCCGTGTCCGGCATATCCCTCATGCATAATAGGTTTTTCTTCATTTACATCTATATTTATACCGGTAAGTCGGTTAAAAATAGTTACTCCATTTATTCCGAAGGATTCAATTTCCTTAACCATCTTCAAAGGAGAAGTTAACTGAGGACTCAATTTGACAATAAGAGGCAAAGAGACACTATCTCTTACCCTCTTTGCCATTCTTAATATCTCATCTTCTATTTTTCCCCCTCTAAAAGTTATAGAACCATGAGGACAGGAGAAATTAAGTTCTAAAGCATCTGCTCCTGCTTCTTCCATTCTTTTAGTATAAGATACCCATCCCTTTTCCGTAATACAATTAATACTGGGAATAATGGGGATCTTTAACTCTTTTTTTGCCTGGGATACTTCCTCTGCATAACGCTCCAGTCCCCATTCACTTGCCTGTTCATAAGAATAAAAAGAAAAAGTTTCTCTATTCCCTGCTAAGTGACGAATTAATTTAAATCGAGGAGTAGGAGAAGTATGAGATACTTCTTCTTCAAAAATGGACTTCATTACTACAGCTCCTGCTCCATTATCTTCAGCTTTTTTCATTCTTTCCACAGTTTCAGTAATCCCTGCTGAACCAGCAATAAGAGGAGATCTTAGTTTCAAACCTACATAATTTGTCGTTAGATCAGCCATTTATTTTTTCTCCAAGATATTTTATAGATATTGCCAAGCATACTTTATCCTTCCTTATAATTGGTAGTCGCAAGGCTCAGAGCTTGCGGGGGACTAGCCCCCGCCCTACTGTAGCGTTGGGGTTTATCCCCAACAGAAAAATGCCCTCAGTACTGGATTATAGGTATAATTTCCTGTACAGATCGAGAATTTTTCAACCAACCAGTTAGTTTTGCCAGTAACCTGGAATATTCAATGAAATTTGGCCAGGAAATATCTGGTGGTACACCATGATCGCAGCAAGGAATAAAACCCCCATCCCTTAAGAGAGGGGGAACTACCCGCATTACTTCCTTCTTTATTACCTTGCCTCCTTTAGCTATAGCTCGCTTATCAATACCCCCTATGTAAGCCATCTTATTCTTATAAATCTTTCTATATTTTACAATGTCATTTCCGGCAGCAACCTCCATAGGCACACAATAATTAACTCCTACCTCCATCCAGAGAGGAATTAATTCACCAATATAACCATCTGAATCTATTCCCACCAGGGGACAACCACTTCCTTTAAGCGCTAAGACCCAGCGCTCATAAACAGGGAGTAAGAACCGACGAACCATCTTTGGGGAGATCATACTATGCTGTTTATATGCCATATCTTCTGAGAAAGTGACATAATCCAATTTAACTTTTTTTAAGATTGGCTTTAATGTCTTTAATGCAAAATTAGCCCAAAAATCAACCATCTCCTGGATAAAATCGGGATTTTCAATCGTTAACATACATAAATTCTCAAATCCCAGCCATTCTCTAAGTTGCCAGAAAGGACCATTAATACCTAAACTTACAGGATAATCTCTATCTTTTAAAGCCTGGCAATGATTATCAAAGTCATCAGGATAGCGCCCGGGAGTATCTACTTTATAGCGCTTTTTCATTGCTTCCCAATCCTGGTATTTTTCTACGGGAAACTTATGCCATTTGCGGGTAACAAAATCCTTGGCTCGACGAATATAAGTATAATCATATTTATCGGAAATTTCGGTGACAGCACCCATCCAATCCTGAACTATATAATGACCATCCTTATGCTCTAATACCTTTTCCTCAAAAGTAGGAATCATTTTAAAAGATACTCCTAAATTTACCCTTGGGCTCTCTTTTTCTTTCTCTATTCCCAGAATTTTAAGAAGAAATTCATAATAGTTAACTCCTTCCGGTAAACCTTCTTTATGCCACCTGGCCAGGGTAGATTCTCTCGGACCTCCTGGCTGAAAAGGCACTTTATCTGGCTGTCCAAATAAAAGCGTTTCTCTGAATCTTTCTCTTGATGTCATCTTCTCTCCTTTTATACTAATCAATATATTAACTTGCTTAAACTCAGATTCGGCAATCTTTGTTATATCCATTGGCTATCTTGGAAAATAGTTTCCCCAAGGAGTTTACCTAATCCATCCCTAATCCTATTACTCCAAAACCTATTTCTTTTTCCATCTTTATTTCTATCCTTTAAATTTTTTATTTTCTTTACTTTATTGAGAGTGAAAATACTTAAAAGCTTTGACTACATTCTTCAAAGTAAATGGCGTAAATTTACTAATGATCTCTTAGTATTTCCAATTCTTGGACTAGAATGAGTCTCTATAGAGAAGTACCCTCGGTATTTATCTTTTTTAAGGGCACTTATTTGATCTTTCCAATTAATTTCACCCTCTCCTAAAGGTAGCCATTGAATTCCTTTGCCTTGAATTCTTCGCGCATCTTTAATATGAAGGTGAAAAATGTAATCCTTTATGTGTTTATACCCTTCAGGATAAGGAACTTCTTCTGAGGAGAACGCATTCGCTGGATCCCAGTTAACTCTTAAAGCTGGACTGGAAACTTTCCTAACAATATAAGCTGTATTCTTACCATTGTCTGCATAACAAATAGGTTCATTCTCCAGAGCTAAGATAAATCCCTCTTTTTCAGCGGCTTTGGCCGCTTCCTTAAGAAAGGTAATCATTTTGGAAAAATCTACAGAACATTTTTCATCTCTTATGGGAGTAAAAATGATAATTAAATTACTTTCTAATTGGTGAGCCAACTTAAAAGTCTTAAGCAAACGTTTTTTAAGATGCTCTTCTAATTTTTCCTCTTCCCAGGGAATTTTAAAAATTCCTGGAGAAAGAGCTACTACCTTAACTTTGTAAGTTTCAATTACCTGTTTTATTAAAGATAACTCAGAATCAAGAATATCAGGAACTCTTTTATAATTAATTCCTCTAATCTCGTAATTCTTAATTCCCCAACCAGAGCCTATCTCTACCGCTGTCTTAAAGTCCTGGCTTATTTCATCTGAAATAATAGATATTTTTGGATCAGCTTTATTTTCTTTCACCTACAGCTCCTTTACGCAACTTAAAAGTTGCGACTACCTTATAATTTCTCTTAAAGTCAATACATTCTCCCGAGGAGTATTATAAGGAATAATCCCTGTTCCTAATATAAATTCAGGGTAATTTAAACCCTTGAAAGAATTTATCTTTCCTTTAGATTCTGTTAGCTTCACTATTTCCTTTTATTATTTTCCTCTGCCTTGGCGATATAGAAATTAACCTCTTATTTTTTAATCTATGTCTAATTCCCATTTAGGAGTATTTAGTCTAATTTCTTTGCCAGTTTTTGCTGACTCATAAGCAGCTAAAATAATCCTAACATCCATCATTCCTTCTCTTGCTCCTGGGTAAGGATCCCTATCCTCTTTAATAGCCGTAAGCAATTGTTTGTAATGGGGCAGATAACCGCTTACCTCTTCTTGAGGAATTTTGGGATATTCTATACTTCCATCTTTATAAATAATACTAAGTTCACGAGATAAATTAATTACCCCCTTTTCAAAGTTAAAGTGGAAACATTTATCTAATTCAGGATGAAGTTTATAGTAACCAATTTCTTCTATTACAGCCGCAGAGCCATCACCGTAACCAATGAAAATTAATCCATTTCCTTCTACCTTATAGCCGGGTTCAAAAAATCCCACCGAAGCTTTAACAGTTTTCTCTTCACTCCCAATAATAGAACGAATAAAAGCTACCCTATGAACACCAACATTAATCAGTTCTCCTCCTCCAGCCATTTCCGGCTGGAGAAACCACTTTGGTCTTTGAGGATTAAAATAATAGTCTTTATAATTTATGATAGCTGCAGATATAAATTTTCCCAATTTTCCGGACTTTACAATTTCTCTTGCTTTTTTGATTTTTGGGAGATGATAAAAGCTATCTGAAGTTGCTATCTTTAAATCTTTCTCTTTTGCCTTTTTGTAAAGATTTTTGCACTGCTCCATAGTCACCGCAAAAGGTTTCTCCATTACCAAATGACATCCATAATTAAGTGCTTCCATCCCTACCTTATAATGAAGGGCATGTGGGAGGGCAACAACAGCAATATCCACCCCATCCTTAAGAAGCTCTTTATAATCAGTAAAACCTTTAACTCCATATTCTCTACAAAATTTATTTAGTTCCTCCTTATTTCTACGACATCCAGAATGTAATCTTAGTTCCTTAAGGGCACTAATTGCTTTAATATGCTGGGAAGCTATAGCACCCAGACCAATAATTCCCACTTTCATCATCTTATTAATCTCCTAAGCCATTTTCCTCTTTTTCTTCCGCGATTATTCACCTTCTGTCAATATCTGCTTTATTTTCTCATAATATATCTTTGCTACCTTTTTTGGATCCTTATCTTTAGGCATAGGCGCAATAACTCCGATATATCCTCGGTAACCAATTTCTTTTAATCCTTTAAATACCTTTCTAAACTCAGGACCATTTGGCTCATCAATAATACCTTCTCTAAAATAACGATTGTGAAATTTAAACTTTGCATTCTCTTTATCTGTTTCCACAGGATACTGCACCAGAACATAAAATATCTTATCCTTTATTTTATAAATAGCCTCGGGACCATAATTACTCCCACTTACAAAGAGGTGAGAGGAATCATAGAGAATACCAAAGTTAGGATGATTTACTTTACTTAAATAATTGACAGTTCTCTCTATTGTTTCTATAGGACCAGGCTTATCCTCTGTCCCAACATGGTTATTCATACCTATCCTGATACTATATTTCTGAGCTATCTCAGCACATTTTCTAGTTTTTTCAGGATCACCACCCATCTTTAAAATTTGACAGCCAAATTTCTTAGCTAATTCTAAATACTGAATAAAGAGATTTTCGTCTTCCAAAACAGGATATCCTCTGGGAGTCATACAGACTACTTCCAAACCAAAATCTTTTATTATCTTTACATACTCTTTTACTTTTCTATCAGGAGTTTGTAGAGAGACTTGAGTTTTTCTTAGCTCCACGCCCTGATACCCTATTTTTGAGGCAATTTCACAAAACTCCTTGAAAGGAATATTATCCCTATAATCTCTTTCAAATAACCTTCCTGATAAAGCAAGTTTATTTAACATCATTCACCTCACTCCTTTTAGGACTTCTTCATAAAAATATCCAAACCTTAGTTTTACTCACCTTTATACAAAGTTTCTTTTAATGTAGTAAAAGAGAAATATCAATTTTTTCATAAGGAACAATCCGCACAGGTTCCATTAACCCAGAGGGCACTTGTTCCTTATCAAATTTGGAATAAATCCCGAAATAAGAACCTTTAAGAAGACCACTATTTTCTAATTCTTTCAGGCGAAAAGAATTTCCCATAACCTCATTTGCATTAGTATTAGTTACTTTAACTACCAGTTGATTTTGACCAGAATGTAGCTTACTACTAATATTGAATTTAAAAGGGTCCCATGCTTTGGCTTCAATAAACTCACCGTTAACTTCTACTTTTGCTGCATAGCGCACTTCCCCTAAATTTAAAATAAGAACTTTGTTAATATACTCTTCAGGCAAAATAAACTGTAAAGTATAACTAACTTCTCCTGAATATTCAGGCCATCCCAGCTCATTCCAGAACCAAATATAAACAGTCCCATATTGTGTAGGTGGAGATGAAAAATTAGTCTTTAGTTTCATATATTTTTTACAAAGCATTATAGCATGTTGATTTACTCTCTGGTGTCCTCTTTTTCCAGGGTGTATATTACACCTGGTTGTGTATCAAAATTTATAGTTTGGTTACTGATATCAAAAAGTATAAATTTTGATGTAGTTATTTCTTTAATGTGAAAATCTTCTCGCCATGGTCTTATTATATGACAACGACAGCCCGTTAAACTTTTAATTGTTATCGGACTTAAAATTTCTCCCTTTTGCCATTTTGCACTTACCAAGAATGCTCCTACTGTACGCAAATCATTAAACCGAGCATATCCTAATCCTTCTATATTTGGGAAAAGACGGATAACTCCGCTGTAACTTTGGATCAAACATTCATTAATCACTGCGGGTAATGAGAAGTTCTCAACCCAGATTCCCATGCGTGACAGCTGATCAAAATTTACATCGTCACTAAAACGCAAACCTACTTGACGTGCTCGGTCTGTATAAGTGCCATTAGGAATTCGACAATAACGGATTTCCCTTTTGAATGCCTCAAAATCTAAAATACCCAGCCTGGATAAAATGAGGGGAAGATAAACCAGGTCGTCAATCCCCTCACAACGTACTAACTTAGCTGTACGTCTCGCTAATTCCAACTCCTCTGGGGAAGAATGAAGCCCTATATCCTCTCCAGGAAAAACTGGAGCAAGGGACACCGGAATGTTATAGACTGGATTAACAGGACCTTTTGCTACATCTATCCATATCTTTCCTTCAACGTCTTCTCCAGTAGGATAGGGAGCTAAGTACTCTTTTATCTCTAGCCATTTCTTACGTTCTTCTCTATCACAGTCTAAAAGCTCAGAGGCTCGAACTACTGCCTTCATTAAAAATTTGACTAAAGCCAAATCCATAATGCAGTCTTTATTGTAGCGAAAATCTACGGTGATGCCATACATTTCTGGCGATACTGTGGGAAAAACATGATAATGCCCGTCGGATTCCTTTGTTAGGTAAGCGGCATAAAAGCGAGCTCCCTCACGAAGTAGGGGATAAGCTTTATTTTTTAAAAAATCAATGTCTTGAGTATAAAGATACTCCCACCAAAGACTTTGTAGTGTCCAGGCAGTAACACACATCATGTATCCCCAAGGAGGGCAGGGATATGGATTTACCTTGTAGGGTACAGGATAGGCACTTACTGAGTAATAAACTCCTGGCAGGTTGAAATGTTCCCTGCAAAAATTCTTTGCCATTTCAAATAAGTTCCAACATAGCCTAACATGTGGCTCGTGTTGGTCAACATGGTTGCTGGAAAATACTCCCCAGTACAGTTGTTGCTCATTATAATCAAGGTGGTAATCGCCATGCCAGGCCGTTCCAATTTCGCCGGTGGAGCGCCAATTACCAAATGATCCTGGAGCTACTTTTCCAGATTTTAAACAACAAGCTAACCAATACTGATTTTGATACCAAACCGCCTCGAGTTCCTTATCGTTTAACTCTACCGAGCTTGCTGACCAAAACTTTTCCCAGGATTTTTTCGATTTCTCATGTAACTGCTGAGGGACTTTAGACCAATTACATTTTATATCTTGAATCGCTTCTTTTTTAGGATCAGTAGCTTCCAGGGAACCAAAGAGGCTAATACCTAATTTAAAGGTGTCCTTTCCTTGGGATTTTAGCTTAAACTCTAGGCCAGGTAAATTCTCTTCCTGAGACTGGACGCCATCTGTAGCAATGGTTAAAGCAAATTCACGATCATTTGGATTTTTCTTCAGCACTTCTTTATCCTTTACCAGTTCTGGAGGAGTCGCTGGAAGATATTGTTTTATGCCAAATAAAGTATACGAATCTAAAGATTGATTTTCTATCTCTTTCCACATTTCTGGCTCGGGCATCTCTGTTTCTGGAGAAAGAAAAGGTCGGTAACAAACCCCTGTAAATGGATGTCTAATATCACCCTCTCCCCACAACCATACTTGATTATCATCGCGGTGAACAAAGCAATAAATATTATAAGTTTGATCTTTTACTTCTAAGGGAATTCTTAAAAGTCCTGTATAGATATTTAGCTGCTGGGTTCCTACGGCGACCTTTCTTGGATCCCATCTTATAATAATCCGACCGCAGGGCCATAAACGGGGCCAGGGCTTAGCGTAACTCGATCGTAGCTTTGTTTTATACTCGTCATATTCTTTATCCTTTAATAATCCAACCGGTAAACCAAAAAAATGGCTTAGTTTATCCTGCCCATTAGCCTTCATTCGCTTACTTGCTCGCTGTACCAATTTCACAAATTCCTGAAAAGAGAGTAGATGTTTAATGTGCTGCTCGCTCACACGGATATCCCATACATCGCTCTTAGCTAAATGAAGCACTAAAGCATCTGGTCTAACAGTTACACATACGCCAATATCACCATTTCCTAAGAGCATTCCCTCAAAAAAATTGGGATTTGCTCCTTCCCATTGTAAATTATGCTGCTGTACAATATTAGAAATATTTTGTCGAGTAGACATCTCAACCTCCTTTCTGTAGTCTTGCTATACTGAACTTTCAAGAGCCTGATAGAGGACAGCACCTTCTGCTTGTCGAGGTACTGGTACTCCAATTAGTTGACATATTGTTGGGACGATATCTACAAGCCATACTGTCCGATTTAACTGAACACCTGGCCTAATGCCGTGGCCTCTCATAATTAAAAGAGATGTATTGGAGCTAAGTCCCCATTGGGCGGTAGAGAGTTGTTCACCATGTGTTCCACCAAAAGGCTCCCGTAAAGTAAACAGGATGTCACCAATCTTTTTTCCTGTAGGATCACCGTAAAGACCAACATAGCGCATATCTACTTTGCGTAGTACCAAATTGAAGGGATGAAGACTAGTGGTAGGGTCTACATAAGCGTGCAAGGTGGCTATTATCTTATCACACATTTTATCGTATTGTTCTGAAGGTACTATCCCCTGACGCTCACGACCCAAAAGATTCACATTAATAAATATGCTATTTTGCACATAAGCATGAGTGTATTGCCAGTCAATATCACCATTTTTATCTCGGACCAGGAGCCCAGCTTTCTCTAACACATTCTGGGTATTTATACGAAGATGACCGGGTAAGCCGCCATGGTCAGAGACTACAAATACTACAGTATCTTCATCAACCTGGTTCATAATCTGACCTAACATCCGATCTAAACTCTCATAAAGTCTCTCGATAAATCCAAGATATCGCTCTCTTACTTGTTGATTAGGATTTATCGCTGGATCTGCCAGAGCTAAACAGTGATGGTTTGCGCAATCAATGCAGTGAACCTGCAGCATACAGAGTGCCCAATCATATTTTTTTGTCAAATACTTAACAGCATTCACAAACCATTTATGCTGATACTCAGCAAGATCAACCATAACCGATTCGTTGAACCACGCCTTTCTCCAATCATGTCCTAATCCTTCCCAACCAATATCAGTAATAAAAGGACCTAGTTTTTCATAAAGTTCTCTTCCTATTGACTTCGGAAAAGTGTAATGATCGACATCCATGATTTGAGTTACGTAAATACTAACCACCTTTGCGTCTTTAGAAATTTTTTCCAGCTTGAATCGTAATGTTCCCTCACGTTTGCCATCTATGGTTTGAAACGACTCCAGTATCCAGGAAGACCATTCTCCTAAAGCAAGTTCGGCTATTTTTTTCTGTCCGGATGAGTCTCTGGTAATAATAACTCTATCATAAGCACTACCTTCTATAGATACCACAAATAAATAGAAAGTTTTTCCTGGAGGAAGAAGCTTGCATACAGGAGTATTCAGACTAATACCTGTAGGTTTGGGTAATTCAGCATCAGGAACACCGTAGAGCGTGGTGCGCTCATCTAAACCAGTTCCAACTGATTTACCCCCTAGCCCTCGTGCTTGAAATATCATCTTCCCCATAAGTAGCGGCTGTTTACTATTCGTAAGTCCTACCTTCCCTGATACTTTTTGCAATATTAAAGGAGCATTCCTTGGTTCTACTGTAGAAAATAGATGGGCACCATCAATTTGATGAGCGCAGGGGCGAACATGGCACCCGCAGACCTGGATACCTGTCTTCATTGTTGGTGGATGAGAAGCGGGATACTTTAGAAGAATACTTTTCTTTCCAGCACGTTCAACAGCATCCCAGATAAATTCTGCTCTGCTCTCCTTTGATGTATAACCAGCCATCCAGTGACCGTGGAGCTCTGGTGGTTGAAATGTTTGAAAGGACATGACCTGATGGGTGCCATTCCAGGCTCCTGTAGCAATTGTTGTCCAATTCTCCGGGGTAGAGGTAGGTAGAGATGACAAACAATGAGGAGCAAAAGTCCCTTCGTTCATCATCTTTCGAAAAGCGGGTAGTCTACCTTGTTTAATGAGTCTTAAGACAAAGTGAGAACTTGCACCATCCATTCCGATTAAAATACACTTTTTAGACATAACTTTGCTCCTTATATGAATCAATCTATCATTTGAAGACTTAATTATTAATTTACGCTATTAAGTGACTATGGTGATACCATACAGTTGACAGAACGCTTTCAGTTGTTTTTTGTAGTTGCCATAGAATATCGTCTGATGCATACCCTTAACGTCACATACATCATCTACCTCGTTGATAGTGAGCTCTACGTTTGTGCGGCAACTGCCCGCCGGTGGCATATCATAGCACCTTACGACTTTTCCGGTATAGATAATCATCTGGGGTATTTCTCCTGTAAGGTAGTGAGCTATGGTAAGCTCTTGTCCTTCACGCCAAAGTATCTGAGGAGCGACGCCAGTGCCTGACTCATTATGGTTTCTCAATATATACGGTTCGGGAGGTTCATTTAATCCGTTCAACCTCGTAGGGCAAGTACAATGCGCACCGTAATAGTGATTCTTCTCTGTCTCACACGATGCATTCTGCTGGAACCCAGGTTTTGAGAAGAGTTGCTGCACCAGCATCATGGTTAGTGTCGCATTAAGGTCAGACTGACAACCCATGGCAATGCCTTCGTCTCTTAGGCTCATATAAGCCATGCATGGCACTGGTTTTCGTGGACCGATTGCTCTTAGACAGTCCATCATAAAAGCATCGGCTTTTTCCATCTCAAGGATTCTCCTGCAGACAATATATGTTTTCGCAGCATCAATAATATCGGCTTCGGATGGCTCAACTATTTTCTTGGCATTTTTTGAATACGTGTTCGCAATTTTTCGCACTTCGTCCGTAGTTTCCGTGCGCTTAAATTCCTCAATATATGTCTGAATCGGGATAGTCCG
>Ga0114919_10002174_pt1 | contig 15837 bp, 13 predicted proteins | sample BlataG_FD_88682 | JGI IMG/M metagenome (GOLD analysis project Ga0114919, IMG submission 88682) | Deep subsurface microbial communities from Black Sea to uncover new lineages of life (NeLLi) - Black_00105 metaG | ecosystem: Environmental > Aquatic > Marine > Oceanic > Sediment | place: Atlantic... | reverse complement strand
GACTCCATTGCCAGAGATGTTATAAAAAATGCTGGATTTGGTGATTTTTTTGGTCACTCTCTTGGTCATGGGATTGGCATGGCTCCTCATGAGAGGCCTTCTGTTGGACCACTTAAGCCAGAGGTATTAAAAGAGGGAATGGTGTTTACTATCGAGCCAGGGATATATATACCAGGAAAGGGTGGTGTCCGTTTGGAGGAAATGGTTGTACTTGAAGGGGATGGTGCAAGGATTTTGACAACAAATAAGAATTTTTATAACTGATCATGGGCTAATTGGGCAATGAGTTCTTTTCTTCAGTTCAGAGGCTCCCGGCCTGGTCTTTTCTACGACTTATCTGCGGGGGAGTCTTTACCCCCTCCGCATTGCCTCCCGCTCTATCGAGCGGAAGACCTGCGGTTTCCCCCGCTGATAAGTCATGAAAAGTACGGCGGCCTCCCGCCAATCACTTCAGAAAAGAACTCATTGCCCGAAAATAATAGGTTCAATATTAAAATCCTGTGACTACTTACGAATTTTTATTTTTTTTTAGGGAAGATGGACTATGTCCATAGGCAAAGACTATTCTGAAAATCAGTTATTAGATCAGTTTATTCATCAACTTAGAGTTGAGAGGGGTTTGTCTACAAATACGATTGTGGCCTATAGTCATGATCTTATCAAATTTTTTGATTTCTTAAAGCGGAAAGGAGTTTCCCCTGTCCACATTAGTCAGGAGGATTTGACATCCTTTATAGTTGAACAAAACACTAAACTATCACCCAGATCCATGGCCAGGTGTCTTGTTTCCATAAGAATGTTTTACCGTTTTTTGGTATCCGAAGGAGACATTGAATCTAATCCAGCCAGGTTGTTGGGTATACCAAAGATGTATCAACATTTACCTGATGTTTTAAGCAGGGACGAGATAGACTCCCTTCTTATGCAGCCAGATATAACGACAGCACTGGGAAAAAGGGATGAGGCCATAATAGAGATTTTATATGCTACTGGGCTACGGGTTACTGAATTGATAGGTCTTACGATGTACAATATTAATCTTGAAGTTGGCTCTATCAGAACAATAGGGAAGGGTTCCAAGGAAAGAATCATTCCAATGGGGAGTAAGGCTGTGGATTCTCTAAAAGATTATTTACAAAAAAGCAGGCCCATTTTGTTAAAAAAAAGATATGCCGCAGGCGGATCACGTCTTTTTCTTAACAGCAGAGGAAGTCCTATAACAAGACAGGGATTATGGAAGATTATAAAAAAATATGCGTTAATGGCTGGAATCACTAAGAGTGTTACTCCCCACACAGTAAGGCATTCATTTGCCACCCATCTCCTGGAAGGAGGGGCTGATCTTAGATCAGTTCAGATAATGTTAGGTCATGCTGATATATCTACCACACAAATATATACCCATGTTACAGGGGAAAGATTAAAAGAGATTCACAAAAAATATCATCCCAGGCCATGAGTTGGTGCAATTCCTGAGAGTTTTAACAGGTTTTCAAGAAATTTTTATTTGACTAAATGTAAATTAAGGTTATAATTACAAAATACATGACGCGGGGTGGAGCAGTCTGGTAGCTCGTCGGGCTCATAACCCGAAGGTCTCAGGTTCGAATCCTGACCCCGCTACCAAGATAGTTAAAGGTTTAGAGTTTTTCTCTAAACCTTTTTTGTTACCATTTCTACCATATCCAATCAACTAAATGACTCTTCATTTTCAGCTTCAATTTCTTGCCAGAAATCCTCGTGCGCTATACCACCGGTCTTTTGAATCTGCTGCCGACCACTAGCTAAAACGGCTTGAAATTTCGGCGAATAAGCTAATACCAAACGCTCGATCTCTTCCTCATCAGATACCCCTAATAATACGGCCACCGGCTTGCCATTTTTGGTAACTACAATCGGCCCTTTCTCCGATTCCTTCAAATAGGCACTAAGATGCGCTTTGATTTCGGCAATGGGTGCAATTTTCATAGATTTATTTCCTCCTTCCCAATGATTAAACGATTCCCTCTTTTAATACCTATAGCAAGAATGAACACCTGCCGATTTTCTAGCTCAACCGAATAAAACACCCGAAAGCGATTATCAGGGCCAAACCGGATTTCCCAATCAGCTCCCAGCTCCAAGGGTCTTTTCAGAGGTTTTCTATTTCGAGTTTCTAAATTTGGTTCAAATTGCAGTTGGGTCTCGATCGTGCGACGAATAAGCGAATGATATTTCCGTTCGATTGCTTGCAGGTGTATTTTAACTTGAGGAGCGTAAATCAGGTCAAATCGGCTTTTAGCATTCATTATGACCTAAATTATAGTCAGTATTTTCCCCTTTGTCAAGTGCTATTTTGACCGATTTAGCTTTTAATAATAGTAAAGGGGGGACATCCTATAGTCCCTCTTTATTAAAAAAGAATGATACAGTTACACTGATTGGTTTCGGCACCTTTAAGGTGGCATAAAGAAATGCCAGGAAAGGAAGAAATCCACAGACAGGGCAAGAAATGACTATAAAGGCAAAGAAGGTGCCCAAGTTTGTAGCAGGGAAAGCCTTGAAGGACACTGTAGGTTAGTCAGTATTTAGAGGGGATTGCGGTAATCAGGAAGGAATCATGACCTCATATGGGGTTTGATATTCCTATCCTATCCAAACTCTTGTAGAGGTGCAGTGGCAAGGTATCACAGTTTTTATATCGCATGATCTCTGCTTAGGACAGCGATCCTCGTGCCTCCTAAACAAATCAAACGTATATAATTAGCTGTATATAGCAAAATTGGAAATATATTGCTTGACTTTATTGTAATCTATTTGCTATATATATCTAAATTCAACAAAACAAGGAGGAATATTTGATGACGACTGTATATGTGAACATTTCAGACCAGCCCTGGGGATTAGGCGGCGTGATTTTTTCGAACAGGCAAACGGCCATGGAAAAGGCAAAGGAAGTCGCTAAGATATTGTATCCTTTAAAAATAATGGAGGGTGAATATAAAGAGAGGCGACAGCAGGAAATAGAGGATATCGTTGAAGAAATGCTCATCGATACCAAGTACGTGGATCGGGACGATTTTTATAACTCCAACCACAAAGAAATCGATAAAAAAGTAGAGGCCATTATCCTTGAGGATCTTGCAGAGGTTCTTTGGCAGGCACTCGATCAAATTATTATTGAAGAAGCCGATTCCTTTTATATTGATCAAATAAAAACCGTAGCAGAGCGATTGGGCTGGCCTTCCGAGAAGGCCGAAAGGGCCGTAACCCTGAGGGAACAGGAATTAGAATGGGAAAGAGATACGGATAGATTTTATGCCAATGCTCAGATCACAAATACAATTGTCAGAGGTGGCAAAGGCACTGCAAAAATGATTCAAAAATACGATCACCTGATCAGAATGCGCTATTATAAAGATGATAAAAAAGAAACACGAAAAACAGTCGAAATTGAAGAATCTGTAGGACCAAGGACAAATATCATGACCTACGAAAGAAGCGGTTGCGCTGATTACAGGCTTCCAGAGATCGCTATGGCCTCGAATCATTACATTATGTTTCGATGTCCGGACGGCTGCGATCAGAACGCGAGCATCCAGTATGTTGGATTAGAGGGATACTGGAATGAAGCAGAAGAGGAAGGGGTGCTAACCTTTAATCTGAGTTGCCCGAAGTGCGGAAAATCCTACCATTATAAAATAATATTCGGTCTGTTTGACTGTCACACAGGTTACGGGCTTGGCTGGAAGCAGCAAGTGGAATATTTCAGGTCAATCCGCCCAAAGTCCTATAGGTAATCAAAATGGAGATTCTTTATCTATAGGCATGTATTCTTCGAAAAATTCGGTGGAAATTTTCTTGGATAGCAATTCTTCAGCACTTAAATCGACAGCATCTATCCTTGATTGATCGTCATAATTCTCAATGCTATTAAGGATACTCTTTCTCATTTCACCTTGCGATCTTCCCCTGAATGGAGAAATTGAGATTAATTTTCTTTCTTCAGATTTGTTCAGTAGGGGGGGACGTTGGTTCCAAAATGATTTATCAATAAGCAATGAAAAGAATAGGAAAATTGGAATCCCTCCTCATAATGAAAACCAATGGCATACTATCATGTTTTATTTTACTGCATCAAGTGAGTAGAGGCATTTTTTCTGAACACTATCGAATCGATTTCTTGACTCGGAAATCGTTTTGGAACCAACGTTTTATTATGCCTTTATAGTGCGAAACAATTTTACGTAATTTTTTCTATTTCTGAAATTAATTGACGAGCTCGAGATATTTTTTTAGTCCAAGCAGGAGGGATTTTATTACCTGGGAAATGGAAAAATTGAATATGACTGCAATTATCGCAGGTGAAAATCTTAAATGTTTGATTGCCTGTTGGATTAATACCAATATTTGCAGGTTTAGAATCTTTATCTATTATTAATCGATAATTACCAACTCCACATACTTTACAGGTTCGAATAATATCATCTCCAATTAAATCAGCATTTCTATCAATTATAGTTTGAATCTTATCGATCTCTTCTAGAAGAGCAGTTGCATCAGGAAGGCAGTCTTCCTCATTTTCAACTATACAATTTTCAAAAAGTTTGTTTGCCAGATTGATATATGGAGCATTTGGGAACATCTGTTCAAGATTAAATTGAGGCTTGTAATAATACCAAAGCTGTAAAATAGGAGTATTGGAAACCATCGCCCAAAGCAATTTCCCTAAACCAAATACATCAAATGTTGGTTTTATATCTTCTATTCTCATTCCCATTGCCCAACCAGGCATCCAGTCACGGCTTCCTACATTTTCAAAGGTTCCAGAGATTCGAGTGTGTTGTATATCAGTGAAGAATATCAAACCAAAATCCCCAAGAACCAAATTATTATTAGAGTCTAGAAACACATTTGCAGGCTTTATATCTCTATGTACCCAACCATCCTTATGCAATTGGGAAACCCCTTCAACGAGAGGTCGGAATGCTCTTAAAGAACCAACAAAGTTACCAGTAAAAAGATTCTTATTATCAATCAATGTACCTCTTGGATGAAATTGAGATACAAACCATTCTAAATCTGAATCATGATCCAATATCTTAAGAAGATTAGGATGAGAAAGCTTAGACATAGCTTCAATTTCCTTTTTGCTACGGTCTTTGGCTCGTTCAGGATCTGTTGCATCTTCAGGCTTATGTAAAACTTTCAAAGCACCGTGATTAATAGGATTTTCCATACGAATAACTTCAACTACACTCTTACGGAAATCTTTAAAACGGGTTGTAAGTTTTTTTGTACCAATTGATGCGGTGAACTCTTCAATTGTTTTTCCAATTGACATAAAAATATTGGTGTCAAATTTAGAAAGATCAAGAACACAAGAGACTTTTCCTTGCCCCCCTTCACCTAGCTCACTAATTATATACCATCGCTTGTTATAGTTCATCATAACCCCCTTTGGTTTTGAGCACCTTTAAGTAGGTTTAAATGATGTAGTAACCAACAAAATCCATACCCCACCTTTCTACGTGAGAAATGGAGTCTTAGCTTTTAGCTCACAGAATCCTCGGTTATGGATTGGTTATTTTTTGAGTTTATTTATGTTCTTTGAAAACTGAATAAATGATGAGAAACGATGGCGGGGTTAGCGTAAGCTAATGAACTCAGCTGAGCTGAACATCCATCCAATTAGGAATTCCACTCTTCACAAAGCGCCTTATCGCATCCGCCACTAAAGAATAACCATTGTTTAGAATTTCGGGTGTATTTCTTTTCCTTAAAGCATTAGGCACACGTCCAGTATGTATGGCTATTGATCGTAGTCTATATAAATCGCCAATTAGACGAAACACTTCTTCTCTTTTGGTTATTTCTTTCTCCATATACTTAGCAACTCTCAGTTTTAATCGAAAAGTTAGTTCACCACGATCATCAGACAGATCATTCAGAAAAAGGGACTCAAGGGCTATACCAAGATCAATTGCACTATCTACTTTGGATAATCTTCGAACAGCCCTAGTCAAACGTTGCATAGGCAAACGAAGAGCATCTTTCTTATCCTCAGTTAATGCTTTAAAATCACTAAATAACTTAGTTGCGATTTGACAATGCTTACTTGTCCACACATCATCTTGTGCATGCCCGTCATCAGAATGTGGCAAGGAGTATTCTATGCCCATTGTAGGAGCCCATTGAGGAGGATCAAGCCACGTCACTATAACTTCGGATGAAAAAGGACCTGACACTGCAATACATAAAATCGCGTCACGTGTTGCAACATCATCTATGGGAGTTAGTTTGTATTCATTCTGAGAGGTATGTACTTTAGGGAGCAGTATTTCCTGAACAAGAGCAGCAGTGGGCCATTTGACCCCTCCTGATGAAATAAGATTATTGAAGACAGTAGACTTATGATACGACTCAGGAATATCCAACCAAGACAGAAGAGAAATTCCACTCCCTAATTCACAACGATATTTTACTTTTAGTCCACGTAATCCATAAGTCAGACGAAATGGGATTTTATCGGATTCAATATATTGTATGAGATCAGAAACAGCTTGCACAGAACCTACTTCTTTTCCTCTTCGAAATAACCAAGCTGCTAAGTTACTTATTTCCATGCGAGTTGCACTACCTGCAATTACCAGCATTTTGCCATTAAATATCTGCAATTCATCTTGAGAGTGCAGGGATTCAATCAAGGACCCAATTGTTGGTTCATGCTTAACAGGATCATACGCTTGGAAGGAATAGGGAATATCTATCTTATTTATATCGTCTTTAATTGCATTTAGGCAGTCTTGCAATTTACTTGCTATTAGTTTCTTTTCCATGAATCTTTTTTACTTTCTAATGTACTGCTCACCTGCTGAGATGAGCGCCAGCGAGTTCCAGTCAGTATGCAGCAGATAGGTTAGAATCCTAATACTTTAGTCAAATGTTTAAAACATGGCAATAGAGGCCTTGAGGGGTATCCTCAAATCTCATGCCAAAGTTTTCCATGAATCTTTTTATTAATTCGTAACCGTCGAACAGGTTAGGATCACCTAGTTCAAATTTGTTTCGGTAAAACTCAATTAATGAAATTGTCTTGGCATTGATGAATTTTGATTTCATCATAAAAGATTCGAGTTTCTTAAGTTTTAAACAATGATCTATATATGCGTAGGTATAAATGATAGATTTCGAAATTTCGTCAAAACAGGGATCAATATCTTTCAAAAAACGGTCAACATCAATATGCCTTAGGCGGAATTTAAGAATCTCATTAGAAATTTGTCTAAAATATTTTGAGTCTTCTATCAGGGATTTAATGAATAATTTCAAATATTTTCTATTATTCAGTTTGTATCTATGTGATACTTTCGGAAATAGGCTTTCAGTGATTTCAAATGATTTCCTGTTAGCGTCATATTCATCAAACAGGGTGTAAAGATTTGACAGATACAGATGTTTAGAAGGCGACTCTGTTTCTAGAGAGGGAAATCGTAATTTATTATAGGCATGAACAAACTCATGGACATAAATCTGAAGCCTTGTAATATTGTCATGCTCGTCTTTATATAGCAATTTAGAAAATACTAAGTACACTCCATCATTAGTAGTTACATTTTTTGCAACAGCACGATGGCCCCTTAAAGACTGATAATGATTCGTGCCTTGGATTTCATTAACTTTTTCGTCAAAATCATTTGGCACAATTACACGTTTTATAGGTGGCGGGGGTTCAAAATGCCCAGCCATTATTTCAATTGTTCTTAATTCATTCTCAATAAATCGTCTTTGTTCTTCAGTGCCTATCTCTACAATGATCTCCAAACTAAACATTCTCCATCAGATTTCTAAAAACTTCTAACATTTAAGATTATACTACCTATATGCAGTTTTATATTACTGCAAAACAAAATCTATATTGAAATTATTCAATAAGTAAAATTGTGTTTTGTTATAATGCTTGAATCTATTTTTTTTCATAACTAGTTGTAATCATGGAGGTTAGAATATCATTTAAAAGTCTTCCTCTAAAATTCACAATGATAGAATTTCTTTCTAGATTAATTTTATCTAATTTATCTTGTGCTATAGATCCTTCTTCTTGAGGAGCATATATTATTAATGCATCTGAATCATTTTTGATTTTTAAAACATTATCTATTTCGGCTTCAAAGTATTTCCAGTGCATCAAAAACAATGTTATGGGTTCAGCCTTTTTTATAGAATTTTTCTCAATTTTTACTATATTTTTTGCTTTAAAAATTTTTGAATCGACAAGCATATCTCTTAAGTTTTCAAACTCCTCGTTAGCAAAAATTGCTATTTTTCTTTTTGATAATCCCTTACCAAGTCTATACCATACGGGAAAAACCCCTTTGATTATCAAATAAATTGTGTAACAAAAACCAATTATCACTAGTAAGGTCGTGAGCCCACCAATAATGATAAAAAAGGGATGGTTAAAGAAATCAATTATGTATTGTATGTATTTCATAATTGTTCACCTATTAGGTTGTTAATTATTAAGAAATATTTTTTCTAAATTTACTTTTTCCATAAAATTACCAAATTATTTCATTCCAATAAGATGCTTTTAAAGCTGAATATGCTTTATCTTTTATAGCTTCCTTTTCTTTCTTGGAAAGATCATCTGAGACGATATTATTTGAATTTGATGGATCGACAATTTTTTTATCTAGAAAATCGGTGTAAAGATATTCAAAAATTTTTTGAAGATTGTTGGGCAATGCTTTCGATGGGTCTATAAGAATAACTCTTTTTGATTTCCATAATGCATTTATAACACTTAGCTCGAGATAAAATGATGGAAATTCTAATTTATGCAAATTTCGCCAAATTTTTATTGCACGTATTTCACTCCTACGATTGAAACCTGTAACATGTCTAATGTGTTTATGAACATTTGTTTTTGCCCGAGTATTCCTTTTATTACGATAAATCCAGTGGTCATAAATTAACCCTGGTAGCCTTTTTCCAGGTATTAAGTCGACATTTAGCCCCTCATATTTTACTCTAATTGAAACATTTTGTTCCCTAACTGAAAAACCACGTATGCTCATCCAATCTGCAAGATTTTTGTATAATTCTTTTAAGGTGCCAAATAGAGCATGCTTAAGAGATATAAACAAATCAATATCAGTATTACCAATTATGTTTGTATGCTTAGCAAAAGATCCAACTCTTTCTATATTTGACAAATATGGATATGCCCAACATCGAATATATGGATATAGCTTCAATGAAATACTTTTTGCCCTTACTAAATCTTTTTCTTTTGGAACATAACTGCTAATGACTTTCCTAATATATAGATTTTCATTCATAGCAATCTCTAAAGAAGTTTAAATTGTTTTTCAAAAAATACAAAAACCCCTACTCCTCTGTGTGAGAAATGGGGTTTAGGTTTAAATCATAGTACCCTCGGTTAAAGCTTTTTCTTTCTTTTCATATCAAAAATATACTGTTTGTAGAACACGCACATTTTCTTGAAAAAATCAAGGGGGATTTTAGGGGGTATGGAATGGGTATAGGCGATACCTATTATTTATGGGGAGAGCAATACTCTAAATAGTGTAATTCTAACCACTTAGATAAATGCTATGGCAATTAACGCCTTCTTTTTCTTTCAATATCAGATATCATCTTATGCAAGCTTTTCAATGGTCGGGTACTATATTTCCTCTGGAACTCACGAATATCATCCTCCGCAATCCGTACCATGCCTTTAAGAGGGGACGTAGGTTCCAAGACAACTTAAATTTATTCTTCCTTTAAATGAGCGGCTGAGTTATCGTCTAAATTTGTGATATCTCTGATTTATCTGCAATTTGCTCCCCTATACAAATATTTTGATACGATTCTAATCTCATCAGCACCTCCTGTTTTTGGTTTTTAGTCACTATCCCTTATTTTTCACAAATATTTAGAAATCATACACTATTGGTCTCCTATTTTTCCCTTATTTTTATTGATTTATTCTATGCCTTTACCTGTGGCAAGGTGTTACGATATCGTCTTTGTTAGGGTCATGTGGCATTAGAGTGGGCGTCTATTTGGCAATGCGAGACATTATAATGGTGATTGGGCGCAGGGTTGGTATGGTGGAATGTTATTGTCTTTACTGGGCGTGGTTATGGCATGGTTGTGGTATTTTTAATCTTAGTGCACGGGTAGTTGATTGGGTGCCCCCATTAACACTCTCCCTCGATATTTAGTCTCAGGTTTATTGAATGCGAAATTATTTCCCGTTAATTTTATTCCTTAATACTCCAGAACACTTAAACGTTACTACTCTTCTTTCGACCAGAAGTAAATTTTGCCCGGTTTGAGGATTTCTTCCTCTTCTTTCCCTTTTATCCTTTACATAGAATTTACCAAATCCTGATATCAGAATATCCTCTCCATTTTCTAAGGTTGCCTTGATGATTCCCAAAACGGTATCAACTAATTGTGCTGATTTCTTCTTGGCGAATCCAATCTTGACCACTTCCTCAACAATGTGTGTTTTTGTGAGTGCCATGATTTCCAATCCCTTGGTAATCGTTAAAACGGAATATCATCATTATATGGGCCATCCTTTCCCCGGTTATCGTCAGAGAAGTCATCAGAAAAAGATGTATCACCTTCTAATTTCTCCAGAAAAAACTTTAGCACCTTGATGGCTTCAGTTTTAGGTCCTAGCTTAATTTTCCACGGAAGACTTTTTTCAATAGGCTTCTTGCTCCCGTCTCTTTTCTGAGGGAAAACCCACTCCATATATATTTCACCATCCTTACTCTTTGCTGCTACAAGCGAAAACTCACCCCTGTATTCATTTAGCAATATGCCATCGCCGTATGTAGTTGAATCATATTCATAAAAAATCTCATTACTCATATTTTTCCACCTATCTTCGCATCTCTAATGATAACTGTCCCTGTTTATCTGAAAGAGGGATAGATTTGAGTTTTACCCTTTTTGGCTTAGTAGTCTTTTTATTTATCATCTCCTTGGCGAACTCTGGAAATAGCGAGGGCTGGATATACCTATTATAATCGGCGCATTTCCTTCTATGTCTGCATTTCTCACAAACAAGCACATTGGTTTTTGGATTAGACTTTTTATGATTGCAGGTGATGTAATCCATTTATCAAACTCTCTTTACTCTTCCCTAAAGGCGTTCTATTTGATACAGCGGGTAAGGTCAAGTTCAAAAAAGCAGTACGGCTGGATCTTGAGAAAAAAATCCAGGATTTCTCAAGTCCGATAAGCGCCTAAAAGATGCAGAACCTTCATTTCGATTCATTTGAGTTTGTTTGGGCTCATTTCCATTGATTTGGATACAGAGGAATGGTTATTAGGGATGATGGAAATAAGGATAAAAGGATAGGTTTATGAGTGGAAAAGTGAAGGGTTGGCCGATTTTTGCTAACCCATTTTTTTGCTCCATAGCGCATCGCGCAGACCTGAGGTCCGCTCGATATATCGGGAGACTGCAGTACGAAAAACATGCTCATTCCCCCATATTTCAACGTTCTCCTTAGCGCGGGTGATGCTTGTGTATATGAGCTCCCGTGTTAATACTGGAGATTCCCTGTCAGGCAAGAGCAAAAGCACTTTTCCAAACTCTGATCCCTGGCTTTTGTGAACAGTCATGGCATATACGGTTTCGTGTTCAGGAAGCCTGAACGGATGAAACTTTTTAAAAGTGCCATTTGTAGCTGGGAAAAAAACGCGGAGGGTACCATTTTCACTGGAATCTGGCAGGACTATCCCCATATCCCCATTAAATAATCGTAAATTATAGTCATTTCTTGTAATCAGCACTGGACGGCCTGGATACCATCTCCTGTCCGGGTTTATGAGCCTTTCCTCCCTGAGGATTTGCTCGACTAATATGTTAAGAGCAGCCACGCCAAAGGGGCCTTCCCTTATGGCACAAAGAATCCGAAACTGCTCAAATACCTGAAAAACCTTAAAAGGATCGCTGGCTCTTAAATAATCCCCATACCCTTGCATAATGGTAGCCTTGATAACCTGAGTCAAATCTTTGGGTTGTGGAAGGTTTTTCCATGTAATATCTCCATATACTCCGCTTTTCATAAGTTTTATTGCACGATCACCATCTCCTGTATTTACCGCGTAACTTACCGCTCCAATACCGCTGTCACTGCCAAATCTATAGTTTTTTTCAAGCTGAATAATACAGTCCCGAATCCCCGATTCAGGCGCCCTATTTTGTTGTGTATGGATTGTATATCCGGTGACTTCTTTACAATCCTTGCAAAAGCCTTGTGAAAAACTGTGTTCAGTGCCAGTATCACATATATCACCGAGAACGGCGCCTGCCTCTACTGAAGCGAGCTGGTCTTTATCTCCTAAGAGTATTATCCGGGCCTGTAACGGAAGAGCCTGGATAAGCTTGGACATCAGAGCTAGGTCTACCATCGAAGCCTCATCCACTACCACGACATCAACCGGCAGTGTATTCTTGGCATTATGACGAAAATAGGGGGAGTTCGGAATGGTTCCGAGCAGCCGGTGTATGGTGGAAGCCTCTTCCGGGATTGCCTGCTTGATGCTGTCCGGACATGAGAGCTTCGTTTTCATGCTTCTGATTGCTTCCTGCAACTTTGCAGCAGCCTTTCCGGTGGGAGCGATAAGGGCTATTCTAAGCCTTTCTGGCTCGGCCTGTTTAAGAAGCAGGCCCAGTATTGTTGTTACGATTGAGGTTTTTCCTGTTCCAGGCCCCCCGGAAATAACACAGAATTTTTTTATCAATGCTGTAAAGGCAGCTACCCTCTGCCAGTTGATCTCTTTCACCTGTTCTAAGGGAAAAAGCCGCGTTAGTTCTTCTTTCAGAAGGCCAATATCGCTTTTCACAGTAGTATCACTTATACGTCTCCTAATTGAGTTTGCTAATTTTTCTTGATACTCCCAGTAACGAAACAGATAAAGCCTCGAGCGGTCATCAAGAATCAGCGGTTTGTATTCTCCCGGATTTCCCACCACACCAGTTTTTCTAAGTTGTTTGCACCAGTTGTTCAACTCAGGACATACAACAGGGTCAATCTCATTCTCTCCCTTAAGCAGCTCTTTCCCCTCTACGCTGGAAAGATCAAGGCATACATGCCCTTGTCTCGTGTAGCTACTTACAAGGGCTGCTGCAAGGGATAACTCGGAAACATTCTTACCAGCAAGCCTTGATGTAAAGCTTGCAAAATGAATGTCAAGTACGGAGAGTATTCCGCTATCGTAAAGTCGATAGAGATCGTGTTGTTTCACGGTTTAACCATTTCGTAGACATTCATAGGTTTGGGTTCAGGGTTCAGCGTTCCTGGTTCAGATTTCTCCTTAACCCTGAACCTTTGAATCCAGATTTTATCGGGAAAACAGCGAACGCTTACACCATTCCTGTCTCATCTATCAGGTTTGTACATAGTTTGTTTATAAATTTTCCAGATGGCCTCTCTCTATAAATGCCAAACTCTGTTCCCTCGTTCGGATCCACTCCGCGCAGGAATATATAATAGGCCCCTCCAAAATGCGTTTCATAGGTATAGCCCGGCAGGCGTAGCTGAAGGTATTGATTCAGAGCAACGATGTATATGTGACACTGGATAATGTAAAACTCATCTTTCATGGCCTTGGCCAAGCCTTTCTGATCATAGTACTCCAGCCTGCTGCCAAGGAGATTTGATTTCCAGTCAACCAGGTAGAATTGACCCTGGAACTGGAAAACCATGTCCATAAATCCCCTCATAAATCCTCTGACAGGCGTAAAATCCAGTCGTTCGATACGCTCGGGAAGATCTTTAGAAAGCTCTGGGCCAGCATATTTCGCAAATATGTTGTTTAGTTTTTTCGTGGAGATCGACTTCAACGGGAAGTAGAATTCCAGCTCATTAATACGATCCTGACTCCGTATGTGTGATAATGTAAAATCACTCCTCTCGGGCTCAAGTGGAACGGACAGCACCTTGTGTATCATATCACAGAGAGTTTCCTGCCATGTAAGCTCAAAGCCGTATTCAATTAGTTTATTTGCAATCAGTTGTTTAATTACAGAGGTATCTTTTTGCACAAAATCTAAGTGCTCAAATATATCGTGCAGACATGTCCCTGCCTTTGTGCCCCTGGGGAATGAAAAAATGCCTGAAGGCTCCTCTTCTATTACTGATTCCTCAAAATCCTTTTGACTGTAAGCATGAGGCCCGCCCGCTTCTTTTAAGTCCCACAGGTCGTGACGACCCACCTGCCATTGCAAGGCACGAGCGGGCAGGTGGTGGACAGGCAGGTTTATTGCATCATGGTCGGCAAGTTCTGCGCTGTACTGCTGGCCAGATACCAGAGAAGAAAAGCTTGAAATGTGCCACTGACGATCTATGTTCCCAGAAAATGTGTGAGAACTCAGTACTACCTTCTTGCCTGGGAGGGGTGAGTATTTTTCCCCTGCCTTTATCGGCATCTCAGAAAGTCTGATTATGCCGTCAGAGTTATCCACGAGCATTTTCAATTCCGCTCGCATATCCTCATCGCTTAAACTCTTAAGCCTTTCTTCGGTATTTTTTACAACATTGTCCCCTTTCCATGATCCCTGCTGATGGAAAAGATAGGCTGGGGCGGAAGTTTCAGAATCTCTGAAGCGACCCCACACAAAATAACAGCGGCTTCTTGCCCGTGTTAAAGCCACATAGAGAAGCCGAAGATTCTCAGCCAGCTCTTCTTTTTCAGCAAACACCCTGTTTTCATCCATGGCCGGCGAGCCGAGGTCAAGGGTCAATCTCATGTGGTTGAGGCTATCATGGAACGTAAAGGGGTAGTTATTTTTCTTGATCTTGGAGCCAGTCCATCCAAAAGGACAAAACACTACTGGATACTCAAGGCCTTTGCTTTTGTGGATAGTTACTAGTTTAACAGCATTTTCATCACTCTCTAAGCGCAGTTGGTATTCATCTAACCGTGGTGTGCTTGTATCTCTTTGTTCAGAGAGCCATTTCAGAAGGCCTGCCATAGCCAGTTTTCTTTCCATGGATGTCTGATGAAGGACTTCCGCCAGATGCAGCAAGTTCGTATTTCGCCGTTCCCCATCAGGCAACGGCATGAGGTGGGTCAAAACTTTTTCTTGTGCGAGTAAGTGCCGAAACATCTGGATAAAGCCGTGATTGCCCCAAAGGTCATGATAGCGTCGAAATTTAACAAGCCATTTCTCCCATCCGGCTTCATCCTGTATCAAGTCATCCAGTTCCTCTCCTCTAATACCCATCATATCTGTTGCCAGGGCCGCCTTGAGGAGACTATCATTATTCGGCTCATTAATGCCTGCCAGAACCCGCTCCATTTCCAGGGCTTCATGGGAATCAAAGATGTTCTCTGTAGTATAAAGAACGCTGGGAATATTAAGGGCTGAGAGGGTTTTTTGCATGGTGCGTGCCTCATAGTGTGTCCTCACCAAAACAGCAATATCTCCTTCGCTTAGGGGTCTTTTTCCTATAAGAGCCCTATTTTTTGCGCCACGATTGATAAGTCGTGAGATTTCATCTGCAACAGCCTTGGAAATGAGTTCTCGTGCCTGCGCCTTGTTCATAGCCTTTCCAGGTTCCGCTACCTTACTGGCATCCAGAAACCAAAGCTGTAAAGGCGATTCTGTTTTCCCATCCATTATGAGAGATTCAGAGCTTTTGTTTGCTGCTGGCGAGACTAATTGAAATGGGATTTGCTCATAGATAAAGGGACGGTCTACTTTGGTAAAGATGGTATTTATTGCGGCAATCAAATCGGGCTCGGATCGCCAGTTCTCACCCAGGGTGAATCTGGATTCCACATCTCCTGCAGCGTCCATATAGGCAAAAATATCAG
>Ga0114919_10002173_pt1 | contig 15841 bp, 12 predicted proteins | sample BlataG_FD_88682 | JGI IMG/M metagenome (GOLD analysis project Ga0114919, IMG submission 88682) | Deep subsurface microbial communities from Black Sea to uncover new lineages of life (NeLLi) - Black_00105 metaG | ecosystem: Environmental > Aquatic > Marine > Oceanic > Sediment | place: Atlantic... | reverse complement strand
TGGTGGACCCGGGCAATATGGATGAAATTATCAATGTTTGCGAGCAGATGCTTAGCAATCCAGATGAGCTTGCGGCCATGGGAAAACGAGGGATGGAGGTGGTTCGCACAAAGTATAACTGGGATATGGAATTCAACGAATTGCTTCGGTGTTATGATGATTTGCTGAAGAGATGAAGAATTTATTATCAATGAAAAAGAGACCGTAGCAGGATTACAGAGGATGCTTCTTAAGGAAAATACAATATGCACATACTCTATATCCATCAACATTTTGCTACGCCAAAGGGCAGTACCGGCACGCGTTCTTACGAATTCGCACGCCGGTGGGTAAAAGCCGGGCACAAGGTTACCTTGATAACTGGCCGCTATGATATCGGGGGTTTAGAACCGGGTGAGGGACTGATACAAGAACAGACTATAGAGGGAATAGATGTAGTCATTGTCGCCGCTAAGTATGGGCAGAAGCAATCTTTTCTCGCCAGGATAACGTCATTTTTGTGCTTCTGCCTTTTTAGCATTTATGTCGGCTTGAGGACTAAACAGGTAGATGTCATGTACGCCACAAGCACACCATTGACTGTTGGAATACCCGCGATGATGATCAAATGGCTCAGACGTGTACCATTTGTCTTCGAGGTTCGTGACCAGTGGCCAGAAATACCTATAGAGATGGGTATCATAAAGAACAAGATTCTAATTAAATTGCTTCTATGGCTGGAGAGAGCCATATACAGACAAAGCTCCGCAATTGTTGCCCTATCTCCGGGAATGGCTCGAGGCGCAGGAAGTATTCTCAAGAGGGAAAAGCCGATACATGTAATTCCCAATAGTTCTGATACAGAGCTGTTTCGCCCAAATGTTGACGGCTCTGAAATTCGAAAGGAGAAAGGCTGGTTAGACAAACTGGTTTTTCTCCACGCGGGCGCGATGGGTAGGGCTCAAGATCTCAATTTCGTTATTGAAGCGGCGAAAAAACTCACAGATAACGACACCGTTCACTTTGTGCTGGTAGGTGGTGGTAGCGAAAAAGAGTGTTTGGGCAAGAGAATTGAGCAAAGCCAATTACGTAATATTGAAATATTAGACCCGGTTCCCAAGGCTCAATTACCACACGTTTTTGCCGCCTGCGATGTGTCGATAGTCATATTTGCTAATTATCCAATATTGGAGCATAATTCAGCTAATAAGTTCTTTGACTCTCTGGCCGCGGGCAAGCCGATTCTCTTGAACTACAGCGGCTGGCAAAGAAAAATTCTTGAGGAAAATAATGCCGGCTTCGGCTGTGATTTGTGTAATCTTGATGAGTTCGTTGAAAAGGTGCTGTATCTTAATTCGCATAAGGATGAGCTACTGGAAATGGGCCGGAACGCCCGGCGAGTTGCTGTCGAAAAATTTAACAGAGACAAACTGGCCCAGAAAGCTCTCGAAGTGCTTTACAACGTTGTAGGGAAAGACTGCGGAAAAAGGAATTGAGTTCCACTTGCGATTGAGAAACCTGCTGGGGAAAACGGGCCTGAAGAAGAATTTATCAGAGTGAAGAAGCTCAGGCAAGAGTAAATCAGATGTCGAAGCAAACCATTCCATCGTGCCCCATATGTAAAGCGGACAAAAACGTAATACTGTACGGACATCAGCAATACCTGGTTGGTGATGGAAAGATTCCGAGTACTATCTTCAGATGTCGTGAGTGTGATTTCAACTTTAGACGTTTTGACAGACCGATAGCTGAAGTGCTTAGCCATTTTAAGGTTGCACCGTATAGCACAGACGAGGTTGAAAAACGGTGGCTGAAGCGGCGTGAGGGCTTTTATCGATATCTACTCGATATGTTATCCAAACCCACCGTAGGAAAATCGGTGTTGGATATCGGCTGCGCATTTGGTAACTTCCTCGATCTTGCGGCTGAGCGCGGGTATCAACCCTTCGGCACAGAGGTCTCGGAGGATATGGCTGCTTTATTGCGCAGGCGGAGGGATTACCCTGTGAGTTCAAGAGCACTGGATGACCTGCAACTGTCGGAAAAGCGGTTCGATGTCATTACGTTTGTGGACAGCTTTTATTATTTCGAAAATCCTCTGGAAACCCTGCTTCAATGTCACAAGCTGCTAAAGCCCGGTGGCGAACTGCTTATGAGGGTGACAAATCGCAACGGGATTGCTCGTTTACATCGTGCCGTTCTTGCCCTGACGTTCTCACGGGGGAGGCTTATAGAGATGCCGACATGGACAACGGACGACGCTATTAGCTGCCACACCCGTCGAAGTCTGACTAAGTTGATGAACAAAACCGGATTTCGAATCATCAAGCTGACGTGTCTTGAAAAGGGTAAGAAGGTCGAATCTTTTGGCCTGTGGGCTTTTTATCAACTAAGTAGTGCGCTCGCTTGGGTTACATACGAGTGTATCTGCTTGACGCCGGGAATTATTTGTCTGGCAACGAGAGACTGAGTTCACTTCAGGATGTGGTCTCGTCTTGCTTGTTAAGGTCGGCCACAAAGACATAGATTCCTCCGGTGTGATGCTGGCGCATGCCAAGAAGCTCGAATCCCTGCTTTTGGTAAAATGCTGCCGCCTGTTCGTTATCTTCACTGGTCCAGACGCGAACTTTATCGTGTCCCAGGTTTCTAAATTGGTCGAAGGCAGCGCGGATCAGGTTTGTGCCAATTTGTCTACCTTGGGCATCGGGGTCAACCGCGATGGAGACAACTTCTGCCTCCGGCAGTTTCCATTCGGAAAAATCTTTTGTTCTGAACGTCTTGGGACGCCTAATCGAGATCAGTGCCCGCTTAATCACTGCAGGCCTGAGAAGCTTGGTTATCGCTGACAACATCAGAGGGAAAAAGTACCGAAGAATGATGCTTTTGTACATTTTTGAAGTGTTTGTGGCACAGCAGATGAAGCCAAGCGGCCGATGTTGTTCGTTCTCGCAGACCAGAACGAAACTATAAGGATTTGACCCCATAGCCAGGTAAAGTTGTTCACAGAATCGCTGTCCAAGCCAGGCCGTTAACCCTGTCTTGATGCTATTCCGGTGCAGTTTAGCGACGGCAGACACATGTGCCTTGCCCATTTGAACAATGTGCATTTTGTTCCTCGCATTCCAACCCGGGTTACGATTTGCCCTCGTACCGGGTGGGACTTCATTCTCGATTATGCTAATTTAATGTATAACAGGCAGCATCGTTAGTCAAGTAAGACTAAAACTACACAGTGGAGCTTGGCGGATAAAAAACAGAACAGTTTTTTTGCGAACGCAATAAAAAGCAGTCAGAATAGCTTAAAAAGAGGCCACATTCGTATTTTTGTCAAAGATTTATGCAGTGTGAAATAGTGGGAAGTTTTTGCAAGCGAGCCTTGGATATTTGCATTTCGTTGCTGGCTACGGCAATTCTGTTGCCGGTTTTTGCTGTTATAGCTGCTGCGATCAAGCTCTCAAGCAATGGGCCGGCGATATTCAAACAGGAACGGGCGGGTAAGAACGGAAAGCCGTTCACTTTTTATAAGTTTCGCACTATGAAAGTGGCCGTTGCCGCGTTTGGGCCGAGTCCGAAGTCCGGTGATGACCCGCGGTTAACAAAGGTTGGAAAGTTCCTGCGAGAATATTCGCTTGACGAACTGCCGCAATTGTTTAATGTACTAAAAGGCGGTATGAGTATTGTTGGCCCTCGGCCGCTGTATGTTTCGCAAATGGCTGAGTGGAACGAGCGGCAAAAAAGGCGCCTGCTTGTTAAACCTGGTTTGACGGGATTAGCGCAAATATCCGGACGTGGGGGACTGACACGTGAAGAAAAGCTCGAACTCGATGTTAAATATGTGGAAACGGCAAGTTTTTGGGGAGATATAAAGATAATCCTGGCGACTATTACGCGGGTCTTCAGGCGAAAGAATATATATGAGAGAAGATATTCGGAGGCAGAATTTACCCGGAAGGAGGCAATAAATAATGTGGAAGATAAAGAGTAATTGGAGCAAATTGAAGTAGGAAGGAGGCCGGCTATTAAGGTGAAATACATAACAAAAATAGAGCAGTTGGAGCGGTTAAGCGAGCAGGAACGGGCTAAGCTGAAGGAGGTGACGAGTAAATTTGATTTTCGCGTCAGCGATTATTATCTGTCGCTTATTGATTGGGATGACCCGAACGACCCCATACGTCACATTGTAATCCCGAACATAAGGGAGCTTGAGGAATGGGGCAGGCTCGACCCTTCGGATGAGAAACGAATTACCATTATGCCTGGGCTCGAACATAAGTATCATTCCGTTATTTTGTTCCTGGTGACTAATCAATGTGAGGGTATATGTCGGTATTGCTTCCGCAAACGGATTTTCATCGAGCCTGAGAGGGAGTCTATACAGGATTGGGAAGCGGCGTATCGATATGTAAGTGAGCACCCGGAAGCGACGAACGTGCTGCTGACGGGAGGGGATCCGCTGACGCTACCAACGTCGAAGCTTGAAGAGATTATGCGGCGACTGAGAGAGATTGACCACATTCAGATAATCCGCCTTGGGACACGGATGACCTCATATAATCCCTACCGGATTATTGATGACCCGGCATTGTTAGAGGCGATTGGAAAATACAGCACCGACAAAAAGAAGATATACGTGGTGACTCATTTTGTTCATCCGAGAGAGCTGACGGACGTTGCTATCGAGGGCGTGAATCTGCTGCAAAAGACGGGGGCAAAATTGGCGAACCAAACGCCTCTTATCAGGGGCCTGAACGACGACCCGGGAGTTCTTGCAGAGCTATTGGCTAAGCTGTCATTCATCGGGGCTATTCCTTATTATATTTTCCAGTGCCGGCCTGCTGTGGGCAATAAAGCATATACGGTTCCGATAGAAGAGGGATACGAGATTGTTGAGCAAGCCAAGTCGCAAGTGTCAGGGCTGGCAAAGCGGGCTCGATACGTAATGTCACATTCGAGCGGCAAAATACAAATCGTGGGCAAGACAAAAGAAATGGTTTATCTAAGGTATCACAGAGCATTTCGTGACGAAGACAGTGGGCGTTTTATGGCCTTTAAAAGTAATCCGAACGCTTACTGGTTTGACGACTATGATGAAGCGGTAGAGGATTGCCCAATCAATTTACTCGAGAGATTGTGCGAGTCGAAATAGAGACGGAGTTTTGATTTTGGGTTTTTAGTTTTGAGTTGTTTGGATAACCCCCGCTAAAGTCGGGGGTTTATTATTTGGAAAATTAGGATGCGTGGGGCAAAGGCTGTCAAAACTGGAGTACTGGTGGTTATGCTGTGTTGCGGTCTGGGGTATGCGTTGCAGCCTGACGAGATTTTGGTGATAGCAAACAGTGATGTTGCGGCCTCTTTACGGGTTGCTCGATACTACTGCGCACGACGAAAGGTGCCACGGGCCAATTTGCTTGCTTTGCCTTTAGGAGCAGGCCTGAGCGAGACTATTAGTAGAGACGACTACGAAAAAAGGCTTGCTGAGCCGATTCGCGAGAAATTATCCACCCTTGAATTTGCCGGAAGAATCAGGTGCCTGCTGACAACGTACGCAGTGCCGATAAAGATTGGGGGGCGAGGCCCTTTAAAAGGGCAAGAAGACAAATTGCGGCATTTGGAAGAGCTTGTCAGGCAATTGAAAGGCGCTATCGAAAAGATAGAGCAGAGCGGTTCGGTTTATATGACGGGCCAAGAGGAGCAACTCAAACGCAAAATTGCCCGACTGCAGTCTGAGATTAACCGTATCAAAGGCAAAGAAACAAATGCATCGGTGGATAGCGAATTGTCTATGGTGTTGTTTGGAGACTACGAGTTGTATCGGTGGCAGCCGAATAGGCTAAAGAATAATGTACTCGGACTGAGTTTCAATACGCTTATGGTTTCCCGGCTTGATGGGCCGGGTGAAGAAGTTGTAATTGGACTCATTGACAAGGCAATATCAGCAGAGAAGACAGGGTTAAAGGGTATCGCCTATATTGATTCGCGGGGCATTGCAGGTGACAGAAAACCATATTCGCCCAGCTACTTTGACTGCTCTTTGCGGGATTTGGCTGTACTTATAGAGTTGCGAACCACAATGTCGGTCAAAGAAGAGCGAACGGAAAAACTTTTTGAAGTTGGTAACTGTCCGCAGACGGCCATTTATTGCGGCTGGTACAGCGTGAAAAAATACATCGGTGCCTTTGATTTTGTTGACGGTGCGATTGGCTATCATATCGCAAGCTGGGAGGCGGCTGAGCTTCGCGACGCGAACAGTACTCAATGGTGTCCTGCTATGCTCAAGGACGGTATAACCGCCACGTTAGGTGCCGTAGATGAGCCGTATCTTCACTCATTTCCGGAGCCGAGGGCGTTTTTCGCAGAATTGTTCAACGGCAGTTCTCTCGTTGAGGCATATTACCGCACAAAGCCGTTTAATTCGTGGCGGTTGGTTTTGATAGGCGATCCTCTGTACAAGCCATTTAAAAAATCAGGTGCAGGTGAACAGAATTCTATGCTGAACGCAGGCGAAATAAAGCCGTCAGGTAAACCGCCATAACGGCCACTGCGATTCCTACGCAGGAGATGACCACGTTTTGTACACTGAAGTTTTTATCCAGTATTACAGAAAACAACTTCACGGTCAAAAGAAAAGCTATCGGCAGCGATAACGCTCCAAATAACCACTTGCGTTGTGGAGCTTTCAAAGATAGGAAAAGATACATATATCGAATCCACAGCATTGTAAACAGCCCGTAAGCCAATAGATGGAACAATAGGCTTGTTATTGGCAATAGGTCGGCCAGATTTGCACGGCAGAGATTTGTTAGCAGAAACAGCCCGATGCCTGCCACCAGAAGTGATGCAGACCAGAACGAGAAGATGGAAAGCAGAATTAGGCTTGCGAGCGCGCCAGCGAGGTTCGCGACGAAATCTCTCGCATCACACATGCGTCCGACGTATCCCTGAAGCAGCTCGTCGAGTACCCCATACCAAACTACGACCAAAAGTACCCACCAGACCGCAGCTTTGCGCCAGTTTACCTTTCTGTCAGGACTTATTGCAAACCACAGCAGAAAAACCAAGACCATATATGCAAGGAAGTGGAGGCTTTTGTCAGAGACCCGGGCTTTGTAAACCAATTCAGGAATGGGTATATGCGCAACGATAAAGATTGCCGGCCAATAAATCAACAATGAAATTATAATTAGTCTTTGTCGGAACGATGCCATTGAAACCGCCTAAATAATTCAGTGGAGCGTCTTTTTGCGACACGTGTCAAAACGAGCTCCTGATGATACCCGGTTTTCACCGCTGTATCTTCTAATTTTACCAGAGATTGGTTTATGATGTAAGTACGCGGATTTATTAAAATTGGGGGAACACTGTGTTTGATGTAAGTGTCCCGAATTCTATGTCTGGTCGTTTTTCGTACAGGTGCTTGTGGGTGTTTGCGGCGGAAAAGTACAACAATTAGGGCATTAAAAAAGTCCTACGGCCTTCGGGACGATTATGTGTACTTGGACAGGTTGCATGCTGTTTGTTTTGGCTGTATAATATAAGTAACCGGTCGTTTGCTATTTCAGAAGCTTATTTTGGAGGTTTGGAAAGATGCGACGCACGATATTTTCTCGGGTTTTTACTTTGCGGCGTATTGGTGAGGCCGCAAGTGTGTTTCGTTGGGTTTGGGAGCTTACAAAGTGGGGCGTGCTTGTCATAGTTTTGGTTGGTTTTGTTACTCTTTGTCTTGGCCAGCCTAAGTCTCGACATGCGCCTCTTAAAATAATTCAACTTCCGGAGCCAAGGTTGAAAGGGCCGCTGAGTCTTGAGGAGGCATTATCCAAGCAGCGGAGTGTGCAGCGGTTTACGCCGCAGCCGCTTAGCTATGCGCAGATTAGCCAGTTGGCGTGGGCCGGTCAGGGCGTAACAGAAAGACAGAAAGGATTTCAAACAGCACCGTCGGCGGAGGAAAGTTATCCGATAAGATTGTGCTTGACCACGCCGGTTGGGGTCTTTGTTTACAATCCGCGTGAACACAGTTTATTACAAACTTCCAACCAGGACGTGCGAATGAAACTGGCAGCAGCGGCTATGAACCAGGCGGTAGTGGCTGAAGCTGCGTGTGATATTGTTGTTGCCGGTTCTTTGAAAGAATATACCCCCAAGCAGCGCACCAAAGCCCGAAAATATATGCTTATGCAAGCGGGGCATATCGCGCAAAGTATTCAACTGCAGGCTGTGAGTTTGGAGTTAGGGTGCGTACCGGTCGGAGACTTCGATGCGAAGGATATCAATAAGGTCTGTGGGCTACGGGCAGGCATGGAGCCGCTTTATATAATTTGCGTCGGTTACCCTATTGAGCGAGGCGAAGAAGAAGTCCGCGGCATAAAGAGTAGAAGGGCGGTGTTGATTATTGCCAGTGAGAATTTTCGCGATGAGGAGTTTTTCGAACCAAGTTTTGTTCTTAACAGCGTGGGGGTGGAGACGGTCACGGCAAGTACAAGGATAGGCCCTATAAAAGGCATGCTTGGGGGTATCGCTGAGGCAAGGATTCTTGTCAATGATATTGTGGTTGATGATTTCGATGCGATAGTTTTTATAGGCGGTGTGGGAGCAAGGGAATATTTCGACAACGGTGTTGCATTTGATATCGCACGCGAAGCTGCGGACAAAGGGAAGATTCTTGCAGCAATCTGCATTGCGCCTTCGGTGCTGGCCAATGCGGGAGTGCTCAATGGCGTCAGAGTTACGAGCTTTCCATCGGAACGACCCAGACTGCAAAGAGCCGGTGCGATATATACGGGCGCTGCTGTTGAGCGAGACGGACCTATAATAACCGGCATCGGGCCGGAGGCTGCGCGTTTGTTCGGCGAAGCGGTTGCAGATGCTATTCTCAGTAGATAAAGGCAAAACTAAGAAATATTAAATGTTCGGAGGAAGGAAAACACTGTTATGAGGACTCTCAAGTACTTACTGGTAGTTATAATCACGGTGGTTCTGGTTCTGGATGTCTGGGCCCAGGCTCAGTCGGTGGTCAAGCAGCTGCGGCAGGGACGCGAGCAGGAGAAGGCCGGCGACTTAGACGCTGCTATTCAGACCTATGAGCAAATAACCACAAATATCGAAGCAAACCAGAGGCAGGTCTCCCAGGCATACTATCGTATGGGGATGTGTTATCTGAGAAAGGAAGATAAAGATAAAGCCAAGCAGCAGTTCGAGCACTTGGTTACGGAATTTCCCCGGAGTCTATCGGCGGTTGCGAACGCCCGGAGAGAGCTAAGGAAAATCCAGCGTCGGGAGCGCGATACCGGACCAAGAGAAGACAGACCGGGTGTCATTGGTCAGGGACCGAAAATAAACGAAGCGATTTCGCCCACGGGGCCTCCGACGGTGGTCAGGACAGATCCGGCCAACTTCGCCGACAATGTTCCGGCCGACCTGAAGCAAATCAGTGTTACTTTCGACCAGCAGATGATGAATAGAAGCTGGTCGTGGACTCAGTTGGACAGAAAGACCTTCCCGGAGATGGTGGGCAGGCCCGGCTATGACAGGGAGAGAAAGACCTGCACGCTGAGGGTAAAGCTCAAACCTGGAACTCTGTACTTTGTTGGTATCAATTATAACCCACTTGAGAGTTCACCAGGTGCACGGGGTGAAACACGCTTACATCGCGGTTTTAAGAGCGCCTCAGGCCAGGCGGCCAAGCCATACGCGCTGGTCTTTGCCACTGCGGACATAATGGGCCGGTCAAGGCCGATTCCGGAACAGATGCTTGCCAAGGCAAAGGCGATTAACTTGGCGACAGAAACCGACGTGGAACCACCGGAACCGGGAAGCGGCGAAGGTATTGAAGGTAACTGGCTGGGTGCACTTAAGGTTGCCGAAATGGAGCTTAGAGTTGTGTTTAAGATTTCCAAAAGGCTTGACGGCGCTCTTAACGCCACGCTGGATACTCCTGACGCCACGCTGAATAGGTTTGGCCAAGTAGCACAGAATATAGCTGCCGACAAAGTTGATTTCAAGAACGGAAGATTGCACGTTGAGGTCAAATCCATCATGGTGGTCTTTGAAGGCAGGATGAAAGCGGATGGGTCGACGATTGAGGGACAGTGGAAACAAGGCGGACAGTCGAGGCCACTTGTACTTAAGCGCTCCGACGAAATCCCTGGACTCCACCGGCCGCAGGAACCGAAGAAACCATATCCTTACGACGACGAAGAGGTAGTATACGAAAACAAGACAGATGGGGTCAAGCTTGCCGGTACGCTCACGCTGCCCAACTTGGAGGGTCGATGTCCCGCGGTTCTGCTGATTTCAGGCTCAGGTCCCCATGACCGTAATGGAGCAATGAGGGGCCATAAACCCTTTCTTGTACTGGCAGACCATCTGACGCGCCAGGGGATTGCTGTGCTGAGAGTGGATGACAGAGGGGTAGGTGTTTCGACCGGCGACTGTTTCGAAGCAACGAGCGAAGATTTCGCAGGTGATGTTGTTGCGGGAGTTGAGTACCTCAAGAGCCGTAAAGAGATTAACGCCAAACAAATTGGCCTTATCGGCCACAGTGAAGCAGGTATAATCGCTCCGATGGCGGCGGTGCGGTCGCCGGACGTTGCCTTCATTGTGATGATGGCAGGGACAGGGCTGACAGGGGAGCGAGTATTGTACTTGCAGACTACGCTGCTTGCCAAGGCCCTTGGAGTAAGCGATGATGTGGTTGCGGCGCCGCTCGCTCAGCAAGAGCGGCTATTTACCATAATCAAAGAGGAAAAGGACAATGCGGTTGCCGCCAAGAAAATCCGCGAGTTCTTGATAGGTAATATTTCCAAGAAACTGAGCGAAGAAGAAAGGGAGGCCAGGGAAGCTGCCATCGAATCTCAAATTAAGTTGGAGTTGTTGTCCCCCTGGTTTCGCTTCTTCTTGACTTATGACCCGAAACCAACGCTGAGCAAGGTCAGATGTCCGGTACTTGCAATCGTTGGCGAAAAGGACCTCCAGGTGGCGCCCAAAGAGAACCTGCGTGCCATTGAGGATGCCCTTAAAGCCGGAGGCAACACTCAATACACGATTAAGGAGCTGCCGAATCTTAACCATCTGTTCCAGACCGCGGAAACCGGATCGCCGGCTGAATATGCGAAGATAGAAGAAACCATCTCGCCAGTTGCCTTGAGTCTTATATCGAAGTGGATTAGACAGACCGTTAAGAATGAGCATGTGGGCAGCGACGAGAACGGGCATGTGGAACCCCGGATATCCGAAGATGTTGGGCCCGATGAGGATTGGGGGCATCGGTACTTTGGGCCTGATTTTAAGAGCAAGAATGCGCTGCAGTTGAAGATTACGAGCGTAACCGACGATGCCATTGAAGACGTGATAATCGACAGGCTGAGCAGGACAACAAGCCGGAACCGCAGTTACATTCCTGAGCTTACCTGGAAAAGAACCGGAACTACGTTGAATATTATGCTTTCACCAATGAAGGATGTCAGCGGCCTTCTCAAGAAAATCGATTTCGGAATTATAACTGCGAGAAAGGGCAGAAAGGTAATAATCGAGGCAAAGAGTGATTGGTCTGACAAAGACTTTCGCTTTGGACCTGACCCGGACTACATCGTCCGACTGAAGATCATCGGTGCAACCGATAGCGCCACCGAAGACGCTATAAAGGAAAAGCTCGAGCAAATGCTGGGTAGTGGAAAATTTTATCTTGCCTGGAGCAAGATGCAAAGTACCATCACAGCCGATGTTGCACCCGTGAGCGATGTACAAGCTTTTGTCGGGAAAATCGATTTCGGTACCGTTACCGGTATAAGAGGCAGAAGAGTCGAGGTCAAAGTTGCCGGTACCACACGGTAAGTTCGGCAGATGTCGGAACTCCTGTTTAACGGGCCGGCGGCAGTAAAGAAACGCACTTAGGTTTTGTTGCCCAAAGAGCTATAACGGTTCGTAATCGGCAGTCTTCTGTCTTTGCCGAAGGCCTTTGGCGTAATTTTTACGCCGGGTGGAGACAATCTCCTTTTGTATTCATTTCGGTCAACCATACGAATTACACGATGGACCACATCGCGTGGCAGGCCTGATTCGGCCAACTGCTGCGCGGATTTATCTTCTTCGACGTAGCCTTTGAGGATTTCATCGAGTAAACCATACTCCGGCAGAGCATCGCTGTCTTTCTGGCCGGGCCTTAGCTCGGCACTGGGAGCTCGGCTCATTACGTCCGCAGGTATAACTTCCCGCCCGCTTATTTTGTTTATGTGTTCAGCCAATTTATAGACCATCGTTTTGGGGACATCCTTTATCACCGCAAAACCACCGGCAGTATCACCGTAAAGTGTCGCATAGCCAACCGCGGTCTCGCTTTTGTTGCCGGTCGTCAACACCAGCGAACCAAACTGATTGCTCAGTGACATTAGGATACAGCCGCGTATTCTTGCCTGCAAATTCTCGTAAGCAATCCCCTTGTTGTCCCAGCCTGGGACTTTCTCTAACGCGTCGTGGAATTGGTTGAGTATTCGCTCAATGGGGATGGTCAAGAGCTCGATGCCTAAATTTTTTGCCAGTCTCTGCGCATCTTTTATCGTCTCGGGACTGTTGAATTTCGAGGGCATTGTCAGGCCGAGCACATTTTCAGCGCCCAGAGCAGCGACGGCTACAGCGGCAGTGAGGGAAGAATCTATGCCGCCGCTAAGGCCAAGCAGAACTTTTTTAAAACCGTTCTTTCGAGTATAATCCTTTGTTCCGAGCATAAGGGCTTGATAGACTTCGTCAACCACATCGGTTGGCTGCGGTGCGGTAGGTTGTATGGGCTTAACTTGTACAGCTCCATCACCAGTCACACTAACGTCGACGATTAATAGGTCCTCGTCAAATGCTCTGGCTTTTGCAATGTCCGTACCGGTCGAATCGACAAACACGCTGCGGCCATCAAAAACTATTTCGTCCTGTCCGCCGACAAGATTGCAATACGAAACAGCACAATTAAACTTTTTTGCACACCGGCTAAGTACTGTTTGCCTTTGCTTAATCTTGCCCGTATGAAAAGGGGAAGCCGAGATATTTGCAATCATTTGGATTTGGCCGGCGTCGCCGAGAAAATCAGCCAACCATTCGACATCCCAGATATCGGCACAAATGGTGACAGCGATATTGATTCCGGCAAGGTTGATAACGGCCGGCTCGGTACCGGGCTGGAAATACCTTCGCTCATCGAAGACGCCGAAATTCAGCAGCTGGCCCTTTCGATAAATCGTTTTTATGCTGCCGTTTTGCAATACAGCGGCGGAATTGTAACTATTGTCCTGAAAGCTCTCAGCAAAGCCGACTATTATGGTCGCCTTCGGGCAATCGGCGGCGAGTTTCTCGACCGTCAGACGATTGTCATCCAAAAAATGTTTCTTCAACAGCAAATCTTCCGGTGGATAGCCGCAGACAGCTAATTCCGGAAAGACCAGCAAATCTACATCCGACCGAACGGCTTCAGAGTACATCGCCCGCATCTTCTCCGCGTTACCGGCCAAATCACCCACCACAGCATTGAATTGTCCCAACGCCACTCGCAACGGATATAACCTCCAAACTAAATACCGTCTTGCGTATTCCTTCTTGTGCGATACGCGTTACACACCGCACACAACAGATAGACCGGAGAGGGCGGGATTCGAACCCGCGGTACCCATAAAAGGGCACACCGGTTTTCGAAACCGGCTCGATCAGCCACTCCGACACCTCTCCATAACGGTTCTTGTAACCTATACACTGAACAGCCCGAAATTGCAAGAATATTAGAGACAGGTTACATCACTCTTGATACCATTTCTTTAATTTGACGGCTAACATTTTCGCACTTACAATAGCGTACAGCGTATAGCATGTAGCGTATCCGCTACCTACCATCCGCTAATAAGAAGCGAGGCCAAAATTGAAAGTTCAGTGCGAATTATGTCCCAAAATGTGTATAATCGGACCCGGTCAAAGCGGCGAGTGTCGGGTTAGAATCAACATCGACGGCGTATTGCGGACGGTAGTTTACGGATTTCCATGCTCTTTTAACCCTTATGACCCGGTTGAGAAAAAGCCGCTTTTTCATTTCCTGCCGGGCACAAAAATTCTATCGGTTGCAACTGTTGGTTGTAATCTTCACTGCTTGAACTGTCAGAACTGGGATATATCACAGCGGAATCCGGAAGACAGCACAGCGGGCTTTTTGCCGCCTGAAGGACTTGCGAAACTCGCAAAAAAGCATCATTACCTGTCAATCGCGTATACTTACAGCGAACCCATTATCTTCTATGAATACACTTATGATACGGCAAAACTGGCCAGAGCCGAGGGTATCCGCAACGTCCTTGTAACGGCGGGATATATAAACGAAAAGCCCTGGAAACACCTGCTCGAAGTTGTGGATGCAGTGAACATAGACTTAAAAGGGATTACCAACGACTTTTACGTGCGAGTATGCTCAGGGACATTAAAACCCGTACAGGATGCCCTGGTCTTAGCCAAGGCAAGCGGCATACTGGTCGAGGTTACAAACCTGGTCATTCCCACGCTAAATGATAAGCCTGAGCAGATACGCAAACTTGCCCGCTGGGTCAAGGAGAACCTGGGCAGTGAGACGCCGCTGCATTTTTCGGGATTTTACCCTCAGTACAAAATGCGTCATCTTCCGCCCACTTCGCTGAAGACACTGGAAATGGCGCGTGAAATTGCCATCAGCGAAGGGCTGTACTATGTTTATATTGGGAACGTCCGAAGTAAAGAGGGTGAGAATACTTATTGTCCAGAGTGCAAAAGCTTGCTCATTGAGCGTGTTGGCTACACCATATTGCAGAATGGGCTCAAAGATGGCTGTTGCCCGGATTGCGGCAGAGAAATATATGGAGTTTGGAAATGACACGTAGAAAATTTGTTCAGAAATTGATAAAAGCGGGTTCGGCAATTATTGTCGGCGCCTGGTGGCTGGCCAAGAAGACTGCGCCGCGCAAATTTGTCTGGGCTGTTAAAACGAAGAAGTATCCCGGCTGTTTGAAGCCTCTTCGAAGCATTTATAAACAAAGTAAATGGGGTGGTTAACCCCGTTAGAAATTCCGTAGGAGAAAGAATATGTGTAAAAAAGCGAAGATTTCTAACGGGGTTAATATGAATAGTCAGCCTAACCAGGTATCACGAACAAAAGTTATGCTGGGTTTAGGGATTGTGCTGCTGGTTGTTTTTGCCATTATTTTGTGGAGAGCAGGTGTCCTGATGCTTTCCACTGAAACTAAAGAAACGTCAGCGCCCAAAAAAGAAGAAGTCTCGAAACGTACTAAAGTTGTTCACCGTTCGGTCCTTCCCCGTTTTGGATTGCGCGAGGGCACAGGCAAGCTCATCAGGGAACAAATCGCCGGGTTCTTTCAAAAAGCTGAAGTCGAGCCTATAGATAATGTAATTGCGATGATTTTGCCCCACGCGGGTTATCAGTTCTCAGGCCAAACGGCAGTTCGCGCTATCAAGACCACTGACAAAAAATATAGCAGAGTTGTTGTGATTGGCCCAAGCCATACTACATACATGGAGGAGATGCTCAGTGTCCCCAGCACGACGCACTACGAAACACTTTTGGGCGAGATACCGCTTGACGTGGATTTTATAAAAAAGCTTTTGCAATATCCCCCGTTTCAGAGTGTCCCGTATGTGCACGAAGAAGAGCACAGCGTTCAGATAGAACTTCCGCTGCTGCAATACAAGCAGAAGCATTTCAAACTCGTCCCTATTGTGGCTGGGCATTGTTCGCTGAATACAATTAGAAAAGCAGGGAGCATTTTGAAGAACCTGGTTGATGAGCAAACCCTGGTGATCGCAAGTTCGGATTTTGTTCATTATGGCCGCACATTTGGTTACGTGCCGTTCACGG
>Ga0114919_10002172_pt1 | contig 15842 bp, 13 predicted proteins | sample BlataG_FD_88682 | JGI IMG/M metagenome (GOLD analysis project Ga0114919, IMG submission 88682) | Deep subsurface microbial communities from Black Sea to uncover new lineages of life (NeLLi) - Black_00105 metaG | ecosystem: Environmental > Aquatic > Marine > Oceanic > Sediment | place: Atlantic... | reverse complement strand
TGATGCCTGCATTTTGGTGAAAGTTCAATTTTGTCAAATAAAGTGTAACATTTTGTAATCATAAAACAATAACATGCTTTCGAGATTAGTTATACAGATTTTAGGTACAAGCTAATTTATGAGAATCCTTGACTATTTTATGATTATGGATTAATTGTTTTCATAATGTTAATAGTACATTAAATTAAACCATACGCGGTGGAGAATTATATGATTAAAAGGAACCCCTTAACTCATTAAAGAGATAAGGGGTTTCGTCTTTTTATAATATTTTATGTGCAATACAGAGTACAAATGATATCAGCGGGATAAAGTGAATCTGTGAATCGTGGGCCAGCATACATACTATTGCCTTATGAGATCGATCTTGTTGCTGTTAACGACATGAAAAAGGAAATAGTTGTTGCTGAAATAAAGATGAATCCATATAGAATCAACACCAGCGTATTAAAACAAAAATCAAAAAAGCTTATTGCAAGCTATCCTGAATATCGTCCCAAATGGATAGGTCTAAGCCTCAAAGACGCCATGAAGTATCTGTGTTCTTCTTTTTAATGAAGAATGTTTTTTTGTTATGCGGGCCTATAGTCAAGACTGCAACGTTGCAATATGCTAAATAAATAAAATAGTGACGAATGCAAGAAACAGGCAAAGAAAAAAATAATATGCACATAAAGGATTGGCCTGAAGGGGATCGTCCCCGGGAAATGCTTCTGGAGAAAGGCCCGGAGGCTTTGAGTGATGCCGCGCTTCTTGCTATCCTGCTGAGAACCGGCAGGCAGGGGAAAAATGCCATAACCCTTGCGAGAGAAATGATAAACAGGTTTGGTGGGCTCAATGGGTTGATGATGACGACATCTGGGGATTTGTTGGGCAAAAGTCCTCTTTGAGATAGTCTTATGGAAAAAGTGGAAGCTGCATTGCGGCGTGCAGCGCTTCGAGTACGGGAAGTCGCCCGCCAGACAGGCACGCCTCTGGTAGTTTACAAGAACGGACGAATCTCTAAAGAACGGGTTGAACAGAAGAGCAAATGAGCATTGAATACTCCGAAGACAGACTATTTCAGGAAACTATAGCCGATTATTTCTGTGACGTGTTGCGCTGGGAATCCGCCTATGCCTATAATGAGAAAACACTGGTGAAAGGCTAAACTTTAGTAAGGAACTCTTCAAAAAGGATACTCTAATGCCGCGCATTTTTGACAACATAGAAGCAAGCCTTCTTCCCGCTCTCCGGGAAACTCTTGAATTGTCCGACCACGCAGATTTTTGTGTGGGATATTTCAACCTGCGTGGCTGGAAAGAATTAGATTCATATATCGAGACATGGTCTGGTGGAAAAGACCATTGTTGCCGCCTTCTCGTAGGAATGCAGAAATTGCCTCAGGATGAATTGCGGCAGGTAATGAGGCTTTCAAGAGCCAATAGCGGCATGGATAACCAGACGGCAATTCGTCTTAAGAAAAAATTAGCCGAGGAGTTCCGGGATCAACTGATGGTCGGCGCGCCTACAAATGAAGACGAAATCGGGTTGCGCCGGTTAGCCGCCCAGATTAAAGCAAAAAAAGTTGTCGTTAAGTTGTTCCTTAGACACCCTTTACATGCAAAGCTATATCTGCTTTTCCGCCCTGATCCGGTTAATCCCGCTACAGGATATCTTGGGAGCAGCAATCTGACTTTTTCAGGCCTATCAAGGCAGGGCGAATTAAATATAGACGTCCTTGACCATGACGCGTGTAGTAAACTCGCCCAATGGTTTGATGATCGCTGGAATGACCGCTGGTGTATCGATATCTCAGATGAGCTGGTCTGGATTATTGATGAAAGCTGGGCGCGTGAAGAGCCAATCCCTCCTTATCATATATACATTAAAATGGCATACCATCTCTCGCAGGAGGCTCGCACGGGTCTTTCCGAGTTCCGGATTCCACGGGAGTTCGGCCAAAAACTTTTTGAATTTCAAAAAGCTGCCGTAAAAATCGCTGCACACCATATCAATAAAAGGGGAGGGGTTCTAATCGGTGATGTGGTGGGCTTGGGTAAAACCCTTATGGCAACCGCTGTTGCACGTATCCTTGAGGATGACCTGGGCTTGGAAACATTGATCATTTGCCCCAGGAATTTGGTAGATATGTGGAAAGACTATCGTGATCAGTATCGCCTTCGCGCAAGGGTACTTTCCATCGGCCAGGTTATCAGCCAGTTGCCGGACTTGAGGCGATTTAGGCTTGTTTTAATAGATGAAAGTCATAACCTGCGCAACCGTGAAGGTAAACGCTATCATGCGATCCAGGAATACATTAACGAAAATGAGAGTAAAGTTATTCTTCTCTCAGCCACACCTTACAACAAAACCTACCTTGATCTATCAAACCAGTTGTGCCTTTTTGTTCCGGAAGACAAAGAATTAACCGTCCGGCCTGAACGATTGTTAAAAGATATGGGTGAGATTGAGTTCAGACGTCAGCATCAGTGCCCCATACGTTCTTTAGCTGCTTTTGAAAAGAGTGAATATGCGGATGACTGGCGGGAACTCATGCGCCTTTTCCTTGTAAGGCGCACCAGGAGTTTTATTCAGGAAAACTACGCAAAAACCGATCCTGAAAACGGGCGCAAATATCTCACGTTTGAAGATGGAACACGATCCTATTTTCCCGTGCGTACGCCAAAAACAGTAAAGTTCAAGATTGATGACAGGGATTCGGATGATCAGTACGCAAAACTTTACGCTTCGGATGTAGTCGATACAATCAACAGTTTAAGACTTCCTCGCTATGGATTGGGTAATTATGTGAAGGAATCCCACCGAAAACCGCCCACCCAATCTGAGGTTAGATCATTGAATGATCTTTCCCGCGCAGGGAAAAGGCTCATGGGCTTTTGCCGCACTAATATTTTCAAGCGGCTGGAGAGTAGCGGGCAGGCATTCATTCTATCTATTGAACGACACATTTTACGCAATTATATTTTCCTTCACGCAATCGAGCAAGGTCAGCCTATTCCTATAGGCGCTCAGGATGCCGGATTGCTCGATGCTCGCATTAACGATGAAGATGCCGATGCAACGAGCATTACATCAGACCTGTTTGATAATGAAGATAATACAGGTGAAAATGAGATTGATGATAAGGGAGTGCTGAAATCTGAGGAAGATTACAAAAACCGGGCTGCTGAAATTTATGCGAAATATGCCTCGGAATATAAAAACCGTTTCAGATGGCTGCGTGCGGAGCTTTTTATCAAGCCTCTGGCAAAGGATTTACAAAGCGATGGAAGCGCTCTTTTAGGAATACTAAAAAAATGCGGCGATTGGGATTCGACTAAAGATACCAAATTGGAAGCTTTGTACAAGATGATAGCTGAAAAACATCCCAATGAGAAAGTTATTGTTTTTACCCAGTTTGCCGACACTGTGCGCTATCTGGAAAAACACTTGAAACTAAGGGGTGTATCAAGGTTGTCAGGCGTGACAGGAGATTCGCCGGACCCAACAGCTCTTGCCTGGCGTTTCAGCCCGGAGAGTAATGAAAAACGTGGACGGATTAAACCTGATGATGAACTGCGGGTTCTTGTTGCAACAGACGTCCTCAGCGAAGGTCAAAATTTGCAGGATTGCTTTATTGTGCTTAACTACGATTTGCCATGGGCCATTATTCGATTGATCCAGCGTGCCGGGCGTGTCGATCGAATCGGCCAAAAGGCGGAAAGTATTCTTTGCTACTCCTTTCTTCCCGCAGAGGGAGTGGAGCGTATCATTCGGCTCAGGGATCGAGTACGGGTAAGATTGCAGGAAAACGCAGAGGTTGTGGGTACTGACGAAGCATTTTTTGAAGATGACCGCAATGATCATGCCGTGGTAGATCTTTATAATGAAAAAGCAGGAATTATGGATGGGGATGATGATACAGAGGTTGATCTTGCATCCTATGCTTATCAGATCTGGAAAAATGCTGCGGATGCTGATCCAAAGCTTAAAAGAATCATTCCTGCCATGCCTTCGGTGGTCTATTCCACAAAAGAGCTTAAATCAGAAAGCACAAAACCGGAAGGGGTTCTGGTTTATATGCGGACAGGTGAAGGAAACGATGCCCTTGCCTGGATTGACCAGAAAGGCGCCAGTGTGACGGAATCACAGTTTGAAATCCTTAAAGTTGCAAAATGCAGTCCGGATACAGCCGCCATCCCCCGGCATGAAAATCATCACGAACTGGTAAAAAAAGGTGTTGATCTCCTGATTGAAGAAGAACGACACGTCGGCGGCCAGTTAGGAAGACCCTCGGGCGCGCGGTTTCGCACTTATGAACGGCTTAAAGACTATGCCGGGGAAGTCGAAGGCACGCTGTTTGAGTCAAGGGAATTGCTTAGCGCAATAGACGATATCTACCGTTATCCTTTGCGCCGATCCGCTATAGACACCTTAAACCGCCAGCTTCGAAGTGGCATATCGAATATGGCTTTAGCCCAACTGGTTATTGCGCTCAGAGAAGAAGACCGCCTCTGTCTCATTCATAAAGAGGATGGGGAAGTCCGTGAACCGAAAATCATCTGTTCATTGGGTCTGGTGGAAAAGAACCTATAACATAAGGAAACCATTTCAGGAGTATGCCTCTTAACTTTGAACGAACCCGAAGGCTCCTTCGGAAGTTTGACTTCAAAACTCTGTTTATCGAAGAGTTAGGATGGGATCATTATACCACTACCCTTGACATCCCGGTTGACGGTCAGAACTTCGCAGTTAGTGCTATTGCAGAAAAACGCGGCATGGTCGTCTTTCTGTGTGAGCCGTTAAGAGACAAGTCAATTCCTGATTACTCAATTCGGCGAAAGATCGAACGACAGGTCACAAAATCCCATCACGAGCATCTGATCATTTATCTCAATGCAGATAAGACCAGGCAGGTCTGGCAATGGGTGAAACGGCAGCCCGGCAAGCCTGCTCAATGCCGTGAGCACACCTATTATGCAGGCCAGTCCGGCGATTTGCTTATCCAGAAGATCGACAATCTGGCATTCAGCCTTGATGAAGAGGGGCAACTGACCATTATTGAAGTGGGCAGACGTGCCAGAAAGGCATTTGATGTAGAAAAAGTCACAAAGAAGTTCTACGATCGATTCAAGACGGAGCACGAAAAGTTTTTAAAATTCCTGCAGGGCATTCCCGAAGAAAAGTTTCAGAGGTGGTATGTATCCGTCATGTTAAACCGCCTCATGTTCATCTATTTCATCCAGAAAAAGGGCTTTCTCGATAATAATACAGATTACCTGAGGGACTGCCTGCGCAAAAGCAAAGAACACAGCAATAACGGGTATTACAGGAATTTCCTCTGCCCCCTCTTTTTTGAGGGCTTTGCCAAAAAAGAGGAAGACCGCAGTCTGGAAACAAACAGGCTTTTGGGCAAGGTGCCTTATCTTGACGGAGGTCTTTTTCAAAGGCACCAGATTGAAAAACTTCACGGCAAAGAAATTCAGATCGAAGATGCGGCATTTGAAAATCTCTTTGCATTTTTTGAGCAGTACCAATGGCATCTTGATGAACGCCGGCTCAGGGCTGATAATGAAATCAACCCGGATGTCCTTGGCTATATCTTTGAAAAATACATCAACCAGAAACAGATGGGCGCGTATTACACCAAAGAGGATATCACAGAGTATATCAGCAAAAACACCATCATCCCATTTCTCTTTGATCAGTCCCAAAAGAAATGCAAAATTGCCTTTGAAGGAGAGCAGTCTGCATGGCGACTGCTCAAAGAGGATCCTGACCGGTATATCTATGATGCTTTAAAAACAGGAGTAAAATCAGACCTGCCCGAAGAAATCGATGTCGGGATAAAGAATGTTTCAAAGCGCACAGAATGGAACAAGCCTGCGGCTTCGAAATATGCCCTGCCTACTGAAATCTGGCGGGAGGTGGTGGCCCGGCGGCAGCGCTACGAAGAAGTCTATGGCAAACTCTCAAACGGTGAGATCAATTCAATCAACGATCTTATCACTTATAATTTAGACATTCGCCAGTTTGCCCAGGATGTGATTGAAAACTGTGAAGGCCCGGAGCTGCTCCGCGCCATTTACTACACCATAGCAGGCCGGATACCGGAAAAGTCGAATGAGCAGTTTCAACCAGGGATGAGCGTTTTGGACCCGACCTGTGGTTCAGGAGCTTTTCTCTTTGCCGCGCTTAACATACTTGAACCTCTTTACGAGGCATGCCTTGACCGGATGCAGGTCTTTTTAGATGAACTGGAAAGCTCGGGGCAGAAACACCGCTCCGACAAATTCGGTGATTTCAAGAAAATCCTTGAGCGAATAGAGGAGCACCCGAACCGCCGCTATTTCATCCTCAAATCGATCATACTAAGCAACCTGTATGGTGTGGACATCATGGAGGAAGCAACAGAAATCTGCAAGCTTCGCCTATTTCTTAAACTGGTTGCCCAGGTTGATAGTGTTGATAAGATCGAGCCGTTGCCGGACATTGATTTTAATATCCGGGCGGGAAACACTTTAGTCGGTTTTGCAAACAAGGATGAAGTCAGGGAGGCAATTACTACATCTAAAGCAGGTCTTCAAAAACAACAAACCCTTATGTTTGGCGAAAAAATTGATGCTCTGAAACAAATAGAGGAAAAAGCTGATATTGCTGACAAGGCATTCAAGGATTTTCGGCAGATGCAGACAGGTTTCGGAATGGATTCAAAGGGTTTTTCTGACGCCAAAGAGGAACTCAGCAGCAGGTTGAAGCTCCTTTCAGATGAACTGGATCGTTACCTGGCATCGGAGTATGATATTCGCCAAAACAGTGTGACTTCCGAGAAGAAATACAACAAGGAGTTCGCCAAATGGCGTGAAAGCCACCAGCCTTTTCACTGGTTCAGCGAGTTTTATGGGATTATTAATGAAGGCGGGTTTGATGTGATTATTGGGAATCCGCCGTATGTTCGCTATTATAACGTATCTAAAGATTACGAAATACTAAAAAAAGTTTTTTATACTTATGGTACAGGTAATTTATATGCTTATGTTGTTGAACGATCTCTTCAATTGTTGGGCAACAAAGGTCGCTTCAGCATGATAATGCCTATTGCATCTGTTTCCACTTCTGGCATGAAACAACTTCAGGAGTTATATAAGAGTAGTTGCCAGTACATTTGGCATTCTCACTATGCAACTAGACCTGGCAAACTATTTGTGGGCGTTGATATGAATTTGACAATAACCACGATCTCTCAAGGACCTACCCACTCTAGTTCATTCTCAACCACTTATATTCGATGGTACGATGGGCCGAAAGGGAACCGCAATGAGATATTCGATATTTTACATTACACACGTTTAGATATACCAGACAGACATTCAAACATCTTTCCTAAAATAGGCACCCAAATCGAGAAGGGAATCCTTAAAAAAATGCATGATGCATCAATATATCTGAACAAATTTTATGGCTATAAGGCAAACATCATATACTATCACTCTGGCGGCAGATATTGGAGAAAGGCTTTGTTTGAAAAATTGTCTTCGCATTACAAGGGCATTAATGTACTCGATCAACACAAATATAAAACCTTATATCTGTTGAACAGCCAGCTATTCTATTGGTACTGGATTACAAATTCAAATTGCATGGATGTTGTGTCTCGTGAAGTAGATTTGTTGCCAGTTTTCGATTTTTCAAAGCTTGACGATGAGTTGTTTCAAATGTTAGCGAATAAGCTTTTCCAAGAATATTATAATTCAGCATATGAGCGTGTCCGGTCAGGTGATATTATTGAAACCACTGAGACAAACTTTGACGTAAAAGCAGCTAAACCGATAATTGACTTAATAGATTTGTCTTTGGCAAAGCACTATGGCCTCACCGATGAAGAACTCGACTTCATCATCAACTACGACATCAAGTATCGAATGGGATTAGGCTGAGAGATGGATACAATTAGCCTGAAGAAAAACGACCCGAATTATCCATCAGCGTTGAAACAGCACCTGGGCAAGGACGCTCCTGACACGATCACAGCCATAGGAAACCTCGACATCCTCCACCATAACTCAACAGCCTTTTTTTGCTCGACAAAATGCCCGGGCGATCTGATAGTAAAAACCTATGACATTGCGCAAATTTTAAGGGATGCCTGCATGACAGTTATCAGCGGATTCCATTCGCCCATGGAACGTGAATGCCTCACAATACTTTTACGAGGCACCCAGCCCGTCATCGTCTGCCCTGCAAAAAGTATCAACAACATGCGGATAAATAAAGAATATAAAAAGCTCCTGAAAGACGGGCGGCTGCTTTTTCTCTCCCCATTTGATGAAAATCAACGACGTGTTTCCGCTAAGACATCCCATTACCGCAATCTATTTGTTGCGGCCTTGTCTGCCGTTATTTTCGTAGCCCATGCCGAACTATCCAGCAAAACCGAAGAACTTTGCCGGCAGATTATCTCCTGGCAAAAACCGATTTATACATTTGACAGTGATTACAATAAAAACCTTATCAAAATTGGTGCGCAACCCATAGATACAGGAGGTGGTTCCGGTCTCGCCACGCTGCTGAACTCTTAAGTGACTGATGCTATGATGATATGACAAACCGATCGGCCTTACTCAACGATACCCGCTCCACCACCAGCCGACCTCGCGATGCCCATGAGCCTCAACTGGAGGTAGTGCCAGAGTGAAGTGGCAATTATTGAAAGGAGAGTGGATTTGTTGAGGTTTTAAAATTCTATAAGGTTTAGTGCAAATCAAACGCTTCGATTATCCGATCATCACAGCTCTATTGTAACCTAAAGACGTTATTTATGTTGAGGGCCTAATTTGAAAATTCAGGATTCATTAATTGTTGATGAGTTGAAAAGGGACAGCTCTCTGGGAATTACACATTTGGTTGGGAATTACCAAGATCGACTTTATTACTGGGGACGAAGGCAGTTTAAGACCTTAAATGACTACGATTTACTCGAGATTATTGATGATACATTTATGCGTGTTATTGAGAAAATTGATTCCTTTCAATTAAAGTCGGAGAAGAGTTTTAAAAACTGGGTCTTTACCGTTTTCAGCCGAATGTGCATTGATCATCTGAAAAAAGAGGGCACAATAGCTAAGCATATTCAGTTTCAATCCTTAGACAACGATTCTTCCGGGACTCACAACGGAACACTAAGCGGTGTTCAGTTAGAATTGGACCGAAAAATCTTTCACAACTACTTCTCACCAAAACTTGAAGAGCATACATTGGCGCAGAAAGTGAGGGAATTCTCAAACGGTCTTGATGAGAAGAATCAAATAATATTACATGCGTGTGCTGACGGATATTCCCATCGAGAAATCGCAGAATGGGTTGGAATCCCTTTCGGACATGTAAGAGTCTACTACAGCCGACTGAAGAAAAGATTGGAAAAGTATCTTATAGAAACGGAAGGTGCGTGATCCATTATGGAACAGAAAAAGGATAAAATGGATGTTTTACTGAAATCTTTGATCAAAATGGGAGAATTGCCCCCAGATGATAGGATCATAGATTATTTAATAGATAACAACCCAGAAATAGAAATTCCCAATGCTGTTAGGAAGAAAACCATAGCAAAATTGGAAAAGAGACAAAAGGAGTTGAAAGAAACCAAAAAGAGGCTTCAAAGCCCTGAAAAACTCAATTCGATTGGAGAGTATCTCAAGCTTATAAGAATCAAGGAAAAATCAGATACACCGGATTTAGCTACAAAAGCACAAATAGACCCAAAAAAGCTGATGCTGCTGCAAGATGATCGGATTTCACCTTTAGATTTCACCTTAAATGAGATGGCACGTTTTATACGCTCAATTGATCTAAGAGCACAAATCGCGATAGCGTTAATCAGAAAATCGTACCAGCTATTTAAGATACAGCCTCAGCTTGGCAAGGCGTCTGCAAGATATGACGATAGACATAGGATGCCGGAATCTAAAATAGGAGATATGGATAGGGCATTGAAGGAACTAATCCTTAAGTCAAATGATAGGAAAGCTGAGACAGCATCCGATCCAGAGATCGAAAACTATTTGAAAAAGCTTCAGGAAAAACTGGAATGATTGAACAAATCTATGAGAAAAAAAGGGTTGGCTTTGCAAGAAATCATGCGCGAAATTTATTGGAAAGATTCAAAAGCGCAATTGGACCCAAAATTGAGTATGAAGTGCCGATCATAGATATAGCCAAATACCTTGGATTTCATATTGAGAATCTCGATAGTATGGCCGATCACCATTCGGCTATTATCTATCCTGACAATATGCTGATTGGGCTCAATAAAAACCATCATGAGCACAGACAAAGATTTTCATTGGGCCATGAGTTAGGACATTATCTATTAAAGCATCCGCCGGAGTTTGAATTGCCGCTCGAAGAGATAAAAATTTGCAATAGGGAAGCAGATGAATTTTCTGGAGAATTACTTGTGCCTTTGGAATCATTAAAACGCTCGTTGAACCATACCAAATCCATTTCTGACTTAGCCCGCCTTTTCAACGTTAGCCAGGATGTAATCACTATCCGGCTTTTGAGCCAGAACCTCCTGAAAAAGATATAAATCAATATTAAGTGTTACCTGCCATCGTTTATAATACCAAGGCAATCATAGAAAAAGCAGATACACTATGGAGACCGTTTAAAACTAATTCGGGAGGTGAGGAAATGGCAAAAAACGAAAGAACTTCTAAAAGAATCGGTAAAATTGCTTCTAAACTCTTAAAAAGTAAGAAAACCTCAAAAAAAGCTAAAAGTGTTGCTGGATCGGCATTGACACAAAGGCCGGATAGGAAGAGTAAAAGGAAATAGCCAGCGCTCTAAACTCTTAAATTCTGAACGAATATATTGAATCATCAACCAGAGAGCGAAAAGGAAAATAACTAATAACAAAAGAGAAGAAAGGGTCAAACATAGCCCCCAAAAACGTATTAATGTTTCACCGCCTACTGACGATGGCGGCCATTTACACTTCTATACCACATATTGTGTTTTTTGCCTGCTATCTCACAATAAATTGTGCCTTTGCCCCTTGACAATTCACATCAGCGGACTTATTTTTTTATAATGTTGTAACTTTGAAATGAGCTACTTATGTCTAATTCGATACGAATCCATCCAAAGGCAGCATCAAACGCTTCTGATTTACTGCTTAGCAAAAAATTGATTCTAACAAAAAAGGAGAAACTTAATGCCTAATCTGCAAAAATATTTCCTCGAATTTCACGATAAGATTAAGCTCGGCAACTTCGATGAAGCCCAAACCTTGCGTGACAAACGGGATATTCTGGTAAAAAACCTTAAAGAAAATATTGATGATAATGCGCCCACCTTTGAAAAATTCGATCAAGGCAGCTACGCAATGCATACCGGAACTTACCCAAAGGACGGTAATTACGACATTGATGTTGGGATAGTGTTCGATTGCACGAGTGATGATTATGATAATTCTGTCGAACTAAAAAAAATTGTTAAGAATGCCCTTACTCACGGAAACAGGTCCATACGCATCAGACGATCCTGCGTTACCGTGGAATATATCAAAAATGAGGAAGTTGATTATCATGTGGATCTAGCCATCTACGTCAAACGATCAGGTGAAGAGATTTTAGACCTTGCCAAAGGCAAAGAATTTTCTGATTCAGAGAATAGTTACTACGAAAAGTCCGATCCAAAGGGTTTAATCGATAAAATCAAAAACCATCTTAATGATGATAATGATAGAGCACAAATGCGCAGATGTATTCGTTACCTTAAACGGTGGCGTGGTAAAAAATTGATTTCCGGAAAACCTTTTAGTATTGGCCTCACTTGCGCTGCCTACTATTGGTTCCGCCCGGAAAGGGATGCTTTTACCGGCGAGGATAAGGATTTGAGCGCTCTGTTTTCTTTGGTAGAAGCCATGCTGAACAATTTTGATGTTTACGGTTGGTTGACTATCGACCTGCCCGTTGAACCGTATACTGACCTTAATGACAAGATGACCGAAACCCATATGCAGACCTTCAAGGAAAAACTTGAAGAACTTCGAGATGCTTTGAGGAATGCAGATAACGAAGACCTTGAAGATGAAGCCTGTAAGCTCCTGCAAAAGCAGTTTGGCGAGGAGTTTCCCGTTCCTGAGAGAAAGGATACAGCTAAAATAGCAGCTACGGCTGGGTTCGCCCCCGCAGGAGGGAGCGCATGATGTGAAACGGTTTAACTTTGAAACCTCGCTCAAGGCACATCCAAACATCGTTTCCGTTGCGGAAATAGCCCTCCACAATTTGCCTGGCAGAATTTTATGTCTTCAGATTCAACTCTCAAGGGCTTTTGTCGCTACCGCTCAAATTGGCGACCTTGAGTACGAACTCATCATCAGTGAACCTAAAGAATTTCCGAGTGAGCTACCTTATGTCCACCTATCTAACCCCGAACAACACGATTTCCATAATCATGTGAATTACAAGGGAGAAGTCTGTTATACCTCCAGAGGTGCCGGCACGTTTATTGACGTAAACCAGCCGGAGGCGGTATTACATAAAGCTCTAAATATGGCGTTTGAGGTACTTGCTGAAAGTTTAGACCGGAACCTGACAGATCTTCACAATGAGTTTGAGGGGTATTGGGTTTCATTGCCTGATTGCAAAACAGTATTGTGTTTTTTCAATCCAAACCGGGAACCTGAGCGTATCAAGGCACTCTGTGATCCGAAATCACAACATAAGCATATTCCCGTTGCATTTTATCAGGGTTCTCTTCCCAAAGATTACGGATTTACATCCGGGCTAAAGAACCTACCATCTTTGAATGCTTGGTATATTCCCCTTGAGAAGGAAATGTTACCGCCCTCACCTGATTCACAACTCACGCCACCATATGTGCGTGGGTTGCTAAACTATGTTGCCACTTCAAACAGAAAGCAACTAAAATCAGAATTAACCAAGCAAAAAAAAAGAAAAAAACACAAGGTACAGCAACATAAAGAGCTTTTCCTTTTTTCTCAGCCCCGACCTTCTGGTGAGTTAGCGCTTTTGGGTGTGGCTGTCACTGGTTCCTCAAAACACACCTTTTTTGGGGATGCTGACGAAAAGGGATGGAAGGTAACGCCCCTTTCTATTAAAAGACATTATGAAGAATATCTTCTTGAACGTGGTGGAGCTCATTCGCTTTTACGGGATATTACGGTTGCTGTAATTGGGAGCGGCGCTGTTGGCTCAAGGGTTGTGGAACAGCTTGCGCTGTCAGGAGTAGGGAAAATAGTAATTGTAGATGATGATAAGTTCAGCGAGGATAATATTTACCGGCATGTTCTTGGGGGTGCTGCAATAGGTGATAATAAAGCCGATGCCATGGCCAAGCATCTAAGGTGGCGACTACCCTATATTGAAGCAGTATCAAAGCCGGTGAAAAGGGAAGTCTGGTTCAAGGAGGAGGGTTGGAAGCATGTGCAAATTATGGTCGATGCCACTGCCGATTTCACTGGTATGAGGGAGATGAATCAGGAAATTGTCGAATTATCCAATCCAATACCGGTTGTGTATTGCTGGCTGGAAGCATGTAGCATTGGAGGACACGCCCTTCTTGTTAATGGGAATTCAGCAGGATGTTTTGAGTGTCTGTTGGAAAACAGCGGGCAAGGGCCATTTCGCAAGTGTGACTTTTTAGAGCCATATCAAAATGTAACCAAGGATTTGACCGGCTGCGGTGGAGCCTTCACACCGTTTTCAGCTCTGGATTCAATAAAAACCGCTACGCTCGCTACTGAGTTGGTATTGGAACATATTCTGAAAGATCAATCGAGTGTCTATCGCTTTTGGATAGGGGATGACACTGGAGCCAGAAGCGCAGGGTTGAGAACAAGTGATTGGTATCACAGAGCTATAACTGAGGATGTTAAATATATCGAGATCGGCTTTATGCAGCGCAGTTGCCCTATATGTGGAGGAAGGGGATAATGCGTCTGGCATATACGCTGAATAACGGCCGCAAATTGATTGTTCTCGACAAAGCTGTTGAACGATTATTAGCTTATCGCCAAACGAAAAAAAGAAATAAAGAGGCAGGCGGTCTTTTGATAGGACATCATCTATTTGGGGAGGATCATCTGGTTGTGGACCAGATTACCGAACCTACCAGATGGGATAAAAGGTTTCGCAGTTTTTTCTTCAGATCCAATAAGCATAATCGACTTGTTTATAAAGTATGGTGTGATTCAGATAGAACGGAAACACTAATAGGTCTCTGGCATACACATTACGAACCTGTTCCAACTCCGTCAAGCGTGGATTTTGAAGATTGGCGAAAGACTCTTTTTCATGGAGACTATGTGCGGGATTTTCTCGTTTTTATGATTATAGGTACGCAACAAATTCGGGTATGGCAAGGCGACAGGAATGCACAGTTTCATGAACTCGCAAAATCTGTTAATGTTGCTGAGGGATTTTGATGAATGAAAAAATAATCAAATTATTTTGGCAGTTCTGGAATCAATGGCTCAAATATCGGTCTGTTGATCCAATTGTAGGCTTCGCGCGGCTACCGGTGACCTTGGGTGTGGGCCTTATGGCCCCAGGTGGGTTGTGGTGGCTAGCGGTTACACTCGAAATTAGACCAAAGATCTTGCCTGCATCTTTTACACTGAATTTCGGCCCCGAGACAGTTACTTACACAGGGGTAGTATTATCTGTTGTTGGTGTTTTATTGGGAATTTGGGGCGTACGAAGAGTTCGAAAAACACGATCCTCATGCTTAGTGTATCTACGTGGATTGTCTGGAATGCACGATCAGCCACCAACTAAAGATTTGCCGCCAAAGTACCGCTATGGAGAGGTCACGCATCTATCTTTAGACACGCATAATCAAGACACTGAAAAGGCTCTAAAACATATAGAGATGTTTGGCCAGATGTTTGATGAAAAAATTCTGTCAATGAACCTTGAGGCTCCGTACATTGTGTTTGCCGGATTAGCTCCGGTACCCCTGCTGTATGCTGCTGGAGTCAGGCTTTCCACGCGACAAAATCAACGCGTCATGGACTATAATCGATTCGAGCAAAAGTGGCATATGCTTGATGAATTAGATGATGGTGAGCGTGTTACTATAACATACCCTCAAGGGCTTATCGGTGCCGACATAGCCTTTGTACTGCCATTTACTATAAATATTGCTGAATCACAGATTCCAGCTTCCCTAAAAGACAAGATTGTATGGGTTCGTCTTCATAACGCAGGACCAAGAACAGATGCAATCAGCAGTGATGAAAAGCTGAAAAGCATTCTACGAACCGTGCATGATGCGATCCGCAACTTACGTAGCCGCCAAGGTTACGAACATGTGGAAAAGGTTCACTTGTTTATTGGGGCTCAAGCATCAACTGTGTTCAAATTGGGAACAGAATATCAGCCAAATGCGTATCCGGAAATTTGTGTATATCATTTTCAAGGCGGGGAAGGTAGATATACTTGGGGTATCAGCATAAGCGACGGTCAGTTTCGAATATTATCAATGTAATTGAGATAACGAAGGAAATACGCAAAATATCACTTTAAAAGGGTGAAAAGACTGAGGAAGTGAAAAGGGGGCCGTACTCATGTCCCGGGGGGGCTTGCGTCCACTTGTAAATCAGTTGTCGGCTTAGGATGTTGATAATATTATAAATATATGACACATTATCATGCAAAACCAATTCGTAAAAAGCTGCGGGAGCTGGCCGGTCTTGCGCATGTATGGACTTCCGCCCCTTAGATTATAAGTTTCTATTTTCAGTAGAAGGTTTGGTGCTCATAAGATTATACTTTGACTGGAGGAATTCTGCCTTTTTGGCGGTAATGGAATTAACGTCATGAATGCTACAAATC
>Ga0114919_10002171_pt1 | contig 15843 bp, 12 predicted proteins | sample BlataG_FD_88682 | JGI IMG/M metagenome (GOLD analysis project Ga0114919, IMG submission 88682) | Deep subsurface microbial communities from Black Sea to uncover new lineages of life (NeLLi) - Black_00105 metaG | ecosystem: Environmental > Aquatic > Marine > Oceanic > Sediment | place: Atlantic... | reverse complement strand
AGGAGATCTGAGGCTACATCGTGCCCCACCAGCTGGATATCACTCCCGATTGGGAAGATCGAGAGAATCCGCTATTCAGTCCGCAACACCACCATGGGATTCGTACGCGTCGCCCGGCGGGCTGGCAAGTAACACGCAAGCAGCGCCACGGCTGACAGTGCCAGCAAGACGGAGATGATCGTCGCGGGATCTCTGGGGGGCACACCGAACAGGAGGCCGGCTACGAAGCGGGCAAGCAACAAAGCCACGACAACACCCAGGACGACACCGAGGATAGTGAGACGCGCGCCATGGCCCACCACGAGCCGGAGAATGCACCCGCCCGTGGCACCCAGAGCCATACGGATGCCTATCTCGGCAGTGCGCTGACGGACCGCATAGGAGATTACCCCGTACATCCCCACAATAGTGAGGACGACTGCCACTACCGCGAAGATGCCCATCAGCATCACGACGAAGCGAGTACTTGCCATCGAATTCCCGACAAGATCCTTCAGCGTGGTCACGTTGTAGATTGCCACGCCGGGATCCATCCTTCGGATCTCCTCGCGGATCGGGGCAACCAGTCCAGCAGGCTCGTCGCCCGCGGTGCGAACGATCACCCCCAAGAAACCGTACGGATATGTGCCATATGCCCAGTAGATCACCTCTCTGCTGTCGGTATGAACGAAGATCTGGCGAATGTGCTCGACGACACCGACGACCTCGACGCGCTCCCTGTCACTCCCGGTCGTCAGGGCCTTGCCGATCGGGTTCTCTCCGGGCCAGGCTCGCTGGGCAAGTATCTCGTCGACGATGACGAAGGATGTGGGTTCTGACATTTCCCAATCCGTGAAGTGCCGCCCTGCCAGGAGTTTCGTGCCCATGGAGTGGAAATAGTCCGGCGTGACCACGCGGAAATCAGCCGTTTGGCGGGAGTAGTTGGCTTCACTCTCCTCGTCCCAGGCGTAGTGGTCATTCCACAGGCCGCCGGTCATTGGCGTGAAATTGGTGCTTCCCACCGACTGCACACCCGGCAGGGCCGAGATCCGCTCCTCAAGTTCGCGGAAGAAGTTGATTCGAACCTCCCTATCTCGATAAGCACGGCTGTACATTCGCACATTGAATGTGAGCGCTCTGTCGGGATCGAACCCGGGTCGCTCTCTCTGCATCTCGATGAGCGTCCTCGTCAGGAGGGTTGCCCCGAACAGTAGAACGAAGGAAAGAGCCACTTCCCCGACAACAACAGTGCTCAGCAAACCTCGTCGCCACCGTCCACCGCTACTGCGGGCCTCATCCTTCAGCACCTGGGCCAGATTCACGCGGGTGGCTTGGATCGCCGGGAGAAGTCCGAAGACCATGGCGGATAAAACAGATACCCCAAGCGCATAGAGGAGAACCCATGGATCTAGGTTCACGACCGCGACAGCCGACAACTCTGGGGGCTTGAAAGCGACCAGCCAGCGGATTCCGAGCCACGCCAGCGCCAGTCCCACAAGACCGCCAGCGAGTGCCACCAGCAGGCTTTCGATCAACCTCTGCCGCAGCAGTCGGTGGTTGCTGCACCCAAGAGCTGCCATGACCGCTGATTCCAGCGCACGCGCTCGTGCTCGAACCAGGAATAGGTTGGCGACATTGGCGCATGCCAGAAGCAGCAAGCAGGTGACCGCTCCCATCAGTACCAGCAGCATCGGCCTGACTCTCACCACCAGATCGGCATGCAGTGGCCACAGGTCGATCTGCACATCTTCTTCACGGTACTGCGGGACTTCTTCTTGAAGCCGAGCCGCGATCGCGTCCATCTCCGCCTGCGCCTGTTCGAGGCTCACACCAACGTTCAGTCTCCCCATCGCAAGCATGCTGCGGCTACCGCGACGCGCCTCGGCGAGGTCGAACTTGATGGGCAGCCAAACATCGACATCGTAGTACATGGCCGACCTGCCGGACCTGGGAATCCCAAAGCCAGGTGGCATCACGCCCACGATCTGCGTGGGGGATTCGTTAACCGACACGGTGCGGCCAATGATATCCGGATCGCTTCCGAAGGCACGCTGCCAGAGCCCGTAACTAATGGTGAGGGCGGTTGGCGGTGGCTCTGTCTCCACATCCGGTGGAAGCCATATCGCATCCTCGGGGAGAAAGCCCCGACCCAGCACCGGCTGTACACCGAGGAGTGAAAAGTAGTTGTACGTGATGCTCTCCAACCGAATGTGTTCAGGCTGGTCACCACCTGTCAGCGTCGCATCTCCGATGCCGAAGAAGCCCGCCGCAATATCCTCGAACGTCGTTGCTTGTTGCTTGTAGTCAGAGACGTCGCGCGCATTGACCAGGAATCTTCCCCCCGGTCGCGCGCGAATCCGGTTGCTGATCTTCACGAGCCGTTCTGGCTCATCGAAGGGCAGGGGACGCAGGAGCACCGCGTGAACGACACTGTAAATCGAGACGTTTGCCCCAATGCCCAACGCGATGGTGACAACCGCCGCAGCGGTGAAGCCCGGGTGCTTGCATAGTGAGCGGAGCGAACGCCCTACGTCACTGAGTACTCTGTTCATTGCTGCATCCCTCCTTCAGCGCTGGAAAACGCAGCAAAGCAGCAGCCAGCCTTGCTCACCGCCTTGGAAACTCCAAAGTCAGTCACCAGTGCATGGCAGTTGGACAGCAGGACGTTGTCGGGCTTGATGTCGCGGTGGACTACCCCTTCAGAATGCGCTTTCGCCAGTGCGTCCACCACGTCGCGAAGTACGCGCACTGCCTCGGCTATCGGCAGTTCGCCTTCCCTCGACATCTTGTCGACGATCTTGTAGTGACTGATGGTCTTGCCAATCATAATGCCGGGATTCTACCGGAGTTGTATGATGATAGTGAAGCAGATTACGAACGGTGCACCCCAAATAGTTCATAACAGGTGTCGGTAGTGTGCGGGTTCTTTTCCCGGCGGCAACAGGGCTTAGATAATCGTAAATATTGGCCATCTCAATTCACTTGTATTTCACTTTACATAGCCTCCAGGGGCTATGAGGTAGTTAAGCCATTTGTGAATCGGGAGGTCGTTTAGGAAACCGCTGCTCTATCCACCTGAGCTATAGGGCCAGGTAGTAAAAGCGTAATACTCCATTCATCCTTCGGCAACGTCTACAATTTCTGCAGCCTTTACTCGACACTGAACATCTGAACATGTACACGTCCCGGGCTAGTCTGGTGTAGAAATACCGAAAGACTCCCGCAATTGTCTGAGGATCACCTCCGCCACAGGAAGATCAGCATCACCCACCGCCTGCCTGATATCTATCCACACATTGGAGTCTGATGGGAATTCAACCAAGAAACGGCTCAGGTCATCACGAACCAGGTCGGGCACCGCGAAGCGATCGGCTGGTGCCAGAGTTCGGTAGAGCCGAAACACGTCATTGCGGTGTTTCTTGATGTCATGGCTTCTCACAGTTATATCGCCTTCGGCTCTTCGCTTGGAAAGATCCAGACAGGCCCTTGCCTTAAGCGGAATCAAACAACTGGCGGGTAGTGTCGGTATATCATTCAGGAACTCCCGGGATTCTACCGTGAAATGATAATATGTATCATCAAGCAGAATGACCGAGAGACTGGATTGATCCTCTCCAACAGGGAACGGCGCGAGATGTGAACCTTCTGAAACTTCGAACGGTTTCCGACTGAGGAGCTCGATCATGAGCGGGAAACCATCTACTTGAGGATCGCTGAAACGATAGAATTGTGGGCGCTCACTGCTCTGGAAATAGCTGGTGTAATCACCAGCGTGGATGAAGTCCCAGAACCGCACACCGAACTCATCAGTGAGTGCTTCGATTACGAGGACTACATCCAGATCCCGTGTGACACGGAAAGGGAGTCCACGTGACTCCAGCCACAGGTCACAAGCCGCTCCCCCAATGATGATGTATGAGTCCTCCAGGCCCCTGAAATGTTCAACGAATCGATCCAGGCCTTCTACCATTCCGCATCCTCGATGAGTTCATGCAGCGCGGCCTGTACACGCTCGTCCGGATCGTCACGCATCGATAGATAGAGCGACAGCCTGTCCACGGTCCGGTTGTCCATGGCAAGCAGGCTGGGCGAGTAGGACCACTGTTCGATCACCACCAATCCGTCTTCCAGGAACTGTCGTTCCTCCAGCCATTCGTTACGCCTTGCTAGCCTATATCGGGGATTACTCATTGCGAACTCGGCATGTCTATCTGCTGAGATACGGGTAAAGCGCGACAGGGCCGTCAGGCCGGTCTCTAGCACCGACATGCGTTCTTCCTGCCTCAACAGAGCTGGTGTGCGGCGGAGGACCGGACTGCGCAGATGAGGCTGTGCTAACTCCCAGAGTCGGCTCCGGCCGGAAGTGAAACGGAGCAGGATCCTCCGCCCGTGTTTCACCGGTTCGCAAAGGTCTGCGACGGCAAGTTCGGAACAGGCGCGGCTCATGGTCATAGCGGAATACTGGAGCTGTTCAGCCCATCGACTGAGATGCCAGTCCTCTCCCGGCTCTTTCTGCAGATGATACAGCAGCAAGAGCTGGGCGGGAGCCGAGAGGAGCTCGCCGAAATCATCGAACACGGGCAGCCTGCCGCCACTGGGATCTCGAAGATCGATGAGATTCATCGGCAGGTATATCTGGCGCCTGGGGACGATAAACGGTATTCGATATTGAATCAGACGCTTGCGCTTGTAGGCTTCCAACTCGGGAAAGATGAAGACGATGTCTGCCCCGAGTACAGATTGCACCGCTGCAGCCTGTTTGGATATTTCGAGCGGCGTAGGCTTCCTGCGCCCTTTCCATAAGAGCAGCAAGCATTCCCGATCGAACATAGCTCCTCTGTAAACAGTGTACCGCTGCCTGATGAAGACCGGTAATTTCATGTCGACTTCCGGCACCTCATGGAATTCGACTATCAGCCCGGCCACTTCCTCCAGGTACTTTTGCAGTTCAGATAGGATCTTCTTCATGGCTGATACTCGCAATCATAACATCCGGATGCACTATAACATACTTTATGTTATAGTGCAACTAAATGCTACAATTTGATTCTCAATTCACTTCTATTTCACTTTACATAGCCTGTTGTCGTTCGCCAAAACTTCATCCGGCTCTGTATACTCTACGTTCATAGCATTTGGGGCAATGGACAGGGAGTCCTATGTCCTGCCCTAAATCGGTAAATATAGGCTGAAATACTATTCCTTGTAGGAGTCGATTCATCTAGCAAGGGTGTATAAGGAGACGGTCAACAGCAAGATCTGCTCATTTGCCGTAAACGTTGATTCTATGCGGGCGGATGGGATTTTGGCGAGGGACAGGTCTCGATCTTGGAGATATCCAGGACACGGTTGATCAGGTTCAGCAGATGGTTCACGCTGTCGATAAGCTATTCTCCCTCTTTCTGTTCTTCGTCCAGTACTCTCCGGATGGTTCTGCTGAGATCCGAGGCAACGAATGGTTTCAGGACAAATTCACGGATACCGAGCTCTTTGCTCTTTTCAGCAATGATTGTCTCACTGAATCCGCTGGTGAGGATCATCGGTATGTCAGGCCGAATACTCATTAATTCCCCGGCCAGCTCAACGCCTGTCATTCTAGGCATGGTCTGATCAGTAATTACGAGGTCAAAATCATCCGGATGTGCACTGAATTCTTCCAGTGCATCTGCACTGACAGTTTTGATAGTAACGTCGTAGCCGAAGCTCTCCAGCATCTCCTTTCCCATTTGAGCGATCTCTTCTTCGTCATCGATGAACAGTATACGTTCGCTCCCCTCGAGGATTGTCTCAGCTTTTTGGACTTCTTGTTCGGCGCCACTGTCAAGCCGAGGTAGATAGACATGGAAGGTGGTTCCTTCCCCAGGCTCACTGTACACAGTAATTTCGCCGCTGTGGCTTACTACGATTCCATGAACAACGGAGAGACCCAATCCGGTCCCTTCCCCAATTTCCTTGGTCGTAAAGAAGGGCTCAAAGATTCGATCCACAGTCTCTCGGTCCATGCCGTGACCTGTATCGCTGACGGTAAGTTGTATGTGCGGACCCTCTTGCAGATTTGGGTGGAGCCTTGCAAATTCAGCATCAACTTCGATCGGGCCCAAATTCACTTCCAGCACCCCACCGCTCTCGCGCATTGCACTGTATGCGTTAGTACATAGGTTCATAAGTACCTGGTGAATATGAGTCGGGTCGGCTAATACCATGCCGGATCTGGGGTCTACGTTCTGACGCATCTCAATTGTAGACGGCAAGGAAGCCTGCAGCAGTTTAAGTGCCTCTTTAATAACGAGATGGATCTGAACCGGCCTCCGTTCCTGCTCAACCTGACGGCTGAAGACAAGAATCTGCTGTACCAGGTCTTTTGCCCGGTTCGCGGCTTTTTCTACGTGCTCAAGCTTGGCGCGGGCGGGACTTTCTAGAGGCACATCCATTTGCGCTAGAGTGATATACCCAAATATTGGTGTGAGGATGTTGTTGAAGTCGTGTGCGATACCACCGGCCAATGTTCCGATAGTTTCTAACTTTTGTGCCTGGCGTAGTTGAGCTTCTAACCTCTCCTTCTCCTCTGCCGCCTGCTTCTTTTCGGTGATGTCACGTGCAATGCCCAGTACTACGTTCTTGTCAAGGATTTTTACGGGGAATGTCCGTATATCTACCGTGACCCGGTTGCCGTCTTTTCGAGTCAGGGTGAACTCATCAGGCCCAGTGGGTTTTCCCATGACGTTTTTCGCCAGAAGAGCAGCCGCTTTCGGGAGCTGGGTTGGTGAAAGAAGTCTCAATGATAGGAAACTATGTCCGATTAATTCTTCTCTGTCATAACCTGTTAACTCTTCTGCAGCAATATTGCCGTCCAGAAATTCACCTTTTAGATCATTTAAATAATACGCATCAGGTGCATAGTTGAACAATATATGCAACCGTTTTTCTGATTGTCGTAATTCCTTCTCCAACTGCTTTTGCTTGGCGACCTCTCTTTCCAGGTCCACCATATTCTTCTCCAGCTTGTTCACCAGCCGCTCGCTGTAGAGTTTGAAAACGTCCTCTTCCTCCTTTGGAGCGGGCTTCTTGAGCTCTAACTCTCCATTTTTAGCATCTCTAATTATTCCATCTATGGTGTTTATGAACTCCTCGGGATCCATGGGCTTTCGAATGAATAGGTCCGCCCCCAGGCTCAGGGCAAACTCTTCGTCCTTGGTACCGGTGTAAGTGGCGGTATAGAAGACGAAGGGAATCTCTTTCAGCTTGTCGTCCCCCTTCCACTCGCGACATAGGGCAAATCCGTCCATCACCGGCATCAGGATATCAGCGACGACCATATCCGGTGGGTCCAACCGGGCTTTCTCCAGCGCCTCGGCGCCATTGATAGCCGATAACACTTCGTAGCCGTGGCCCGTCAAGAGCACCTGTAACATGTACAGATTCTGCTCGTTGTCGTCCACGATCAGGAGTCTGGTCATGATCCATCCCCTCCGTTAGAGGGCCGGGCCGGCAGATACTGTTCGACTTCTGCCATGAACGTTTCGGGGTTGATCGGTTTCTCGATGTAGCCCGTACAGCCGACCGCTATACACCGCTCCTTGTCGCCGACCATGGCGTAGGAAGTGACGGCCACGATGGGGATATCTACCAGTACCGGGTTGCTCTTGAGTTCCCGTGCCACGTCGTAGCCGTCCATGACCGGCAGCTGGATGTCCAGGAGGATCAGCATTGGTTTGACCTCACCCGCCAGCGTGATTCCCTCACGGCCATCCCGCGCCACGATGACCTCGTACCCATTCTTCTCCATGATGAAAGTCATCAGGTAAATGTTCCGCTCGTTATCCTCGATGAGTAGGATCTTAGGCTTCATCTTCTCCTCCAGCCTTTATTGGAAGCGTGAAGGCGAATGTGCTCCCCGCACCCTGCTTGCTCTCGACCCAGATCTTCCCGCCTAGCATTTCCACTAGCTTCTTGCAGATAGATAACCCAAGGCCTGTCCCCTCGTGCTGGCGGTCCAAGCCGGTATCGATTTGCTGGAATGATTCGAAAAGCATGCTCATGTCCTCCGGCTTTATCCCGATGCCTGTATCAACTACACGCGTCTCCAGCCAACTGTCGCCGACCCGGCACTGGACACGTACCTCACCTTCATCGGTGAACTTCACGCCGTTGTTGACCAGGTTAATAAGGATCTGCTCCACACGCCGTCGGTCACTGGTGAGGTGGTCCACCTCTGGCGCCACCTCGGCTACCAGCGCCAGATTCTTCTTCTCGGCCAGGGGGGTCACCGTGCGGATCACTTTCTCAATCGCCTCGCGCATATCAAAGGTCTCCGAGACGATCTCCAATTGGCCAGCCTCGATCTTAGAAATATCTAGGATATCGTTGATCAGGTTCAGCAGGTGGTTAGCGCTGTCGCGTACCATGCCCAGCTGCATGGTCTGTTCATCGTTCAGGGGGCCGGCCAGCCCCTGTAACAGGATGCCGGTGAAACCGATGACTGAATTGAGCGGGGTTCGCAGCTCATGGGACATGATGGCCAAAAAGGCGGATTTGAGCCGGTCTGCGGATTCGGCCTGCTCCTTGGCGGCGGCAAGTTCGGCTGTACGCTCTTCCACCCGCTGTTCGAGAGTATCGCGCGCCTCCCGCAGTGAGTCATCACGCTCCTCGATCTGCTCGAGCATCGCATTGAATTCATCACAGAGCACACCCAGCTCATCATTGCTCTCTTTCTCAACACGAATCGAGTAATCTCCTACCTCTGATATGGCATTCGTTGCTTCAACAAGATGAAGGATTGGTCGGGAAATGGCTTTCTGGAAAAGAGTCGACAACAGAATGGAAATCAATAATCCGATAATAAGTACCAGAATTCCTCCTTGGATGTACCCTCTAAGTTTATTTCGGAATTGCGCCAGATCTGATCGGATATAGACCGTACCCAACGTCTCATTGTCTGTCACAATCGGCTTGTAAAGGTTGAAATAACTAGTACTGAACCAGAGGGAGTCAGGCATGGGTGAAGGGAAGGTAAAGTCTTCAAAGCCTTCTTTGTTGTAGGTAGCGTACAAGTTTCCATCTGCGTCATAGACACCGGCATTTACAATATTCTCCTCAGCGTGCAATGCAGACAGGGTTTTACCGGCTTCCTCATTGTCCAGGAAAAGCAGGGGTGAAACACAGTTGTCTCCAATTATCTGTGCAATGGAGGATAGATCAGTTACCAAGTTCTTCCGGGATAACCGGATGTCCTGGACAATAAACGCCGCACTGCCCAGTACCAGGACCGCAAAAGCAACAGATAACTGGCTAAGTGTCAGCTTTCTCCTTATTGACAGATCTTTGAAGATAGTCATACATCCTCTCTTTTCTTCACATCTACCAATATACCCAATCTGAGGAGCTGAGCACTTACCCTCAATCCGGCTCGCTCAATGGCCTTTCGATTTATCTCGAATTTTACCGATTCACGGATAAGTACGAAATTAATGGCAATACCTCTGGCGGCGAATCCTTCGGTATCACTTACTGTCAGCCAATTCTTACCTTCTGCCATACCTAGAATCGCATCCAGGCGGTTTCCCATCGAGCCCGAGATAAAGAGAATATTACACCGATCGACTTCTTCGAGGCTACGCCAATGTCTTACCTCGATCCTTCTATTTTCTGGAAGTGTCTTGGTCCGGCTTATCTCCCGCAGGGGATTAAGCAGGCCGGATTCTCCAAGTACTGCGATTATGAAGGCGTTGGAGCTGTCTTCACTAGGCCACTCGACGAATCGGATGAAGTTATAGATGAAGGCAGATTTCACCAAGTCCTCCCTGGTGGACTGGGCTTCTACTTCTCCACCTGTAACAAGTGTTAATAAAAGGCTGGCAATTGCGATATGTAAGCAGGCCCGCATTTTAGCACCGAACCGAGTAGAGTGCTGAACCTTGCAGATGGCGTTATCCTCTAGAATTCTAAGATGATCCTTCCCTGAAACTGCCTTCCGGGCTGCAGAAACTGCTTGGGCCCGCCGCAACGAACATTAGGCTGATAGAAGGTACCATCGAAAAGATTCTTCACGGTAGCCTGAAGCGTGATTCTGGTTCCCTCATAGCTGAAGCCGTGGATGGAAGCAGTCAGGTTCACTTTGGTAAACGCGTCCAGATCAATTGTCTCGTCTACTACCGCATTTCCATGCTTAGCGGTGATCGCGTCGTAGTAATTTATACGGGTATTCAGACGTACGTATCTCGACACATCGTAGTTAACTCCCATACTGACACGATGTTGATAAACATTGAGAGCGAGATAACTTTCCCCAGCGAAATCTTCGTCTTCAGGGTTTGCATATGCGTATCTAATATCTCCACTCACTCTGCCCGATCTGAAGAACAGCTGGCTCTCAACACCCCATATAGTCTTTACCTCCTCTGAGTTGATAAAAACGAAAGTGGTAGAGGGAGTTATGAAATCGGTGGCATCACTTCTGAAGAGAGTAATATTGCCCTCAAGGTTCGGATGAAACCGTTGCAGAAGACTGGTTTCAAAGGTGTTTATTCTGGCTGGTTTAAGATCTGCGTTTCTGTCAAGTTCGAATATGTTCGGTTCGCGGAACGCCTGTCCGAAAAGGACTTTTAAATAAGTTCTTTCAGTCGGCCTGTAGACAAATCCGCTCCTGAACGTCCACACGTCACCATAGATTGAGTGATGATCGAATCTTCCCCCCAGTGTCAGATGTAGTTTCCTATAAAACAATGCTTGTTTTGCCTGGAGATACGCCGAGTTCTTTATCGACCGCGAAGAGGGTTTCCAATCCTCATTTAAAGGGAAAAGATCGTCATAAGAATGCACTATGCCGAGGATATCAAAATCGTCGTATGTATAGCCAGCAATGGTACTTAACTGTTCCGATAATTGTGAGTTCAGCTGGACTGTCAGCCTATTCCTGCTGGAGCCTTCGCTGTTCTCCTGTGAATAAACATCCATGAAGTATCTATGTATTTCCTGCTGGGTTAGTGGGTCAGTCGTATTCCGCAGGGGATTTTCAGTCCTGAGGTTTTCCCAGAGCGCATCTTTGTACTGAAAGTTAATCCCCCACATCCACTCCTTAAAATGCTGGTATTCCACATTGAGATGGTGAATGTCACCGAAACGCTTATCCCAGCCGAGATAGTGCATCTCGAATCTTCGGTAGTCCCGCTGGCCGTTGAAATCCAGTGCTACACGCTCAATACCTTTGTTCGCTTTGTTGACGTAAGATTCTCTGCCGGCATAGAAATCTTTGTATTCGATCTTCAAGGAGACAGGGACTGCCCGGGCCTGGTTAAGGTATCTGTTTTCTGAGTCTATCCTGCCTCTGGCCAGATCGGGGAACCCTTCCGAAAACCTCGTTGAATCTGCCACAAAATCACTGAAATCCCATCCATCACTTTCATATAGTCGGGCGCTCCCGCTTATACGCAGATCTCCGAATCTCTTACCAAAAACGATATTGAAAGCTCTGGTTCGCTCGGTCCCTACCTCGGCCTGGAGTTCAATTTTATCATAATCTTCGGAATCGCTTTTTGTGACTATATTGATTACGCCTACGAGGGCGTTTGCACCGTAAAGTGATGAGCCCGGCCCATTTATAATCTCGATTTGTTTGATGTTATGTGTGCTGAATTGATTGCTAATAAAAGTCTCGGCTGCGATCAGATTCTGGACTTCCCGTCCATTGATTAGAAGGAGCGTTTGCGAGAAATTTCCGAGGAATCCCCTCTGTCCACCGAAAGCGAAGAAATCAAGATTAATAGGAGTCACACCAGGGACGTTCTCCAGCGCTTCCCTCAGGTCGTAGTAGCCGTTACTTATGATATCATGCTCCGTTATTACATATACTGTGGCCGGTGCCAAACGCAGCTCCTCCGACAGCATTGAAGGAGTAACTACATCGATGGTCAGCAGTTCCTCGATAGACATCTCCAGGGCCTGTTTTAAGAACTCGCTGACTTCCTGTTGGGCCCCGGCTCTGGACGTCAAACCAATTATGCAAAAGAAGATTAAAAACGGGATCCTGATGACAGAGTTGACATATTGAACGGTCATGACTCGGACTCCCTTTGCTCGTGGCGATTTTCAGTGTGGAGTCATCAATGAACCTTCTATAGTATTTCCGGCCCTCCTTCTATCAATATCGCCAACCTTTTCAACTGAGAGCTGACTCTCAGTCCTGCACGATCAAGTGCCTGAATGTTCATTTCGAACTTCATCTTCTCTTCAACAATGACAAGATTTAGGGCGATCCCCCGGCGGGCATATCCTTCGGTATCGCCGATAGTGAGGATGTTCTCCTCCCGTGCTTTCTCAAGCACTCGGCTCAACAGACTGTCTCCTGATCCAGAAATGAAGAGGATATGACATCCTTCTATCTCCTCAACGCTTTGGACCCTTTTCAGGCTTATGTTTTTCCCAGCAACCTCCCTAACTTCGGCCAACACCTGCAATGAATTATGTATGTTGCTATCTCCGAGGATCACGATGTTAAACATTGCCGAGGTATCGGGTTCCGGCCATTGGACATACTTCGTGAAGTTATAGATAAAGGCAACCTTGCGATTTGACAGGTCCTCTTGAGTTGTCTGACTCCTGGTACTTGCGGGAATGTTGACACATATCGAGATAAGTCCCCAAAGCAAAAGTCTATGCAGAGAGCCCCTTCGAAGGAACGGCAATTGTATAATCAGATGGTAAACCCGCGCCTTATTTTGAATTCTCGGTGAGGGATGCCTCATCCGCGCGCGACTCCTGTAAACCGGCATAGCCTAGAAATGCACTTCAGCTCGCAGCAATACGGTTCTCTGCGGTTGACGGTACCTGTCCGGTGGCCCGTTGGATGTGTGATAATACTCAGTATTCAGAAGGTTTTTAGCGATCAGGAAAAGATCGAATCTACCCAGGTTTAATATCGACAGGGTGGAATTGATAATGAATGTATCATCAATATAGTCTGAGCCGGTGGCGGTGATTGTCTTCACATTCTTTCTCCGCCCCAGATAGTTACCCCTTACATCCAGTTTCAGATTCCTCGTAAATGCGTATAGAATCCCGATATTCGCATTATGCCTCCCAATTTCAGGAATCTCTTCACCCTCGGCGTCTGCTGAATGAGCGTATGTATAGTTGAAATATGATTTTACTCTTCTCCCGATGTATTCCAGGCTCGTCTCGTAGCCGAACGTATCTAACGATAAACCGTTGATCCACCTGTTCCCGGACTCGGACTTGGTGAGAATTCCCTTTATGGTATTCGAGTATATGGACACATCCGTTCGGAGGCCATCTGCGAGGAGATAACCCATCGAAAGTTCCCACGACTTCATCAGTTCGGGCTTCAGTGAAGGGTTGCCATCCCCCCACGTAAAATCCCACGGTTTTGGTCCTCGGAATGCCTCCATATACAGCAGTTTAGTCGTCAATCGGTCCCTATTGTATACTACTCCATATCGTGGAGTGTTCACTTTGCCATATACGCTGTGGTCGTCGTGCCTCACCCCCAGAGTCATCTGCATATACTCGATGAATTTCAGTTGTATCTGCGTATAGAGACTCACCAACCGATTACCCAACATGACTGGTTCAGGGGGTAAGGGGGGCTTAGTGTCAGGCGAGCCGCTATATGTCTTGGAGAAGCCTTCAGAGAGCCATTCCCGCTCGGCTACAGCACCTATTATGATGCCTATTTGCTCCGAAGGCATATAGTTGACCTGGTTCTCGAACCCGATAAGGGAGTTGGGCCTGAAGTATCCTGCCTGACCTCCAGTTGCTCCTGTAGTCGAACGAATGAATGCAATGGTGTTATCAACTACCGTGGCGTTTCTATAGTAGAGTCGCGACTGGTTGGACCATGTGTTGCTCTTTGCATAGAAGTAGTTGGCCTGGCCGTTTATGAATCGTATATGCCAGTTTGTTCCCCGATCGAGGTAATCGGTTCCGATAGTCTTATAGCTTGTTGTGCGGGAGGCCTGCTTATCCTGAAAAACGAAGCCAAGCTGCAGACCTTTGTATGTTAATTTCGCATCGAACGATACATTATTTTCAAAGTTCTCCATATTATCTGTCCAGTTATTATCTCCCCTTCCCGCTCTCAAATCCGCTTTTTCAGTTTGATTTACGAGTCCGGATATACTGACGCCAAGGTCAAGGTCCTCATCGTAGAGACCGGCCTGGAAATCGACACTTCTCGTGCCAAAGTTTCCCAGGAGCACACTTGCACTTTGGGTATCAATATCCTTTGGGTCGTTGGTGATGAGGTTAACGATGCCGGATACGGCGTTAGTCCCATAGAGGGCTGAAGCCGGTCCGTATACTACTTCAATTTGTTTAACGTTGGATAGGTTGTATTGCCCCCCACCATAGAAACCACCCGAATTCAGCTCGTTGATCTGTATTCCATCAACCAGAACCAATATGAGGTTGTTCTGGCTCGGTGCTCCTCGTAGGAATATGTAGCTATTGAATCCAAGGATGTTACGGAATTGAAAGCCGGGCAAGTCGGAGAGTGCTTCGTCGAGAGTCAGGTATCCTCTCTCCCGGATCTGTTCGGCTGTAATAACACGAACCGTAGCAGGCACTTCGCGCAATTTCTGAAGTAGTTTGGATGCCGACACTACTTCAAGATCCATCAATTCCTCAAGATCTAGCTCTAACAGTGATTCGAGCTCCTGTTCCTGAGAATATGAAACCGGAGCATGGAAAACGATTATCGCCAGAGCCACGACTGTCCAGCGGATCGGGCGTACCATCATGTTCCGCTTTCTCGTGTAGGAGTTTGCTGAATATACATTGGCATAATAAGCTAAAACTTCTTGTTGGGCTTTATGTGTATTATATAGAGATTGGGATGGGCTGAAAGCAGAATTGGAACATTCATACTGCTGAGTTTACATCAGGGATCCGAATCGCTCTGTAGAACTGGGGCTGATTTTTCTGTAGGATTATTACTCGTTAGCGTGTAGGTAATTGTCCTAAATATTTGCGAACATTAGGGGCTGTCCCCCCGAATAAATCCATCCGACCAATAACATCGCTTTCTGTTTCACACTGTGATCGTTTTCAAGCTGTTTCACAGGGGAAGCATTCGGCATAAGCCGGCGAAACACTCTGGCCAACGGAAGTTATTATTGCCGAATAGCATGGGTACGCATACATGATCAGGAATGTCCAGAGGTGGGATCTTGAAGGAGCGAATTACCAGCCTAAGTGCCTAAGTCGCGACACGCTCATATCTGTGATGCAGTCCACCGCAGAGGCAGGGCATCCGTAACGCACGTTGCGGTTCAAGGCAGACGAATTTTTTCGGGGGGACAAGTGGGACCTTCCTTCACGTTTGAGGTAGCAACCTTGGCGGCGCAGGTGCTTCAGGAGCGCTGACCGTTTCACTCGAGCGTCACGGTCTCGCGTTCCGCATCATCTGGCACACCGCGCAGTGCGTCCTCGCGTCGATCCTCAAGAATCAGAGCGATAGCATCGGCGAGGCTCTGCCGGGTCTCCTCCTTCGTCTTGCCCTGGCCGTTGGCTCCCGGAATTTCGGGGCAGTACGCAATGTACCACTCGTCGTCGCGCTCGAAGATGGCAGTGAATTCGTGCTTCATTGATTCCTCCCGACAACTCTCAGGGAACACTGTCGTTCGCCAAAACCTCATCCTCTATACATGCGACGCCGGCTGGATACTTGTCCGGCCGGCGTTTGTACCCTTTCCGTATGTGAGCTACTCAGGAGGCGGGGCAGCCTTTTTCAGGTACCGGTAGAAATCACTGTCTGTAGTGAGTACAAGAATGATGTTATCGTTCTGCTTCTCTTTGTATTCCTCAAGCGTTCTCGAGAAGGCGTAGAACTCGGGATCGCGTCCGTAAGCT
>Ga0114919_10002170_pt1 | contig 15845 bp, 18 predicted proteins | sample BlataG_FD_88682 | JGI IMG/M metagenome (GOLD analysis project Ga0114919, IMG submission 88682) | Deep subsurface microbial communities from Black Sea to uncover new lineages of life (NeLLi) - Black_00105 metaG | ecosystem: Environmental > Aquatic > Marine > Oceanic > Sediment | place: Atlantic... | reverse complement strand
CTTGAGGCAGTTGAACTCAAAATAAAATCTTTAGAAGATTATATTGAAGAATCAAAAGGTGCGCCCCAAGTTATTGAGGGAATGAAAAAAGTTATGGCTCACAAAGGCTTCCTTTCCGATAAAGAGTTAGAAGATATTTTAGATAAACATCAGGAATAAAAACTAATCTCGTTTATCTTATAATTTTTCGGGTAAATAAACCTGTGAAAATTCATTTTCGTTAGAAATTGTTAAAACAGTCGTAATTACTTCATCAATTCTCGAGGAGATATAATAAAAATGGTTTACTTAGTCTTATTACAAACGATATCAGCAGAAGAATTTTACATCTTATTTTTTAAAATTATCATATCATTTTTCTGTGGTTTTGTTATTGGAATTGAACGCACAAGAGTAAGCGCTCAATATGGAGCCCGGGATCATATATTTTTTTCTATGATTTCTACATCTTTAATTATATTACACGACAAGTTTCTCCCTTTATCAGAGGGTTTTACATTACTTATAATGTTTTTTGGAGGAATGATTGTTTTTCTATTGATCGGAAGCGTTTATAGATTGTTTCGCGAAAACGATCCAGGTTATACTAGTACACTATCAATGATATTAGCAATGGTCGTTGGAACAATGTGTTATTACAATGAATCCCTTGCCATTGCCATTTCCGTAATATTTTTAATTATCCTTTCCACGAAAAAGCAATTTTATAAAATAAGGAGCTTAAAAGATATTGAGTGGACAGGAACAGTTGAATTTATAGCAATCGTAGTCTTGCTTTACATTTTAATTCCAGACGATTTTCTATTCTTTGAAATTAATGTTAAACCAATAGTATTAGTTTTCATTATAATTTTAGCTGTAAAATATTTTAGCTACTTTATACTAAGGAGCACAACTGAGAAAAATCTATATTATATTTCTTTTTTAGGAGGTTTTGCTCATAGTGAAGCTACAACCGTTGAATTAGCTGAAGCTGGCGCATCATCCTCAGCTGTTTGGCTCGTAATTCAGACTATGCTAATTAGAATGATAATCATTTTAATGATTACTCCTATTTTACTATTTTATGCCTTGTTCCCAATTCTAATTACATCTTTTATTGGGTTAATCGGGTCATTTTTAGTATTAAGAAAAAAAGAAACTCAATTAACTTTAGATAAAATCAAAAACCCTCTCTCAATTAAAAGCGCTTTAATCTTTTCGGGAACATATTTAATTGGTTTAATAATAACGATCGTTTTAAGTTTTTTTGAAATAAATATTTTTGCTTATTACATTATTGTGTTTGTGATCGGGTTTCTTTCCGGTGGTGCGTCCTCTCTGTTTGTAGCAACAGCATTTAATAAATCTTTAATTAACGAAGGGAATGCTCTATTGATGTTAACCATTGGTTTATCGGCTGCGATAATAAATAAGATCTTCTATTCAACTCAAGCATTGAAGGAAGAAAAAAATAAAAAAGTATATGTCATTCATCTCGTTTTTTACATCATCATAACAATTTCTCTGTTAATCACGATGACCTTTATAACAATAATTACATCCAATCTATCAATCTTCTGAAGAGAAAGATAAAAATCAAATGATTAGATAATGGTTAAACTAACTTGGGAAAGCAAATCAAATATTTCTGAAAATATCAAGGATTTAAAAATAAGATATCTCAATTATTTTGAACCCGTGGACTTGGGAATTGGAGATTTTCGAGGTAATAATTGGAAAAACATGCTATTTTGGGGGGAAAACCTCAATGTGCTTAATTATTTAACGAATAATTTCTCTGGAAAGATCGATTTAATTTACGTTGATCCTCCCTTTTTCTCAGGAACGAATTACAGAATCAAAATCGAAGAGAATGGGAAGATATACGATTCAATTGCATATTTTGATCATTGGGACAAAGATCTTGATTCTTATTTACAAATGCTTCGTGATAGGATTGTTTTATTTAGGGAATTGTTGTCAATAAATGGGTTGTTATTTATTCACTTAGATTGGCACGCGAGTCATTACATTCGAGTGTTGTTAGACGAAATTTTCGGTGCAAACCGATTTGTCAACAGTATAGTTTGGTATTACTATAATAAATATTCAGCTGGGAAGAAGAACTTGCCGAGGGCTCACGATGATATTCTAGTTTATTCTAAATCTGCTAACTATATTTTCAATGAGCTCAGAGTTCTCCGTAAAAAGCCAATAAAACAGTTAAAAAGAGTAATGGTTGATGGCGTTTTAAAAAATGCAAAAGACGAGAAGGGGCATATTATTTATAGAGTTGTAAAAGATAAAAAAATGGATGATGTATGGAAAATACCATGCATGCAACCTGCTTCAAAGGAGTGGACAGGGTTTCCCACACAAAAGCACCACGATTTGCTAGAAAGGATAATTAAAATTGGAAGCAATGAAGGCGATTTAGTAGCTGACTTTTTTTGTGGTTCAGGAACCACTTTATTAGTTGCCGATAAATTAAATAGAAGATGGATCGGAAGCGACATATCCGAATACTCAATTTATCTAACTCGCAAGAGATTACTTAATTATAGAAAAAAAATAATTGACCAAGTAAAAAAGGTTGAACCTATTGAAATTTATACTCATTTTGATGATAAAAAAAAGAATTTAATATCATCTGGCTTTTTTAAAAAAGATTTGAAAATAAAAAGAAAAAAATAGAGTGAACTAATAAATTATGAAATATTCATTATAGGTAACTCTTATTATATATAAGCAACTCGGTTACTAACTTATAGTTAAGTTTATTCCACTAACATTTCTCGTATAATGGATTTAACTTTCAGAATTTGTGGTTTTGTAATTTCTCCTAATTTTCGAATAATGCGAATCTTGTCTATCGTTCGAATCTGGTCCAGAACAATCCATCCTTTTTTTCTCTTAAGTTGTACTCCAATTCGCGTTGGATATTTATGTGATTTGGTGGTCATTGGTGCAATTATTACAGTTCTTATATTGTGGTTCATTTCATTAGGAGAGATTACCAAGCAAGGTCTCGTTTTTTGAATTTCATGTCCAATTGTTGGATCAAGATTTACTAAATAAATCGAATATTGATTAACCACAGAACCAGCCATAAAATCACCATTCATCTTCAAAATCAATGTCTAAACCATCGTCAATGAGTAATACATCATCTTGATTCTTGTACATTTTTTTTAACGCATTATCCCATTGTTCTCTGGGTGGTTTTTGGGAACGAATGTGCAGTTCTTTTGCCTCCTCATCAACAAATAATTCAATTTCTTCATCAAAATTTAAAAGCTCTAAGATATACTTTGGTATACGAATCCCTCGGGAATTCCCAATCTTGATGAGTTTTGCTTTTAATGGTTCCATATAATTACAATGTAATTACATCAATATAATCCTTTGGTATTGAAATTAATAGAAAAAAATTATTTATTAAAGAAATCTATATTCCAACCAAGATAATTGAAGAGGGCTTCATATACAATACTTCCAACTTCATTTAAACTAGAAGCCACATGATGTGCAAATCCGCCATTGCATAATTTTTTCAATAAATCCTGCAAATTAGGAATCTCAACGACACCATAACCACCATATGTATCTAGTGAATCATCTGTATATTTACCTTCAACGAGCATTGCTTTAATTTCTCCAAAGAGATCATCAGTCTCTATTCTTAGAAGTGTGCAAGGCTTAGTCTTTATCCTTCCTTGAATTGCTCCAAATGTATTAACTTCACCCTGATATTCTGCCATAATAGGATGCACTGTCATCCTTGTATTTTGAAAAAACGATTTTGGTAAATTACTACAATGGAAAAGCACCATCTTATTGGGATCATCTCCATAGTTATTATTCCAATCTAAGATTGCTGAAGGTGAACTTGAAGCAATTTGTAATATGAACATCCCAATCAACCCAGAAATATCAACCTCACATGCTGCTGGTACCAAACCCTCGCTAAACATGCTCATTACAGCACACGGCACGATTCCGAAATTAGAAACAATAGAAGGCCAACATTGAAAGGCAAAACCATCCAATTCGTTTTCCAATACCCATTTCTCGACGACAACTGCCAGTTTTGCTAACTTTAATATGCCCTCTTCCGGAAATGTTGTAGTTGGTGTATAATCCTTAATGAATTGAATTTTTTCCTTTACTTTAGGATCGCCATCTGGTAATCTACTAATTTCTCCAAAAATTTCTGATAAATCAATTGGTTCAATCGTAATCCCATTGAATTCCAGAATTTTCTCGCTATACCTTACTGTTTCAAAAGCGTTGGGTCTCGTACCTATCTGTCCAAATCGTGCATTTTTAAGTTTTTTTACTATTTTACAAACACTTTCAAATCTTAAAATATCTTGTTTAAACACATCTGATTTAATAGGACATGTATGCATTTTAGTTAGCGTAAATGGAATTCCATGTTGATATAGAACGTTACAAACGGATAGTTTTCCGCAGAATGCATCTCTTCTATGCTTTCGATCCATTTTTTGAACTTCGTCAGAGGATGCTTGAATAAGGATTGGGACGTTTAAATCAGATAATTTTAGAGTGTTGGCTATAGCTTTCTCGTCACCAAAATTGCAAAGGCATAAAATAATCCCCAAAATTTTATCAGAATTCTTTTTGAAAAGTTCTGCACATTTCTTAGCATCTGAGTAGGTCTCAACTGCCCCTAATTGGGTATCTTCTTTATTCAATATAACATAGTTATATCCTGATTCATTCATTACATCTATTATATCTTTTCTACCCTTTTTTACTAAATGATCTGGAAATACATCTCTATTTCCTAAAATAATCCCAAAAGATGATTTCAATTCTTTATGCTGTATAAATGACATTATTTAAAACCTTTTAAGTTAATATTTAACTAAATAAGTAAATTCTCTTCTTATTTTAATTTTATTCTCTAAGAAAATAAAAAGATTATAATATATTATAGACATTATAGGAAATACTTTTCCCAAGGTCTATCTCTTACTTTATATTGTTTATTTTTCTTAATAGAATTGTTTAAGTGTGTTAAAGTTGTTTTTGGTTCATATATCCAAGCTCCTTTTTTATTGAATATTATACACATTATATCATTAATGTCAAATAATTTCTTTAAAACTAATCTTACCCTATAATAAATGGAGCAGAAATATTGTTTTTCCTTATTTCACAAAAATTTTACTATATCTTAAAAGTACTATCCTATTTCTATTAGTGATTCGAATTATTGTCTAAAATCACTTTATTTTTAATTATTCTAATCTCAAATCTTTAAGATTTGTATTATCGATAAAATTATTTACAATTCAATAATTAGCATTGATTTAATTTAACATTTTTCTCTTTGTTTTAGGCATACCTAAAATTTAAATAATATTAATCTTTATAAGATACAATGTCAGAATTAACTGAAACAATCGATTTTCCAATAATCGAAAATTTATCCGACCAATGGGAATTTTTTAATAAAGCAATTCAATCTTTCGAAAAAAAAAACGGTTAAATTCTCGGATAAATCATGGGACTATTGGATTCGAGGTAACGGTGAAGAAACATTAGTTTTTTTTCATGGGGCAATGATTGGTCCAAAAATGTTCTTTTATCCAGCATATATGTTAGCAGAGAAATATAAAGTGATTGTTACCTTGATCCCTGAAAATTTATCGACTATTGAAGAGCATATTAATGTATATGAAGCTTTACTTAAAAAAGAAGATTTGAAGAAGGTTACACTCATAGGTTATTCGTATGGTGGAGGGTTAGTTCAGACTCTAATGGGTTTTATCCCAGAAAAGATTAATTGCGTGACCTTATCTCATACAGGCTTACTCTGGGGTCGAAATAAACCAAAAGGCACTTTTCTAATTAAGATTTTACTTAAAATTTTCCCGCTTTCCAAGTTAAAAAAGGTTTTATTGAAAAAAAGATTGAATGATTGTCCTGATTCGGAATGGAACGAATTTTATAAGCAATTCTTTACTCAAAAAATCGAAAATCTAAAAAAATCAACAGTAATTAACTATTTAAGGGCAGCAACTAAATTTCTTAAAAGTTTCCAACAGCAAGAACCTAAAGAAAGGAAATTTAAGGGAAATGTAATTTTATTGGGAACAGAAGGGGATGAAGATGCTTTCTATGCTTTAGAAGAATTTAGGAACATTTTTCCTAATGCTCAAAAATATATATTTAAGGAATCGGGTGGCCATCACTTCATTTTCCTGCATCCGAGAGAATATACTATGGAATTGTACAAATTATTAAAGACGGTTTATTAGAGTTTGTTTTTCTTTTCTAAGTCAGAATTATACAAGAATGGATATATCTATTTTATTGCAGTTAAATAATCTGTATTATGAGATTAAGGATTAATTTTGAGAATTTTTCTCTTTATAATTTTAAATAACTATTTAAAAATTCTTGGAACTTAATTTTGACTTCTATAGAAATATGATGTTCCATTTCACACGATAACTCCTTAATGAGTTTAATATCTTTAATTTTTAAGACTTTTTTGAAAAAGATTTCCAATAAAGCTTTTGTTTCGTCTAAGTGCTTAGCAATTTGCTTTCCTTCTTTAGTTAGTCTAATTGGACTTCTTGGTTTCCACACTATTAAATTGTTCTCTTTTAATTTATATAAAATTCCACTTACACTTGCTGGATTAACATTTAATCTTTCTGCAATTTCTTTGTTATTCACCCATCCTCCTTTTTTACTAAGAGAAATTGCATAGATTTCGCATAGATACCTCTGGTAGGTTTCTGGTACATCATATATAGAGAGGTTAGCTTTATTCTTGTTGTTCATAACAATAAGTTTAAAAAATAAAAAGAAAAAAAAATTATTTTAGATAATTATCTCTATTTTTCCACAATAACATTATGTAAATCGACCCGATTCCAAGAAATATTTCTGTTCGTATGCCTTCTGTAAAGATAAAGTCTTCCCATACAGTAATATCTACGATCCCTTGTAGAGCAAAATCGATTAAATTAGCAATCCACTCAATAGCAAATAAAACTCCGATTCCTAGAGCTAAAATTCCTGCTCCAATTAAAAACCCAAATCCAGAGAGTGTTCCTTGTTTTATTTGTGGAACGCCATAAAGGAATATCACGGCAATTAATAAATTAATTAGCGCTTTAGCTAAGTGATCTAGAAATGAACTCTCCCATATTGCATCACCTGGTGAAGAAAATAGGAAAATTAATGGTTCTTCTAGTGGTATGTGTATAAATTCTATTATTGAAACAATTAAGAAGGCAACTCCGAATAATAATGCTGTAATACTAAAAGATGATCGTTTTAATTCTATAATTTCCATTTAGAAATAGACACCTCCAATTAAATTGATTATCAATGCTAAAATGTAACCTAAACCTATACCATAAGTAGCAGAAACTAAAGCCCATTTTTTTGAGCCGGTTTCTTTATATACAGCACCTATATGAGCAACACATGGAGTATACAACAAAACAAATACAAGATATCCGTATACTAATGCAGGCATGGCAGCAACAGCAACAGCACCGGTTACTGCTAGATTATCGAATACAAATTGACCTAATCCAGCTGGTTCTTCTTCACCTGTTAAAATCAATCCAAACGCTGCTACAACAACTTCTTTAGCTAAAAATCCAAAAACAATTCCGATAGTAGCAATCCAGCTCCATTTTAGTGGTGCAAATAAAGGTTGAAAGAACTTGCCAACTCCAGCAAGCAAGGAATATTCAGGATCAACTCCCCATGCTAATGTCCCTGTAATAGGATCAATTCCAAAACTTTGGAGAAGCCACATAATAACGACAACAGTAAAAATTATCGTTCCTGCTTTCTTAATGAATTCTCTTCCACGTTCCCACATATGAATCCCAGTATATTTTACTGTAGGCATGCGATAATCCCCTAATTCTAAAATAAAAGGAGATGATTCACCTTTAAAAACTACTTTACGGAAAAATAACGCTAGCAATATTGCAACGACGATTCCAAGAGCATATAAACTAAATATAATTGTACCAGTTGCGGCGTTTCCTAATACATATCCTCCTAATAAAACATAAACAGGTAATCTTGCGCCACAAGAAATATTTTGATTAACTAAAATTGTAGTTAAACGATCTTGTTCATTTTCTATAGCTCTACAAGACATAACTGCGGGAATATTACATCCAAACCCCAACATCATTGAAACAAAAGACCTTCCGTGTAGACCGAGTTTAAACATTAAACGATCCATGTTAAAAGCAGCTCGAGCCAAGTATCCAGAGTCTTCTAAAAAAGATAAGACCAAAAACATCATAAATATTAAAGGTACGAATCCTAAAACGGCCCCAAAACCTCCAAATATTGCTTCATTTATGAAAGATGTTAACCAAAAATCTTCCGGTAAACCAGAGGTTAGTAATGGAAGCCATTCTTCAAATATTAAGCCAACTAGAGTTATTAATGGGGCTGATGCCCTAAAAGTAATTTCAAACATCCCCCACATTATCAACAAAAAAATTGGAATTCCAAAATATTTGTTTAGAAAAACTCTATCTAATATATCTGAAGATGTGACCACTCCTTTTTCTCGTTTGCATGTTTCTCTAATAATATCTCCGATTTTATTATATCTCTCACCCGCTAAGTCGAATTCTTCAGTACCAGATAAAATCCGCTTCATTTTTTCATCGACAACTATTCCTCCATCACAAGAATACAGTTCTTTTTTTACTTCTTTATCGTTTTCAATGAGTTTTATTGCAGCCCACCTTCTTTTGTCAGGAAAGAATTTAGGAAGATTATTTTCAAGGATTTCTGTAACTTTTTTTATTTTTTCCTCTAACTCATAAGAATAATAAATAATTTCAACGCTAGTTCTTGCTAATTTCCTATCATTGACATAGCTTTCGATTATATTTCTGGCTTCTTTTATACCTTTACTTTTAATTGCTACTGTTGGTATGATAGGAGCTCCTATTACCTGTGATAATCGCTCAACATCAATGTTAATTTTTCTTTTTTCTGCTGCATCCATTAAATTTAATATAAAAATCACCGGGACACTTAATTCTTTCAATAAAAACGCTAAATAGAGATTTCTCTCTAAATTCGTTGCGTCTAAGATATCGACAATTAAATCAGGTTTTTCATTTATAATAAAATTTCTTGCAATCATATCATCAATAGCAGCCGGAGATAAAGAATAGACACCTGGAAGGTCGATTACTTCAATATTTCCCATTTTACCGGTTTTCTTTTCCACAGTAACTCCAGGCCAGTTTGCAACATGGCCAGTTTCTCCAGTCAATTCGTTAAAAAACACGGTTTTTCCAACATTTGGATTTCCAATTAACGCTATATTTTTAGACATTTTTTTCTTTACCTCATTAAAGTATTTCAACCTCAATTAATTTACATTCAGATTTCCGTAGACTAAGATTATAATTTTTGATTTCTAATTCTAAAGGATCTCCTAAAGGTGAAGGACGAATTACTACTACTATTTCACCTGGAAGTACTCCCATTGCACCAACCATACTGCCTATTGATTTTTCAACAGAAATAATTCTAGCTCTTGTGTTAAATGGTAAGTCAGTTAAATTCATTTAATTCTAACCTTATATTTTTCTTTTTTTTTTTTATAAATTAGGTATGCCTAAAAAGGCAAATTATAGTTACAAAAGAAACTATTGTTTTTAAATCTTATCTTTGAATTACAATAATTCACATTAAATCTTTAATTTAGCTTTTATATTATAGGTTTAGACTTACAATATCGTTATAGATTAAATACAAAAGATTTATATCTATTCAAAGAATTTATAATTTAGGTATAACTAAATTATTTTAAAAGCAAAAGAAAATATAAGATGAATAAAACAAACTCAAATTTATACATTAAAGTCATCAAGAAAATCTTAGAAAAGGGTGTGTCAAGTCCTCATTTTATTGCTCAATCTTTAGAGATATCTGAAGAGTTATTAAACGTGGTTATACATTCACTATTAGAAAAGGGATATTTGAACTATATCGATGATAAAGAGTTTAAAAAGGAAGCGTCGTTACATTGTAAGTTTTGTCCATATGCTAAAGATTGTTCGGAAAATCTACCTTCTGTTTTTTATGAACTATCAGAAAAAGGAAAAAATATAACAAAAAATTATAATAATTAAAAAAAAGGATTTTACAAAATATGCCAAAATTAAACAACAAAAAACATAGAAGAAGGCTTAATAGGAGAGAAAAAGAAATAAATTATCATCTTAACTTAAATAAAAATAATAGTTACCATTATAAACATGAAAATTTTAAGGAATTGGAAGAAGATCTACTGAAATTTATTTATGAAGGAAAAGACCATAAGGTATCAAAGAACTATTTAACCGAATTCTTCAATAAGAGAAATATACCGTCTCATAGAATTTTAAAACATTTTCATAGAAATGCTTTTTTACATTTTAATAATCATTCTGTTTCTCTTACCCCAAGTGGAATATTAATTGCTAAAGAAATTTTTAAAAGGCATAATAAGATAGAGAATTTTATAAAAAGAAAAGGAATGGTCTGTGATGCTCATGAGATGGCTCATATCCTTGAACATGAGCTCACCACAGAAACTATTCAAAAAATTATAAAAGCATCAGAATTAAAAGAGAAAGGAAGACCTTTAATTGACTTTTTATTACCATTTGGGACAATTGTTGACCTAAATTTGCCTAATTGTAAAATCTGGACGAAATTAATAAGTATTGGGATCTTTCCAGGTCAAAAAATCCATATTATTGAGAGAAATTCAACTAATTTTCTAATTGAAGTAAAAAATAGTAGAGTTGCTATAGATAAAATCCTAGCAAACGGTATACTCTTAATTCCTTGAAATATGAATAGAATTACACTTACCCCCCTATATATCATTTGATATAGGTAAGTTTTTCAAATAGTTTAATCAAGGATTATTTTTGATAAATTCTATAATAACATCTGCCAGTTCAGGACCTTTATCTTCTTGAACAAAATGGCTTGCGTTTTTAATTATAGTATGATTTTGCCCTGCAGCTCCAGGAACGAGTGCTTGCCAAAACCTATCTCCGCCTCGAGTAATTGGATCCTTATCAGAAAACGCTGTTAAAAAGGGTTTTTTCCATTGTTTAAAAAGTTCAATCGCTTTTTTATTAGCTTCGTGTTCCGGATCATCGGTACTGATTGGAACTAAGGATGGTAGGATTCGGGCGCCAGCTTTAAAAGAATCGTCAGGAAAAGGCGCGTCATACCCGTTTAAAACCACTTTAGATAATTTAGTAGTGGTTCCACCCTGTATAATAAATTTGATGTCAAAAGAAGGTGAATTTCTAGAAAACTCCCGCCAATTAGTAAAAGCATTAGACATCCTTTGTTCACCAGTTGGTAACCCCCCATTTGCTAAAACAATTCTATTAAATCGATCCTGATTTTCAATAGCAAGTCTTAAACCTATTAGCGATCCCCAGTCTTGACAAAATAAGGTAATGTTTCGAAGATCGAGTAATTGTAGCCATTTTGTCATCCATTCTACATGTTTAAGGTATGTGTGGTCGTTTTGTTCAGTTGGTTTGTCTGAACGACCAAATCCTACTAAATCTGGCGCTATGATTCTAAATCCTGCTTTCACCAGAATAGGAATCATATGTCTATATAAAAAACTCCATGATGGTTCACCGTGCATTAATAAAATAACTTCTACTTGTTTAGGACTCTCATCTAAATAGTGGATTCTGATTCCATCTACTTCAATATAATGTGGTTCAAATGGAAAGTCGGGGAGATTATCGAACCTCTCTTCGGGTGTGTTTATTATATTCACTTTTTCCTTAACCTATTGAATTTTTAATTTTTATAAACTGTATTAAGTTAATCAAAAACCTTATTTATATAAAAAATTCTATATTTATATTAATCGTTGTTAATATAAAAATGGTGAAATTATTTATGGTGGTTTACACATTAATTGTTGGTCTTGTTTTAAGCGTGCTTGGTGTTTTTATGAAACTAGGTTGGTTAAACTTCTTAATCTCTAGATATGAATCGTTTCATAAAGTTGTCCGTAAGAAGGAGTTTACTGTTAATAAAAAAGGGTTGGCAAACTTCTATACAATTCTGTTTTTTGTTATAGGAGTACCCCTTTTGATTCTAGGGATTGTAGAGTTAACCATTTCAGATCTATATCCACAAGAAATTTCATTATGGATTTGGGTAACTTGTCTTGTGATCGCAGTCATTGCGATTTTATATGTAAATTTGAGTCGCAGGTTTATAATACCCCTCGAAAAGAGCTGAGCCATCACTTCAAAATTTGTCTTTTTTTTATTTTTTACCTATATAGAAAGGTCTAGGTTTGCCTTAAACGTAGGAATCTATGCCTTTGACAGTATCCAGTCAAGTATTAATAATTTTATATTAATGACTGAATAAAACCTTTTTGTAATATCTAATTAAGATAAATACCCTTATTTTGATATGATAAAGCAGGAAATTCTTAAGTCGTGTAAATTTTCTCACATAAATTGTTATATGTAAAAGGGTTGAATATAGGTAAAAGTTAAATGAAATAATGTGTGATAAGAATTATTGAACAAAAAATTATATATTCTTTATTAGAAATCATCATTACACATTGATAATTAAAATTTTATACTATTATTTTCTTATTCTTTATAAAAACTCCAATTTTTTATCAGTAAAATGACTTTTAAACACGATTTTGCCATATCATTTGCTGGAGAAGTTAAAGAAATTGCTGAAAACTTAGCAAATTTGCTAAGGGAAAAGAAAGCAACAGTTTATTATGATAGGTTTTTTGAAGGAGAAATGCTCGGAAAAAAACTTACCAATTACTTTCAACAGAAATTTGGTAAAGAAGCTAGATATGTAATAATCTTAATATCAAAAGAATATCCTCTGAAAGATTGGACAAATTGGGAGTTATCTATTGCCAGAGATGAGGCAAAGCAGAGAAAAGAAGAATTTATTTTACCTATTCGTTTAGATGATACTAAAATACTAGGAATTCACGATGATATTGGTTTTATAGATTTAAGAGTAAAAAGTATTGAGGAAGCAGTTGATATCTTAATAGAAAAATTAGATCTTGAAGAAATCGATGAAAAATTTGAGGAAAGAGGAGAGATATTCGATGAAAAATACATTAAAGATAAAGCTAAAGAGCTTATATCCAAGATTAATAAAGTAAGTTTATCTGATATTCTTCCAGAATTCTATGATTTTCTATTAAAAATTAATGAGAAAGAAGAAATCAAATGGGTTGAGGCAGAAATGTCAGGAGATATATATGAAGCTGGGAAAGATGACCCTGAATATTTTAAATATCGGGGAATTAAAGGTCATTTAAGTCCAGTAAAAATAGCCTCGTTTGGCTTATCTACACTGGATATGATAATCGCAGATCCAAAATATCTTATGAAACCATTTGATTACATTCCTTCAATGTCTATTTTTGAATTAGAAAGATATATAAACGATTTGGAAAAAATTGGAATAATAACTCTTAACGAAGAAGCAGTAAAAATGTTGAAACTTAATACTATTAATATCTCGAAAATTTATTTTTATTTTAAAGCTTCTGATATTGTTCATATAATATCCAATATAAAACAAAAGATTAGCAAGTTTCTTATCAAAATAATTAAAAATTAATTGAAATATATGAACAAGAGATTTATGCTAAATAGGTTTATTTTAAATATTTATTTTGAAGTATGAAACTCTTACTTTTAAATTAAGAGTTTAAGAATTTAATGAGTTTTTTATGTTTATCCAAACTTATAGTGGAAAAAGAAATTTTAAGATAAGTGTATTATTTTTCATCATAATTTAGAAAAAATAAAAAATATTTAGAAAAATTAGGTATATACACCTGGTTTTATAAAAAAAATAATTCTTTTTTGATTTAATTTGAAAAAAGTTAGCTAAATTTCTAATTTAAAAAATTTAATTTTTATTGAATTATATTAAAAATTAAGATTAAATTGTTTTTTATTCTTGACCGATGATTTTTGTTAATTTACTAACTAGTGCAAAAAGAAAATTTAATAGATTCTGGGAAGAGAAAATATTCCGAATCGCTGTTTTACTTCATTTATTTTATTACTTTTTATCAATAATCTTATTTTTTACGGTTCTTTCCGAAAAAAACGATTTTTTAATATTTTACGAATCAAGCAAGATTTTCCTCAATGATATTAACAATCTCTATAATCAATCGTATTATCTTTGGGATTTTCGATACTTTCCTTTATCAGCACTATTCTTTGTTCCTTTTACAATTATAGATTTTGGGTTAGCGTTTGTATTGTTTAATACGCTAAATTTATTTTTAAATTTTCTAATTATCATGCTTTTATATAGGATAATAAAAAGAGTTCGCGGAAAAGATCACGAACAAAACGATAAAAGAATAATACTCTATATCAGTATATATTTAATGGGAGTGCCTCACGTTTTAAACTACATCTACGGGCAGATAAATTTATTTATCACTCTTTTTATTTTGATTTCCTTGTTAATTTTTCTTACCTATAAAAGCAATGTTTGGCAGTTTATCGGGAGCTTTATCTTAGGTATAAGTATTATAATTAAACCAACTTCGATCTTCCTTATCCCTTTCTTGTTAATAATAAATTTTGACTTAGAAAAAAGAAAGTTTAAAATCGACTTTTTTAAAAGTTTTATAAGAATTTTTGGTGTAATATTGCCTGTTTTATCGAATTTCATTCTATTTGCTGCTTATCCTAAATTATGGGATGATTTTTTAGCAACCAATTTTACCGGAAGCAATCCTATTGCTTTAAATTTTTCTTATAGTTTAACAAAACTCATTACTAATTTCTGTTTTCTTTATAATATTCCATTTAATCAATTAACGATACTTCTTGTCTCAGTTGGAATTGTTGGAGGAATCGGATTTATTATTTTTGTTTTAAGAAGGAGAGAAGAAAATTCTATCTTATATGGTTATATATTTGGTATTTTAATTATGCTTCTTACATATTTTGATTCTTGGGACCATCATCTCTTAAACTTGACGCCTCTTTTGATAATAACGATCTTTAATCTTCCAAGAAAGACTGAGTTGCTAAACTACATAAAGCCTAGTCTATTTTTCTTCAATTTTTTTGATATCCTATTTGTTGCGATTTGGTATTTGACATATCCTCTATTTCCGTATAATTTTGTTGGGACATTTTTTCTAATCTTAGCATTTTTCGGTGTTATAAAATACTGTTTAGTTAAAAAATCAAAAAATGTTGAGGTTAGTATCCATGAAGGTTAGAAGAACAAATCTTTTTGTAAGTATCGCTCTTATTTTAATTTTTATGGGGGTTTTCACGTCAAACGTAATTGCTTTAGATTATAGTATTGGTTTTAGAACAGACGATCAATTAATTTGGAAATGCAATGTATGTAATATTAACAAAATGAACTTGATATTTGGGGAGAGTTGGAGAGACGCGGGATTGTTTGAAAACCTAAGCCAAGGAAAAAGAATGAGATGGGATGTTAATATAATCGAACAAAATTCCACAACAATATTAACATCAGTTAACATATGGATGTGGAAAAACGAAGAGAGTTGGGGAACTCTTGATATTATAACAGAATTTTCATATTTAAAAAATCCAAGCCAATACCCCGACAAATTCAATTTTTCAACTTATTTGCCATTTGTGCCTTTTTGGTTACCTGTTCCGATTGGTGATTATTTAGGGGAAATGAAATTAGGTAATTTGTACGATGTTGATAATCGTGTTTTGCCAACTTTAAATGTTCAGGTTGAAAAAAACAATATACAACCTAATATTCCCTCT
>Ga0114919_10002169_pt1 | contig 15848 bp, 14 predicted proteins | sample BlataG_FD_88682 | JGI IMG/M metagenome (GOLD analysis project Ga0114919, IMG submission 88682) | Deep subsurface microbial communities from Black Sea to uncover new lineages of life (NeLLi) - Black_00105 metaG | ecosystem: Environmental > Aquatic > Marine > Oceanic > Sediment | place: Atlantic... | reverse complement strand
CATTTCTATTCCCACGACGCGGCCCGCACCCCGGACCAGGTGGCCGAGGCCCGGAATCTCCTCCAGGCTTTGGTTCCCAGGCTGGGCCGGGCCGAAAATGTTCTGGAAATTGTGGGCAGACTTCGGCGCCATGATTCGGGTCTGTTCAGCCATTGCCTCAATGTCAGTCTTCTGGCCCTGGTCTTTGCTTTGCATCTGGGTTGGGAGGAAAACGAGGCCGAAACCCTGGCCCTGGGTGTACTCCTGCATGATCTGGGCATGATGCCCTGGGCCCTGGAAACCTTCCATCGAACCGCGCCCTTGAGCGACGAAGATTGGGAGGAAATCAAAAAGCATCCCCAACGCGGGGCCGAACTTTTAGAATTCCTGGACCAGATCCCGGCTGAGATTTTGGCCATGATCAGGCAGCATCACGAATGTCCGGACGGCTCCGGGTATCCCCTGGGCCTGACGGGCCGCGATCTTCACCACTGGAGTCGGGCCCTAAGAATCCTGGACAGCTATGAAGCCATGACCTCCCTGCGCCCCTGGCGGCCTCCCCTCAGCGGACGCCAGGCCCTGTACATCATGACCTCGGCCTGGAGCGGCCGGGGCAGCTATGACCAGGAATTCCTCAAGAGCTTTATAATTTTTTGCCAAAAGGGATAAAAGGCCTGTGCTTAAACACGAAAAGGTTCCCAACCCAGGCCATCAGCTGCTGCCGTAGTGCAGCTCCAGCCACTCCCGGTAATCGCCGCTTTGCACCGAGGCCACCCATTCCGGGTGGTCCACATACCAGCGCACCGTTTTGGTCAAGCCGCTCTTGAAGGATTCCCGGGGCTGCCAGCCCAATTCCCGGGAAATCTTGCCCGCGTTGATGGCGTAGCGCCGGTCGTGGCCCGGGCGGTCCTTGACAAAGGTGATGAGCCGCTCGTGGGGCCTATGGGGGGAATCCGGGAAGAGCTCATCCAGGATGGCGCACAGGGTCTTCACCACCTCGAGATTGGTCTTCTCGCAATTGCCGCCGACATTGTAGGTCTCGCCCACCTTCCCCTGGGCCAAAACCAGGCGCAGGGCCTCGCAATGGTCGGCCACGTACAGCCAGTCCCGGACATTGAGGCCGTCCCCATAAATAGGCAGGGGCTTCCCCTGCAGGGCATTCAGGATCATTAAGGGAATGAGCTTTTCCGGGAACTGAAAGGGGCCGTAGTTATTGGAGCAGTTGGTGATCAGGGTGGGGAGCCCATAGGTATGGCGGCAGGCCCGCACCAGGTGGTCGCTGGCCGCCTTGGACGCGGCATAGGGGCTGTTGGGCGCATACGGTGTGGTTTCGCTGAACGCGGGGTCCTCGGGTGCCAGGGAGCCGTAGACCTCATCGGTGGAGATGTGCAGGAAGCGGAACTCCTGTTGCCTAAGTTTCGGGAGCCCGTCCCAGTACTGGCGCACGGCCTCCAGGAGGTGAAAGGTCCCCATGACGTTGGTTTCCAGGAAGGCCTGGGGGCCGTAAATGGAACGGTCCACGTGGCTCTCCGCGGCGAAATGCACCACGGCCCGGGGCTGATGCTCCTCAAGGAGGCGCCCCACCAGCTCCCGGTCAGCGATGTCCCCCCGCACAAACAGGTGCTCGGGATCGTCGGCCAACGCGGCCAGGTTTTTCAGGTTGCCGGCATAAGTGAGCCGGTCCAGGTTGATCAGGCGGGCGGTGCGGTGCTCCCTGGCCGCGAGCACGAAATTGGAGCCGATAAACCCGCCCCCGCCGGTGACCAGCCAGGTCTCGGCAGGACTATCACCAGTCATGAGCCATCACCCGGAAAGTGCATGAACAAGGACCTCCCCTTAGCTGACGAATTCGGTTAAGGCCATATTGTACGACAGTTTAGCCCCGAATGAAAAGGGTATCCCTTATATGTCAGAACATACTCAACTTTGAACTTTGAACCTTGAACTTAAAAACAGGGATGGCAAAAACTAACCAAAAATTACCAGCCACCTACCCAAGGGCCCTCCGGCGTGGTATTATTAAAAATTGTTGAGCTCTAGACGTATCAACTTATTGTTTTCATTTCAAGAATCAAACCCTTTAAATCGCTCTGCTCCCACCCGGTGAACCTAACCCTGAGAGAATTTAGTGGCAGAAAGGAGAGTAAACATGGCAAAAGTGGCGATTAATGGCATGGGCCGCATCGGTCGGGCCGCCCTGAAAATCATCCTGGACCATACCAACCTCGAACTGGTGGCGGTGAATGACCTCATGCCCCTGGACAACCTGGTATACCTGCTGAAGTTCGATACCGTCTACGGCCGCTATCATCGGGAGGTGTCCGTCAAGGACGGCAATCTGGTGGTGGACGGCAAGACCATCAAATTTCTGAGCGTCAAGGACCCGGCCACCCTCCCCTGGAAAGACATGGGTATAGATTTGGTGTTTGAGTCCACCGGGGTTTTTACCAACACCGAGGGTTTGCATAAGCACGTCCAGGCTGGCGCCAAATATGTCCTTTTGTCCGCGCCTCCCAAGGATGTCATGTGCACCATCGTGCACGGCGTCACCGAACCGCCGGCGGGCGCGCATGCCTTTTCCTGCGCCTCCTGCACCACCAACTGCATCGCGCCCGTGGTGGAGATCATCGACCGCCATTTCGGCATCAAGAAGGCCACCATGACCACCATTCATGCCTACACCTCCAGTCAGGCCATCGTGGACGGACCGGCCAAAAAGTGGGCCCGGGGCCGGGCCGGCGCGGCCAACTTCGTGCCCACCACCACCGGCGCGGCCAAGGCCACCACTGACATCCTGCCGGATCTGAAGGGTAAATTTGACGGCGTCGCGGTGCGGGGTCCCGTGCCGTGCGGCTCTTTGGCCGACATCGTCATGGTTTTGGATAAATCCACCACCGCGGAAGAAGTCAACGACATCTTGCGCCTGGAAGCCAAAAGTCCCCGTTATAAGGGAATTCTGGGGGTCACCGATTATCCGCTGGTCTCTTCGGACATTATCCAGGACACCCGGGCTTCGGTAGTGGAACCCAGCATGACCCAGGTGGTGGACGGCGACCTGCTCAAAATCATGACCTGGTACGACAATGAATGGGGCTACACCAATCAAATGGTGCGCGAGGCCCAACGGCTGCTGGAAGGCTAAGCTTAACCACCAATCAGCGGCAAAGTCCGGGCGTGTTGATACCGGTGGACTGGGAAAGAATTTTTCTGTGAAAAACTATGATGCAATTTCGGCAAAGCGTACTTACCTTAATAATTAACCAAGATGGCAAGGAGTGGGTTTTATGACTGAAAAAGAAAAAACGGTTTGCACAGTCGATCCGGTCTGCAATATGGATCTGGAATCTCATCACGGCCAGTATATGTATGACTTCGAGGACAAAACCTATTATTTTTGCTCCGAGGCCTGCAAGGAGGAGTTCGCCCGCCAGCCGGAAAAATTCGCCAAAAAGGAATAGCTTAATTTTGGCGTTCTGCTCAGCCCCTCACCGGGAATTTCCGGCAAGGCACTGGGGCGGGCCGGGAACGAGGTTGTGTGAAAGATTCATAAAGCTGGTCTGACCTGGACTGCTTCCCAATGCAGAATCTCACCTGGCACCGGAGAGATTCTGCATTATTTTTTTAACATTGGTCAGGGCTCCTGCCTCTATCATTAACAGGAAAACTTTTAAAAGCAGCATTCCCCCATGAACCTTTGACTCTCGCAAAATTATGAAAAGGCCTGGTGGCACAGGCGTCTCGCCTGTGCGTGGTTCGGAAGTGGATTTATCCTTCAACTGGCGAAAAACCTTTCTTCAGAACAATTTATGGTGCATGAAACGCACCCTACATAACCTTGAACTTTGGATAATTGATGAATTTTCAGCGCCATCTGTGGACCAGGTTTGAGTCCGAGGGTATTCCTATTTATGTCAGGGGCGACCGGCCCGACTGGTTCGTCCCCACCACCGCGGGCGATCGCCTCCTGCGGAACTGGCCCGGCAGTAGGGTCGACGGCGATTTTCAGGTGCGGCGCTTTCTGGAGCGCCTGCCCGGCGAGCCCCCGCTGCCCTACCGCGGCCGGGACCAGGCCCTCAATCTCGAACACCTCCGGGAACTCTGGTTCCATCTCACCAACCGCTGCAACCAGGCCTGCCGCCACTGCCTGTTTGCCTCTTCTCCCGGCGACCGGGCCGAGCTCGAGGCCCCCCGGGTCCAAGATATTGCCGCCCAGGCCGCGGCTCTGGGCTGCCGGGTCTTCGCCCTCACCGGCGGGGAACCCCTGGTTTATCCGCAATTCCCGGAGATCGTGGACTATCTTTTGCACTTCGACCAGTCCCACGTGGTGGTCCTCACCAACGGCATCCGGCTCCAAGATTTCGCTGCGCCCCTGGCCCGCTGGCCCCGGGAGCGCTTCCACCTCCAGGTGAGCCTGGACGGTCTGGAGGAAAATCACGACCGCCTGCGGGGACCGGGAGCCTTTGCCGCCTGGCGGGAAAGTCTCACCTGGCTCAAGGCCCAGGGGCTCAATTTTACCCTGTCCATGTGCGTCACGGCCGCCAACTTCACCGATCTGCCCGCAGTGGCCGACCTGGCCGGGAAGGTGGGGGCCGCCAACCTGCATCTCATCTGGTATTTCGTGCGGGGCCGCGGAACCTCCGAGCAGTTCGTACCCCCGGAAACCATCCTACCTTATGTGCTGGAGGCCGCCCGCCGGGCCGAATCCCGGCGAATCACGCTGGATAATCTGGATAGCCTGAAATCCCAGGTCCTGGCTCCCCCCGGCACCATCCACGACGGTGCCGGCAGCGGCTGGGAATCCCTGGCCGTAGGCCCGGATGGTCGCGTCTATCCCTCTCCGGCCCTGGTGGGGGTGGAAGCCCTGGCCTCGGACCTCGCCCCGGACCTGAAAACCGCCTGGCACCACAGCCCCGTCCTGACGCAATTGCGGCGGGCCACCGCGGGGGCTCTGGACTCCCCTTGGCGTTTTTTCCTGGGCGGCGGCGACCCGGACCACAGCTATGTCTATCGGGGGACTTTTGTGGGCGATGACCCGTATCTTCCTTTATATGAAAAATTGGCCCTGTGGCTCATCGCCCGGGAAGCCGCCCGGGAACCGGACCGGGATTCCCCTGGCCTGCGCCTTAAGATGGGGGAAGTTTTGGAAAGCTGCGGGTCCCACGGGGCTGTGGCCCTGACTCACAGCAATTGCCTGTTGACCGCGGCCACGCCGGACAGCCGTACCGCAGTGCGAGAGTTTTACCAGGACGCGGCTCAAAGCACCAAAGAAGATATCCTGAACCCGGTGTGCTATCCGGAAGAATTCATTTCTCATATACCGGACGCGGCCCGGGTGTGCAGCTACGGCTGTGGCAGCCCTGTGCTGGACGCGGGGCTGCGGCTCGGAGAGACGGTCCTCGACCTGGGTTGCGGCACCGGAGTGGAGTGTTTCATCGCGGCCCGCCTGGTGGGGGCGGCCGGTCAGGTCATCGGGGTGGACATGCTGCCTGCCATGCTGGGCCGGGCTTCCCGGGGCGCGGTGGGGGTGTCCGCAAACCTGGGTTATGAAAACCTGGAATTCAAGCTGGGCTTTCTGGAAGATTTGCCTATGCCCGACGACAGCCTGGACGCCGTTCTGTCCAACTGTGTCCTCAATCTTTCCAACCACAAGCGGCGTACCTTCCGGGAGGCCTGGCGGGTCCTCAAACCCGGCGGGCGGCTGGTGGTGGCCGACGTGGTCACCCCCACGGAGCCGGGCCCGGGCATTCGGAACGACGACACCCTGAGGGGGGAATGTCTGGCGGGCGCGTTCACCGAAAAGGACCTCTTTGCCCTCTTGGAGGAGACCGGTTTCAACGCCTGCCGGGTCCTGAAGCGCTTTCCCTACCGGACGGTCCGGGGCCACCCTTTCTTCTCCCTGACCTTTGAGGCCCGAAAACCCGCCACCGACGAAGAGGTTGCGGTCATGTACCGAGGTCCGTTGGCCGGGCTGGTTACCAGGGACGGCGAGTTCTTGCCCGCGGGCGAAGTACGCCGGGTCAGGCGCAGTGACCTCTCTGAATCCACCGCTGATCTCCTGGTCCTGGACGAATCCGGCCGAGCCGTCAATGTGCCCCAGGAATCCTTGAATTGCTGCCCAGGCGTGGATTCGGCCCCGTCCCCGGCCTTGCCCCCGGATACCGTTGACCGGCACCAGTCCGGTTGCATGGTGTGCAGCTCTCCCCTGATATACCGGGAAGCCGCGGGCCCCTGCCGGTGCCACTATTGTCAGACCGAGCAGGTGGCCCCGGCCGTCTGTGAGCAGGGCCACTATGTCTGCGACGACTGCCACCGGGCTGACGCCCTGGCCGCCATCGAGCAGATCTGCCGCACCACCCGGGAGACGGACCTGGTGGCCCTCCTCGAGGCCATCCGCCGACATCCGGCCCTTCCCCGCCACGGCCCGGAGCACCATGTCCTGGTGCCGGCGATTATTTTGACGGCCTACCGCAACCTGGGCGGCGAAGTGACCCCGGAGATGTTTCGCACCGCCCTGGCCCGGGGCCAAGACGTGGCTGGCGGGGCCTGCGCCTTCTGGGGTGTTTGTGGGGCTGCGGCCGGGGTGGGCATTGCCTTTGGGGTCCTCCTTCGAGCCAACCCCCTGAAGCCCCGGGAGCGCCGCCAGGTGCAGGAGGCGGTCCAGGCGGTGCTGACCGAGCTCAGCTCCTGGGAGGCCGCCCGCTGTTGCCAGCGGGAGAGCTGGCTGGCTCTGCGCCGGGCCGCGGAGCTTTCCCGAACCCTTTTGCCCCTGCCTTTGACCGCGGACGCGCCCCTGGTCTGCCGCCAGAGCGGCGATCGCCCGGATTGTCTCCAGTCCCGCTGCCCTCTGTTTGACCACCAGGGCGCAAGGGCAGAATTTCTGGTCAGGAAGCTCTAAAAAAACGGTTTCAGAGGAAGCTTAGAACACTGCCATTCCTCTTCCCGTTCCCTTCCTTCTCCCCTCTATCCACAAGTGCTTGAGTTGTATTGAAAAACCCTCTTCGGGGCTCTCTCCAGTCCAGGAGGGGACGGCGCTCCATTTCCCTGGCACAAGAGTTCTAGAACTGGGGACAAGCACTAGATTCTTCACTGCCATCCGAATGACTCTGAGAAGCCAGTTTCGCCCGCCCGCCCGCCCCATTTGAGGCGGGTGGAGCTCAGAAACGGCAACGGTGTTCCGGGTCAGGCCCGGAAGATGAGAAGGGTCCTGCGTGGGGAAGGCTTCAAGGTGATCAACATCGGCAACTGCAAAGACTATGGACTCGAGGAGACGGTCATCGCGTATCGGGCCGAGGCAGCCGGAATCGCCCAGACTCTGTCCCAAAAGTTTTTTTCCGGGGCTCACCTCGAAGAAAAAGGGGATATGCCTTTTGGGTTGGATGTCCGGGTGCTTATGGGTCTGGACATGATCTCTGACCAGGAACAGTTGGCTCAAATGACTCCATAACGCGTCAAGGCTGTCCGGTCCAAGGGCAAGCCGGGCAGAATTTCCGCCTCCTTCTGCAAGCCCCCTCCCGCAAAGGGAGGGGGCTTTTTTAGGTGCTCATTCAACCCTTCTGTTTTCCTGCAGTCAGTACCCTATCTCAAACTTTGGCGGGTCGCCAGCCAACGCTCAAAAACCCGCCAGAGCATAGATCCCAACTCCTGGGCTTCGGCTTCGTTGAACTCCTTTGGATCGAGCAACAGTCCTCCTTCCATACCCGGTCCCGTGAGGAACACCGCAATTCGGCCGTCTTCCCCTTGTCCCACCTGGACCGCGCCTTCCGGTACCTCCACTTTCATGAATCCCTCCTTGGGCTGGTTGCCCTTAAGGCCTTCTGCCTCCTGGCCCCTATTTTTCTTCTCCGGCAATAAATTTTATCAGTTCCACCAGCAAGCCGACATCAAACATCCCGCTCTGCTGCCAGTCCTGGCGCATGATCCACAGAGCCTTGACAGGAGGGTATCCCGGCCGCCAACTGCGGGGGGAGACCAGGGCATCAAAGCTGTCCACCAGGCGTAATACCCGGGCATAGGGGTGAATCCTGGCCTTCTTGAGCCCCTGGGGATAACCGGAACCGTCGCCGTTTTCGTGGTGCTGCAAGATCATGAGTAAGGCTTCCCGGCTTATGGGAAAGAAGGCCTTGAGCATGACAAAGCCGGCATAAGGATGCTTTTTCACCTGTCCCTGCTCTTCTTCGGTCAACTTGCCCTTTTTGGCCAAAATCTCCGCCGGGACTCTGGTCATGCCGATGTCATGCAGGAGGCTCCCTCGGCCCAACTCACGGATTTTATGATCTTCCCAACCCAGATGACTGGCAAAGGCCATGCTCATCAAACTGGTATTCAGGCAGTGGGAGTACAGGTTTTGGTCATGGCGGTAAAGATCCATCAGCCAGTGGCGATGGCTGTGATCCTGACGAAGAAAAGCCAGCAAATGGTCCACATATTCAAATCCCTGTTTCAGTTGCTGGACGACGAGGGTCTTAGTATCGGCAAATAATTGATTCACCCAGAAATAGGTGACGTCCGCCACCCGTTCGGCTTTTTCCTGGATAGACAAGGAGTCGTCGTCCAGAACCACAGGCAGGCTCTCGTTGAGATATTTCAGCACTGAGTCCTGATCCTGCTGGCGGAAGTACACCCGGTTGATGCCCGCGCCTTGAAGTTTGGCCAGCCAGTCAGGCTCGAATTGTTGTCCCGGAGAGCAGCAGGTTTTAAATTGGTACCCGGTCTTCCCGGCCCCCCTGATTCTCAGCAACAATTCAAAAGGCACCTCTTGCCCGGGGACCAAATTTTGAATGGGCAGAGGTATATAATCCTGAGAAACCGGCTTATCCTTACAGGTGGTGGTTTTCCATTTGGCACTAAAAAAATTGCTCTCTAACGGTGAATCCGATTTCTGCATGGAGCCCTCTATGCAGGAAACAGTTTTTTATAGTCGGACAAACAAAGTTATAAACCAGCTGGTCCCAAGGTTTCAATTTTATTAGAAGATGCCTTAGTTGGCCAGAGAAACATAGTAAACTAAAGCTAAAAGTGGTATAGGATTAAATTTAAAAACCGGGAAATTATTATGCAAAATCAATGCACTGGGAAAAAAGTTGTGTTTGTCCTGGTCCTCCTGGTCCTGGTCCTGTCGTTCTGTTCCTGCGCCAGTATGGAAGAAAAGCGGGATAAATTCATGGCCCAGGGGAAGGCCTCCTTTGAGAAGGGCGATTACGTTACGGCCAGGCTCCATTTTAAAAATGCCCTGCAGTTGGACCCCAAGCTGGCCGAAGGGCATCTGTGGCTGGGGCGGACTGAATTACGCCTGAAAAATCCCCGGGCCGCATTCAGCTCCCTTTCCAAGGCGGTGGAGCTGAACCCCAATTTACTGGAAGCGCAGGTCATTCTGGGTAACTTGTTTTTGCTGGGCCGCAGACTTGATGAGGCCCAGGCCAAGGCCGAGCTGGTCCTGGAAAAAGAACCCGACAATACCGAGGCTCTGCTCCTGTCGTCGGGCGTGGCTTTGGCCCGGGAGCAGCCCCAGAAGGCTGCGGAAATCCTCCACAAGATAATTGAGATAGATCCCCACAAAGTAGAAGCATACCTGATGCAGTCAGCCATTGAACTGCGCCAGAAAAAGCCGGAAGCTACTGCCGCCACCCTGGATAAGGGCATCAAGGCCAATCCCGAGGCCGCGCCCCTTTATCTGGCTCGAGCCCGCCTGGCGGAAAGACAGAGACAGTGGGACCAAGCCGAAGCCATTTTAAAAAAGGCTGAGGAAAATGTCCCCAAAAATATCAAGGTTCAAAATGAACTGGTCAGCGTTTATGTCCTGCAAAGAAAATGGGATCAGGCAGAGGAGGCCTTGCGCCGTAAGATCGCCCTGGAACCTGACAATGAGGACCATGTGGCCGCGCTGGCGCGCTTCCTCAGCGGCCGGGGCCAGTTCGATGCAGGCGAACAGGCCCTCAAAGACTTTATCGCCAAACATCCCCAGAATATTGAGGCCAAGTTTGCTCTGGCTAATTTTTATCTGGCCAATCGGAAATTAGGTCGGGGTGAGAGGTTGCTCAAGGAGATCATCGATCAAAATCCCAGCGGTCCTACCGCCATTCAAGCCAAGGGCCAGCTGGCCGTTCTTCGTTTGTCCCAGGGGCAGCAGGAGGAAGCGGAAAAGCTTGTGGAGGAGGTCCTCAAAGAGAACCCGAAGGACATGACCGCCCTGAAACTTCAGGGCCTCATTGCCCTGACCAACAAAGAAGGCTTGCAGGCGGTAAGCAACTTCAGAATCCTGACCCAGGATCAGCCTCAGAACCATGAAAACTGGCTGCTTTTGGCCCGGGCGCATCATATCAACAATGAACAGCAACTGGCCAAAGAAGCGGCCAAAAAGGCTCTGGACCTGAAGCCGGACTATCAACAGGCCAGGACCTTTTTGTATGGCATGTACCTGCAGGACAAGGAGTATGACGACCTCATCAAGCTTATCAAGGAATACCTGCGCGCCGATGAAAAGGACTTGAATAATTGGAGCTTTCTGGGTGAAGTCTATGCCCTCAAGGGTGAAGATAAAGAGGCGCGGGCCGCGTTCCAAAAAATGATCGAGTTGGAGCCCAAGAACCCCCAGGGTTATGTGAAAATGGCCTGGCTGAGCCGCAACGATAAGCAACCCGAGGAAGCCGCCCGCTACCTGGAAACGGCGCTGAAACAAAACCCTGATTATTTCCCCGCGGTGCGGCTTCTGGCGGCTTTATATCAAGAAAATAAGCAACCGGATAAAGCCCTGGCGGCCGCGCGCCAGGCGGTAGCCCGATCACCCAAAAATCCCGAAGTGCACCAGATTTTGGCCGAAGTGCTCCTGGCCCAGGATCAACCGGAAGCCGCGGCCGCGGCGCTGGAAGAGGCTCTGACCCTGAAGCCCAACGACGCCGCGGCTATGGGATTGCTGGTCCGGGCCTATAGTGAATTTCCCGATAAAACCGAGATGTTCCGCCGGCTGGAGCAGAAAGCGGCAGATCCCCAGGCCCCCTTCTTTTATACCCTGGCCCTGGCTCAGCTCTATGAACGGCAGCGGCAGGGCGACAAAGCCATTGCCCTGTATGACCGCCTCCTGGAGCGCCAGGTGGATCCGGTGATGGTGAAAAATAATCTCGCCTACCTCCTGGCGGAATACCGGCCCACGCCGGAAAATCTGGAGCGGGCCCAGAAAATTGCCGCCGAGATTTTAGACGACAACCCCAAGGACCCCCGCCTGTTGGATACCCTGGGGTGGATTTATTGCCGGCAGCAAAAATACGCCGAGGCCCAAAAATATTTGGCCCAAGCGGTGGACCAGGCCCCGAATCACCCGGTTTTGCAATACCACCTGGGCGTCTGCGCCGCCAAAATGGGGGATACGGCCCAGGCCCGTCAGGCCTTGGAGAAGGCCCTGGAATCCGAGAGCAAGTTCCCGGAACGGGAGGAGGCCCAAAAGCTCTTGAAAAGTCTGCCGGAAGCGAAGAAGTGAGGTGGACGCAATAGATTTTGCCTGCGAAGGGCCGGGGGCTGCGACCTCCGGCCCTGTCTTATAAAGACTCCATGGTCAAGACCATGGATACCTTCCTGTACCCACAGTGCAGGCAGGTGCTTATGTGGTGGGTTAACTTGTCAAAACTGCTGCTATACATGCTGATGGCCCCGCCTTTACAGAGTCCATGGGCCCCGCATTGGGGACAATGGACCGGTACCTTGAAAACAAACCGGACCAGCAGATATTCCGTCAGGTCGGTGATGCTTTTCAAAAACTGCTTGACTTCAACCGGAGTAAGATTGTGGCGAAAATCTTCCATGGGTCAGGGGTAGACCACCGCCACCGCGGGACGGGTTACCCGGTGCACCACATAGCTGGTGACGCTGCCGAGGAAAATTCTTTCCAGAGCGCTGTGGCCTTTGCTTCCCATCATGATGAGACGGTAATTACCGGCTTCGGCTTCCTGGGCGATGGTCCGGGCCGGATGGCCGCTGACCAGTTTTTCCTCCCACCGGCCCGTGAGCCCCGCGTCCTGAAGGATGGCCCGGGCCGCGGCCAGGGCCTCTTCTCCCCCATGCACCAAATCGTCGGCCCCTTCCTGATAGGATAGAGTCAGCAGGGCAATATCCACCACATGGAACAGAACCAGTTGGAGCTCACCGGGCCCGAAAGCCCGGCCCAGGGCCGCGGCCTGGCGCACCGCGGCCAGGCTGGGGATGGAGCCGTCCACCGGCAGGAGAAGGGGAGAGGGGGGACACTTCTCCGCAGGTGCTGTTTCCTCTCCGGCCACATACACGGTCATCTGCTCCACCAGGGACAAGACTTTGCGGGTGACGCTTCCCAGGAGAAAAGATTTGAGGGGGGTGAGGCCCCGCCGCCCCATGATGAGGGTGGAGAAGGCTTCGTCCCGGGCCAAACGCGCGATTTGTTCACTCACCTTGCCTTCGGCTACCCGCAACTCGATGAGACCCTCAAACCCCTCTCGGAGGAGGATCTGTTTGGCCTCCTCCAGTAAAGGCAGGATTTCGCTATCCAGGTAGTGCTGACGGACCCGTTGCCACTCCTTGACCTGATCCAGGCGCGTCACCCTGAGATCCACGTTTTGCACGTGCCGGGCCAAGTAGCTGCCGCCGGTGACATGGAGCAGGGTCAGGCCCTGGACCTCAGGCCCCCCCGTCTGGGCCAGGCAAGCCGCCAAACCGAGGGCCTGGCGGGCTGAGGCACTGCCGTCATAAGGCAGCAGGATTTTGGTGATGGGAAAAGAGGTGGTGTTCATGCTTGGTTTACCTGATCAAAAGGATTAAGCTGGGCCCATTTCTCCAGGCTGGAGTTATCCTGACTCAATGAGATCCCTCCGGCGCCCCGCCATAAAGGGCGCCACTTATCCTCATACCATACCTTCCAGAGGCCGCATAGGAAAATTCGGATGTAAGGGGGGATCACTTGAGCTAACGCCGATCAAAATGGCAAACCCCCGGCTGCTGCGGCTACCACGCCGGGCCGTAGAAACCCCACATGTCCCAATCCATCATTTCTTCCTGGCGCATCTCCTCGGCCATGTAATCTTCCCGGGCCATCCTTTGCTCGGCGGCCAGCTCCTGGTAACGCTGGTAATCCTGGGGCGTGCCCACGTAAAGCCGCCCGCTTTGGGCGTTGGCAAAGGTGTAGTAAACCTGGCCATCCTTCTGGTGGGGCACGATCTTCCGCTGGGTCAGGGTCTGCAGGTGGGCCGCCTTCTGGGGGGTATCGGCAATTTTCATCCTAAATCCGGCCGCGGAGAGCAAGTTCTCTTTGGATTGGGCCTGCATGCCGCCGCAGCTGGTCAGGCTAAAGGCCGCCGCCAGGAGCATCGCCAAAAATCCCCATAAAAGCTTGGTTTGCATGGTCGTCTTTCCTTTCTGGTAAAATTCTATATCGTCGTCCGGTTAGCTCGGTACTGTAACAAATTTTCTTTATGAACAAACCAAGAAAATGGGAAAGCCTTGGCCGATTCCCGGCCCTATCGAGGATGAAGCCAGGAAGTTATAATATCAACCAATGTTCAGTGAAAATCCATCTCTATATGTAAAAGGAGGATGGGTATGAAGCATTTGATTATCGGTGCGTCTCGCGGTATAGGCCGGCAACTTCTGGACCAAGCCCTAAAGACTGGACATGAGGTGACGGCCGTGGCGCGTCACCCTGAGAAATTACCCGGTCAGCAGGAAGGGCTCAAAGTGATGGCAGGCGACATCCTTGACCCCCAACAGGTCCAGCAGGCCGTGGCGGGGCAGGAGGCCGTTTGTCTTTCCATCGGCATCGGCGTCACCTGGAAACCGGTGAGGGTCTTTTCCCAGGGGACCGAAAATGTCCTGGCCGCCATGGCCGAGCACGGGGTGGAGCGCCTTATTTGCGTAACCGGCATCGGGGCCGGAGACAGCGAGGGGCACGGCGGGTTTCTCTATGACCGAATTTTCAAGCCCCTGCTCCTCAAAACCATTTACGAAGACAAGAACCGGCAGGAGGCCCTGATCAAGGCCAGCGACGTGGACTGGACCATCGTGCGGCCCGGTTTTCTGACCAACGGCCCCCACACCGGGAAATACCGGGTGCTCACCGATCTGCATGGCGTGACCGCGGGCAAAATTTCCCGGGCTGACGTGGCCCACTTTATGTTGCAGGAACTCTCGACCAACCGTTACCTGAGACAAACACCCCTGGTGACTTACTGAGGCGGTTCAGGATGACAGCAAAAGGCGCCGCGCCTGGCGCCTCCATATTAATGGGCCTTATGCATTGACATCTTACCCGGCCTCAGGTTTTCCCCCAGACCTTCTGGAGAAACTGGTCCCGGCCGGAATTCCAGCGGTAGTACTTGTACTTGATGGAATGAGTTTTATAGTAGTCCTGGTGGTAGTCTTCGGCCGGATAGAACTCGGAGAACTGAATGATTTCCGTGACAATGGGCTTATCAAAGGGCCCTGATTGCTCCAGCGCGGCTTTGGACTTTTCGGCCAGACGCTTTTGCTCCTCGTTGTGGTAAAAGATGGCGCTGCGATATTGGCGGCCCCGGTCCACGAACTGCCCTCCAGGATCGGTGGGGTCCCCATGCCGCCAGAAGTAGTCCAGCAATTCCTGGTAGGTGACCTTTTGCGGGTCATAGTAAACCTGCACCGCCTCCACATGCCCGGAATCAGCATAATTCTCATAGGTGGGGTTCGGTTGGCTGCCCCCGGTATAGCCGGAAACCACCTTGACCACGCCGGGGACTTTTTCAAAATCCGCTTCCGTACACCAGAAACAGCCGCCTGCGAAGGTAGCCACAGATAGGTTCGAAGTGTTGGTCATAGTACCCTTTCCTGGGGAGTTGGAGCCGGGACTTGAAGTCGAGGTGGAAACCGCCCCAGCCAGGAGAAATAACGTTATCAACAGAATCTGGGTAAGGCGCAGGACTGTCTGGGGATAAAACATACGCCGACTCCTTTGTCATTCAGATTGTCAGGACTTATCTTTAATGATGGGTCGGCCTCGGGCAAAATCAAGGTGGGCCCGCCCACCATTAATGCCTTCTAAAGAGGATGGTGAAACGATGACCGGAAATTCTCCTGCCTCCAAAGAATCCGTCTGGGATTATCCCCGGCCGCCCCGGGTGGAGGTCACCAATCGGCGGGTGCGGGTTATTTTTCAGGGAGAGACCATTGCGGAATCCCGCCGGGCCCAACGCGTGCTGGAGACCAGCCATCCACCCGTCTATTATATTCCCCTGGAGGACGTGCGCCAGGAATTCCTGCATCCTTCCCCTCGCCGATCATTCTGTGAATTCAAGGGGCAGGCTCATTATTGGACCGTGCGCGTGGGCGACCGGGAGGCCCGGGACGCGGCCTGGAGTTATCCCCACCCCAGCCCCGGCTTTGCCGCCATCCGCGACCATCTGGCCTTCTATCCTTCCCGCCTGGATGCCTGTTATGTTGATGACGAGCAGGTGCAGTCCCAGGCCGGTGATTTTTACGGCGGTTGGATCACCTCGGACATTGAAGGGCCCTTTAAGGGCGGGGCCGGGACCGAGGGCTGGTAACTCGTCTAAAAAAGCTATGTGTTACAAATAGTTACTTTTTTAATGTCTTGACAACCTCAAGACCCGTACCTAATTTCCCTGCAATACTTCCTTTCAAGAAGAAACATCCATCACCTGATTTGCCTTGTGCATGTGGAGCAGGACCGATGGGTCCTTGCACCGGAAAATCACTAGGAATTATCAATAACTGAATATTCATAAGGATTATTGACATATGGCTGCACCCAGGGAGCGTCGAGCCCTCTGCGGCATCTGCCCGGCAGGCTGCTGGATCATCGTCACCTATGATGACCAGGGCCGGATCGCCGCGGTGCGGGCTGACGAGGGCTCGCCCTTCGGCAT
>Ga0114919_10002168_pt1 | contig 15852 bp, 11 predicted proteins | sample BlataG_FD_88682 | JGI IMG/M metagenome (GOLD analysis project Ga0114919, IMG submission 88682) | Deep subsurface microbial communities from Black Sea to uncover new lineages of life (NeLLi) - Black_00105 metaG | ecosystem: Environmental > Aquatic > Marine > Oceanic > Sediment | place: Atlantic... | reverse complement strand
CGTGTGAACTCCTGCAGCCTCCACTCTACCTCCTGCGCCAGCAGTTCCATTCCCTTTTTGCGGGCGCCAACGAGACCTTCCTGCAATGCATTTGCCACAGCCCTCCGGGAGAGGGGACGCCGGTTCAACCAGGCATCGGGCAGAAGGCCCGCCCCCCGCAACCTTTCGATCGTACCATAAGCAGGATGTCCGGGAGGCAGGTAGATGGTGGCTCTAGAGGCGGACACCGAGGAAGCAGCGGAAGAGCCGGCGGGTTGCGCAAATGCCTCTCTGCTCGAGGTGAAAATGAAAATTGCCGGCAGAAGGAACCCTGCAGATAAGGTCAGGGCAAAGGCCCGCAGCCGGATCCGTCGCCCTGCAGTATGGAGGTCGGAGATCATTCGACCGCTTCTGAAATGCTCTTCGGCTGGGTGAAGAGGAATAGATAGTCACTACCACCCGCCTTAGAGTCGGTACCACTCATATTGAAGCCTCCGAAGGGGTGGCCTCCCACCAGAGCGCCGGTGCATTTGCGGTTGATATAGAGGTTGCCGGCGTGGAAGACGTCCTTCCCCTTCACAATCTTCTCGCGGTTCGCGGTATAGATCGAACCGGTGAGGCCGTAGATGCTGTCGTTGGCGATCTCCAGCGCATGATCGAAGTCCCTGGCCTTTACGATGGCCAAGACCGGGCCGAAGATCTCCTCCTGCGCGATGCGGGCCTTCGGGTCGATGTCTGCGATAACGGTCGGCTGGATGAACCACCCGTCACCGGCCTCGGTATCCCGCTCTCCACCGGCGAGGAGGCGTCCCTCCTGCTTGCCGATCTCGATGTAGGCCAGGTGGTCATTCATGGCACCCTCGTTGATCACGGCGCCCATGTAATTGTTCTGGTCCTCGGGAGGTCCTACCGTGATTTTGCCGACCAGCGGCAGCAGCTTCTCGATGAACTCATCGTATACATCCTCGACCACTATACAGCGTGAGCATGCGCTGCACTTCTGGCCCTGGTATCCGAACGCGGATGCGCAAACCCCTGCGGCGGCGGAATCCAGATCGGCCTCGCTGTCCACGATGATCGCGTCCTTGCCGCCCATTTCCAGGATGGTGCGCTTGACCCAGATCTGGTCCTCGGCGGTTTTGGCCGCCTCTACATTGATATGAAGGCCGACCTCCATCGAGCCTGTGAAAGCGATCAGCCGGGTCTTTGGGTGCTTGACCAGGTAATCCCCGGCAGAGGCTCCGGCACCCGGCATGAAGTTGACCACACCGTCGGGCAGCCCGATGTCCTGGAGGATCCTGAAGTACTGCCAGCCGATGGCGGGTGAGTCGCTGGATGGCTTCAATACAACTGTGTTTCCCGCAACCCAGGCGGCGGTTGTCATGCCAACGAGGATCGCCAGCGGGAAGTTCCACGGCGGCACAACGAGCGCGGGTCCCAGAGGGATGTAGCGGAGCTCGTTGTCCTCTCCCGGCACAGGAGTAAGCGGCTGCGGGGCAGCGTAACGGACCATCTCGCGGCCGTAGAAATCCAGGAAGTCGATGGCTTCGGCCACATCGGCGTCAGCCTCCACCCACGACTTGCTCGTCTCGAAGACCATCCAGGCGGCCAGCTCCAGCCGCCTCTCAGTCATCAGGTCGGCGCCCTTCCAGGCCAGTTCCGCCCTCTCCCACGGGTCGGTCCACTTCCAGGTCTCGAAGGTCTTGACAGCGGCCTCGATGGCCATCTCCGCCTCCTCCCGGCCTGCCTTGGCGAACGCGCCTATCAGTTCGGAGGGTCTGGCCGGGTTGTACGCCGGCAGTTTCGCTTCGGTCATGACCTCCTTGCCTCCGAGAATCAGAGGGTAGGTCCTGCCGAACTCCGACCGCACCTTCTCGAGAACGGCCTTCATAGCCTGGACGTTCTCTTCTTTGGTGAAATCGGTCAGCGGAGTGTTGCGAAACTCCCCCCGCTTTTCCATCACCTCTTCGGGCCAGGTCGCAGGTATCGCGTTGGTCACAGTTCCACTTGTTGACATCGGGACAGCTCCTTAATAATCTAGGTCGGCCAGACCCACGAGCTAGATAGTTTCCGTCCGGAAACGGCCCTTTTGCGCAATCTCGGCGTCAATCTGCCGGATTTCTTGTGCGACGTACGCATTGTACGTCTCCGCGCAATCCGTTGATTTCCTTGACCTTGCGCAAAATTGCTCGTTTCCACCATGGAAACGCGCCAGTTCCCATCCGGAGATTGCTCGCCGGCAACAGCCGGACTCGCGGTCCACAGAACGGACTCCGGATGGGAACTGGATAGGGTCCGGGCTGCATGCTTTAACTGCTGCTGCAATATATGCAGGTGCCACCGGGCCGGGCAAACCCGCCTGTCAGCCCGCCGCTTCCTTTTCCTGGACACTGTCTCTGGTTCAACGCCCGCCGGGCTCCTCGACGGTGATTACAGGTTCGTCGTCCACCAGGTAGGCCTTGAACCAGTCTATATATTCGTTCAGCCGCCGCACAAGAAGCCACGGCTCACCGGTCCTGGAGAGACCGTGTGAAGAGTCGGGGAAGAGGATCATCTTCACGGGTACGTCGTTCTTCTGCAGCGCCCTGTACCACTGCTCACCTTCCGCAAGGGGACAGCGATAGTCGTTGATGCTGTGGACGATGAGGGTAGGCGTCTTCACCCTGTCGGCCCACACTATCGGGCTCAACATCATTGCCAGCTCGTAGCTGCCCTCGTCGTCGCTGTTGAAAGGCCACGGTTTGCCGCCAAATTCCCGCTCAACCAGGCCCGAGGCGTCCGATACCCCGTAGAAGCTGATCCAGTTGCAGATGCTGCGGGCGGTTATGGCGGCCTTGAACCGGTCGTTGTGGGCGGTTATCCAGTTGGTCATGAACCCTCCGTACGAACCCCCGGTCACGCCCAGGCTCTCCTCATCCACGATACCGCGTTCGATGACCAGATCGAGCGCCTGCATGTAGTCCTTATAGTCATCTATACCCCACGCCTCCATGATCATGTTGGAGAAGTGCCTGCCGTAGCCACCCGATCCGCGGGGGTTTATGTAGAGCACGAACATCCCCTGCGCGGCGAGCATCTGGAACTCCGGGAACCAGGTCTCGCTGTAGCGCGAATGCGGCCCGCCGTGGATGGATAGCACGAGGGGGTACTTCACTCCCTCCTCGTAGTCGAGCGGATACATCAGCCAGCACTCGATCTCGGGGCGCTCCCCACGAGAGGCCTCATGCGTCATCATGTACTCTACGCCCCTCCTGCGGAGCCGCTTCAACCAGTTCTCGTCGTGGCGGGCGCCCATGAAGGTGAACCGCTCGACCCTGGAGAGCATTACCTCCTTCATCCACTCGACATTCGCCTCACTTATCCGCCGCTCACCTGTACCGTCGATATTCGCTACATAGGCCTCCCCCGGTATCTCGGTAGTAATTTTAACAAAAGCCATCCTGGCCATATCACGGTCGAAGCTGACACTACTGAGCGAATGGCGCCCGCTGGTGACCTTCTCATAGCCGCTTCCGTCGGCGGCGATCTTCATGACCTGGGTCTGACCCCCGATTGAGGAAGTAGTCAGCAGGTAGCTGCCGTCTGACGACCAGTTGAGGGATCCGAAGCCGTAAACCCAGTCCTCCCCGATATCGGCCACCCTCTCTCCGCTGACCGTGATGACCCGGACGATCGACGGCTTATCCCGGTCCTCCGTGATGTTGTAGACGAGCTTTGAACCGTCGGGAGACATCGAGACACCTCGTATGGATCCTTTGTCGGTGGCAATCTGCCTGGCCTCTCCGCCTTCGGCAGGCAGAAGGAATATCCCTATTTGTGAAAATCGTCCCCTGAAGGAACCCATCTGTTCCTCTGATTCCTCCCGCTCTTCCTTCTGTTCGAGGTCCACGGTGTAGATGATGTAACGACCGTCCGGGCTATAGCCCTGGAATGACTTGTCCCACGGATCGTAAGTGAGCTGCTCTGCTTCCCCCTCCTCCTCCAGGCCGTGGGCCGGTATCCGGAAGAACTGTATGTAACGCTCAGGTTCCTCATCTTCACCACCCCGGCGCCCACGTTGCTGTGACATTTGAGTGAACTCCAGCCGGCCGTCACGCTTATAGCTGGAGTTGGTGATGACGTAGACGTCACGGTTCCGCTCCTGCTCTGTGGTGCCGGCCCACCCGGTGCCCATGCGGCGCGTCAGGGCGGGTATGCCGTCAGGGAAAGAGGGGCGCGAGCGGGTCCGGGATTCCCTCTGGCCCCGCTGAGGCGGTGCTTCCTCCTCTTCTTCCTCAGTCTCCTCTTCCACAGAAACCTGTCTTGTGAAGAGGATCCATCCGCCGTCGGGTGAGAACCTGGGTGTACCCTCCAGGCCGGGAAGCTTGTATGCCTCACCGCCCGGCTCGAGGAAGTTGAGGAAGTGGATCCCGCTCTCGCTGCCGCGGGTGGTGCTGAAGTAAATCCTCTTTCCATCCGGTGTCCAGTGAGGGCTCGTGGTGTTGACCCCGGCGGTGCTGAGCCGCCGGTTCTTACCCGACTGCAGGTCGGCCCACCAAACCTCGGTGAGACGATCGTTCCGGGCGCGCCTTACAGTCTGGACCGTGTAAAGCAGGTAGCGGCCGTCGGGGGAAAGCTCGGTACTTCCCACCCTTTTGACACTGTAGTAGTCATCGGCCTCGATCGGGCGCCTCTCCTGTTCCTGGCCCAGTACGGGTGCCGCCAGAACACAAACCAGAATGAATCCGGGAAGGAGTCGTCTCATGTCTTGAGCCTCCTGCTGACAGAGGGGTTATTGCTAAGAACGGTGTACTAAGTACACCGTTTATATATCACCAGTAACGCCGCAGACCCAGCCACTTTACATGATGTCCTAGATATCGACCCTCTAATGCTCCTCTTGCAGGTAGCGGCTGAAACCTTTCCAGCGGGCCTTGGGGAACTGGGAGCAGAGCAGGCCCTCTTCCTTCCCCTCCTCGGCCCGAGGATCCAGATAGAGCCCACATCCGACTACACCGTCAGGCCCCGACAGCGCGACATATCCCTGATCCACCCCCTCCCTTGTACCGCGCAGTGCAGCTTCTGAAAGCAGTTGATCCAGTTCTTCCCGGGTCAGTTCCACAAGAGATTTTGAAACGTGGGGACCCAGCACCTGCAGGGCTACGGTTGTAGGTTTCCATCGCTCTCCGACCCGGCGAAGAAGGGGCAGGCCGGTCCGCTCTATCCTGAGGGCGCCGAGGGCCGCATCCAGGTCTCCTGCATCGCGCAGGCCCCACAGGACCGAACCCGTCGAGAAAATCATCCACTCCTCCATGACGCGGGCGGGGACGCCGAAGCGTTCAACCAGAACCTCCTGGACAGCTCTCAATTCAGCTGAGCCGGCACAGGAGAGCACAGTAGAACCCCCAGGAATTTGTGTGATGTGGCCAGAAACGCCGGGTCCGGCTCAGTTCCCGGGGAAAGGTTCTGCCTTCCCACGTGTCGATGCCCGGACTGCCCGGCAGATCTTCCGGCAGCTCGACTATTTCCACCCCCACTTCTGATTCTTCGATCACCTTCGCCACCACCGCCTCATCCTCCTCCGGTGCATACGTACAAGTTGAGTAGAGGACGGTCCCTCCGGGACGCACAACGCGAAGCGCCTTGCCCAGAATGCCCAGTTGGGTACGGCTCATGAACCCGCGCGCATCAGGGTCATCCTCCCGGTAGCGTCCTGCCTCGACCCGGAATGTGCCCTCCCCCGTGCAGGGCGCATCCACCAACACGTGGTCGAAGCGGAAACGCTCGGGGAAGTTCTGGCCACGGTAACTGCAGATGAGCACGTTAGGCACGCCCAGCCGCTCCACATTCGCCGCCAGGATGGATATGCGGTTGTAGTTAATGTCGTTTGCCACCAGAACCCCGTGCCCCATCATCTGGGCAGAGAGCTGACTGGTCTTTCCGCCCGGGGAAGCACACAGGTCGAGGACATTGGACCCGGGCTTGGGATCCAGGATGATGGGGGGAAGGGTCGAAGTGAATCCCTGCGGCTGGTACCAGCCCATGTGAAACGCCCAAGTGAGGCCGGGACCGGTAAGCCCTTCCACCCTGTAAAGATCGGGGCTTGCCGGCATGCGGGTCCACTTCAGCCCCTGGTGGGCGAGCATCTCCTCAAATCGCTCCCGGGTGACGGCGAACGGGTTCCAGCGCAGATCTGTAGGAAGGGGCCTGTGGAGCGCTTCGGTAAAGGCACTCCAGTCATCCACCAGGTCCCGCAGGCGTTCTATCTGCTGAGGAATCTCAGCCACTTAACCCGTTAACCCGTATCCACCACAGAACAGCTCCCTCACCAGATCTCCCTTACACTCTCTATTGTGGCGGTATCTCCAGCTTCGCCGGAACCGCGGCCCAGGTAAGGCCCACGGCTTCAACCTTTTCTCTGAAGGCAGGGAGCGAAGTGCCCACCAGCTGGTTGTATTTCCCGGCGGCTTCAGACATCGACTCGTGGGCCCGCCGCATCAGGGTACGACCGTCCGGTGTAGGTGCATCCCAGGTGCTTCCCAATGAGCCCATGGCGGCATAGATCACGCGACTCACGGATTCCGACCGGTAATACCCCTGCACAGAGTCGTCGCCCACGAATATGACCCGGAGCGCCTTTATCTCATCTTTGAGTGTCTCCGCCGCCTCTCTCAGCTCCTCTTCCATCTCCTCTACGATTCCCATTGTGGCTTTCTCATCGTCAGAGAGCTCATCCAGCCGCTTTAACACCGCATCCACATCATTCTCGATCATCCCAAACATGTTAATGGCCTCGTTCACCTCGGCCGACAATGCCTCCATCCGGAGCAATGCCTCCTCCTTCTGCCGCATCTGGGCCATCGGGATTTCTTTGCGAGGATCTGCGTGAACCTGAACGGTACCCTGCGATGATTCATCTCCAAGCGTAACGGTCACTGTATAGGTCCCGGGCAGCACTTCCGGCCCAAGGGGTGGGCCACCGAAAGGACCTGATTCGATTTCTCCCTGCGCTTCCCGCTGAAGTTCCCAGACGGTACGGTTGAGACCTTTCTTCACGGCAGTTTCCATCTCCCTCATCACCACACCTGATGAATCGCTGATTTCAATGGTGGCATTCTCAACGTCCTCGGGGGGGTTGGCCCAGAAGCTTATGAGCGCACCGTACTGGCGGTTCTTCCCTGTGAACATCGCATGGCCGGGGAAATGATAGCCGTCCACCTGCTTCACCGTGTGTTGGTAGGCATCGAGTATCCCAAAGAGGTGTACCGTACTATTCATAATCTCACTGTTCAGTTCCCTCAGCGGGCGGATGTCATCCAGTATGTAAGCCGCCCGACCGTGGGTCCCTATCACCAGATCACCATCCCTCGGTTGCACCGCCAGACCCCGTACAGGCACTGTTGGAAACCCGTGAGTCCACTTGAACCAGTTCTCGCCCCCATCCAGGCTGACGAATAGCCCGAACTCCGTGCCGAGGAAGAGCAGGTCCTCGTTCACCGTATCCTGCACGATCGTGTGCACGAATCCCTCGATATCGCCGGTAGCCAGCGACTTCCAGCTCCGGCCGTAGTTGGTGGTCTTGAAGATGTAGGTGTTCCAATCGGAGCGGCGGTGGTTATCGAAGACGATGAAGGCTGTCGCCGCATCGAAGCGGGAGGGCTCGATATGCGGCACCCATGTGGCCTCCGGTACTCCCCTGATGTTCCCGACAACGTTCGTCCAGCTGGAGCCCCCGTCCCGTGTGAGCTGGACGTTGCCGTCGTCTGTGCCTACCCAGATTACCCCCTTCTCCACCTGGCTGGGGGCTACAGAGATAATCGTAGTGTGATTCTCCGCGCCCGTTACATCATATGTAAGCCCTCCACTCTCACCATACTTCTGCTTCTCCGGATAGTCTGTGGTAAGGTCGGGGCTGATCTCGGTCCAGCTCTCCCCCCGGTCGGTGCTCTTGTGGAGGTACTGGCTTCCGAAGTAGATTGTCGCCGGCTCGAACGGGTCCACGGCGAACCCGGCATTCCAGTGGAACCGCAGCGGGTCGTCATCCGGACCGGCAGGACGGATATCCTTCCTCTCTCCAGTCTTGATGTCCCACCGGATAAGGTAGCCCTGCTGGCTCATTGCATATCCGATTGCTGCATCGACCGGATCGGGTACTGTGGAAAAACCGTCCCCGAAACCCACCTCGATCCAGTGGTAGTTCCTGATTCCGCCATTCTCCCATACCCGGCTGGGCCCCCGCCAGGAACCGTTGTCCTGCATTCCTCCGTACACGTTGTACGGGATTTCATTATCCACATTGATGTGGTAATACTGGGCCAGCGGGAGGTTATCAACAAATCGCCAGTTCTCGCCCCGGTCGTAGGTTATGGCCACTCCGCCATCGTTACCCTCGATGATATGACGGCCGTCGTTGGGATTGATCCAGATGGCGTGGTGGTCGGGGTGTACTATGGCATAGGGCAGAAGTGTGCCGAATGTCCTGCCCCCGTCCTCGCTGTACGTCACCAGAGAATGGAGAAGGTAGATCCGATTATGGTTCTCCGGGTCCACACAGACCTCTGAATAATAGAAGGGCCGGTTATGAATGCCCGGTTCGTCATTCACACTCTGCCAGCTCCGTCCGCCGTCATCAGATCGCACCAGCAGGCTCCGCGCAGCCTCCACAAGAGCATAGACAACATCGGGATTCGAGGGTGCGATTGCGATCCCGATCCGGCCCAGTTCCTCCGCGGGGAAGCCTTCATCGGCACCGTACTTCTTCCAGGTCACTCCCCCGTCATGAGTGACATACAAGCCGCTGCCGGGGCCGCCGGACTTGAAGAACCACGGCCAGCGCCGGTGCTCCCACATGGCGACGAAGATCTTGTTCGGATTGCGGGGATCCACAACCATATCGGCCCCACCGGTCCTCTCATCGATGTAGAGGATCTTTTCCCAGGTCTTGCCGCCATCTGTGGTCTTGAAGACTCCTCTTTCGGAGTTCTCCCCCCAGAGCGCACCCAATGCGGATACGTAAGCTATCTCCGGATCGGTGGGATGAAGCACGATACGGGAGATGTGTTCGGTATTTTCCAGCCCCAGGTGCGTCCACGTTGCCCCGCCGTCGAGGGAGCGGTAGACACCGTTTCCAACGCCACAGCTGTTGCGGACGTTGTCCTCGCCGGTGCCTACCCAGACTATCTCGGGATAGGTCTGGTTGATCCTGACTGCACCGAAACTGGAAACCGGCATGTCGTCGAAGATCGGCTTCCACGTATTTGCGCCGTCCACCGACTTCCATAGCCCTCCTGTCGCCGTTCCCGCATAGATAATGGTCGGGTCGGAGGCCACGGCATCAATGGCCCCGACGCGGCCGCTCATCCCGGCCGGGCCGATGCTGCGGGCCTCCATGCTTGAGAACAACTCAGGGTCGACCTGTGCGCCCGCGGGTGAGGAAACAACTGCGATGTGAAGAGAAATGAGGGCGGCACCGAGGATTCTGAATGTCTGAGACATAACCGAGATCTCCGTCAGAGGGGAGGATGGGGACATCAATTACAGAACGTATCCCATCAACCAGGTAAGATTCAAGATGTCATATGATTGCCTTATCCGCCCGCCTTTACCATCATTGAACGGTCAGAATCGAGTGGGCCTCTGAGGAAATAAGACCATGGAACGAATTGTCGAGTGTGTTCCCAACTTTTCCGAGGGTCGGGACACCGCCGTTATTAAAGATATCACCGACACCATCGAAGGGGTTTCGGGCATCCGTATGCTCGATGTCGACCCGGGTGCGAACACAAATCGAACCGTGGTCACATTCATAGGCCCCCCCGATGCCGTGGCCGGGGCGGCCTTTGAGGCTGTGAAGCGAGCCTCCGAGGTCATCGATATGCGCCGGCACACAGGGGAGCACCCCCGCATGGGTGCAACCGATGTGGTGCCTTTCGTGCCGGTCTCCGGAGTAACGATGGAGGACTGCGCACAGATCGCCCGAGAGGTGGGGCGCCGCATCGGCGAGGAGCTGGCGATTCCCGTCTATCTGTATGAACACGCCGCCAGCCGTCCCGAATGGCGGAGCCTGTCCCGGGTACGCGCGGGCGAGTACGAGGGGCTTGAGGATAGGTTCAAGAACCCGGATTGGAAGCCTGATTTCGGTCCGGCCGAGTTCAACCCGCGGGCCGGAGCTACTGCGGTGGGTGCCAGGGAATTCCTGATCGCCTACAACATCAACCTGAACACCACCGACCGGCGGTATGCGAACGAAATCGCCTACGTCCTGCGCGAGAGGGGCCGCTGGAAACGCACCGGCAATACACAACCTTTCTACTATAAAGGAAAGGTCGTCCGCTTCCCCGAGGACGGCACCTACCCGTGCGGGCCGTGCGACTTCGTTGCCGGCTCCTTCGACGAGCTGGCCGCACACTACAGGGAGGTCCACGACGGCGACCTGGCACAACGCTACGAATCGCTCGAAATCGACCCCGGGAACCCGACCGGGCCCGTGTTCACCGACGGGCTGTTCAAGAACGTCAAGGCGATCGGCTGGGTCATCGATGAGTATAAGAGAGCCCAGATCAGCATCAACCTGACCGACTACAACGTCAGCCCACCCCACGTGGTCCTCGATGCCGCACGCGAAGAGGCCCGCAAGCGCGGAATATCAATAACGGGCTCCGAGATCGTCGGCGTCATCCCCTACGAGGCGATGAGACGGGCGGCGGTTTACTACAGAAAGCGGATGATGAAATCAACCGGGATACCCATCCCCGACCTTGTGGAAACCGCCATCCAGTCCATGGGGTTGCAGGATGTGTCTCCCTTTGATCCAGAGGAGAAAGTACTAGCCATGCCAAAAGTCGAAGGCCCGCTGGCGCTACTACGAACCTACGATTTCGTTGACGAGGTTTCACGAGACACTCCCGCCCCCGGAGGCGGCTCTGTGGCGGCGCTCGCCGGCTCTCTCGGTGCGGCCCTGGCCTCGATGGTTGCCAACCTCTCTGTAGGGAAGGGCGAGTTCGACGACCGTTACGAGGAATTGTGCGAGCTCGCCGACAGGGCCCAGGCAATCAAGGACAGTCTGGTGCGGGGCGTAGATGAAGACACCAACGCCTTCGATTCGGTGCTTACCGCGATGCGGATGCCCAGAGACACCGAGGAGGAGCGGGCCGAGCGCACTGCGGCGATGCAGAAGGGCTACAAGGAGGCAACCCGGGTACCGCTGTGCACGGTCGAGCAGTGCAGGGCCGCACTGGAACTGTGCCTGGAAATGGCGAAGGTAGCCGACCCGCAGATGATCAGCGACGTCGGTTCGGGCGCGCTGATGGCACACGCCGGTGCGCAGGCCGCAGCCTACAATGTGCGGATAAACCTTCCACACATTGAGGACGAAGAATTCAGAAAGGAAACGCTCGAGAGCCTCGACACCCTGCTTTCGCAGAGTGCAGAACTTGCAGCGGGTGTCGCTGCCGAAGTCGAAAAAGCTCTGAAGGTCTGATAACGATATGGACCTGGCAATATCGGGCAAGGTTGCCCTTGTAACAGGGGCTAGTGCAGGACTTGGCTACGCCTGCGCCCACGCGCTGGCGACAGAGGGCGCCCATCTGGTTATCTGCAGTCGCGATACCGTGCGAATCGAAGCTGCTGCCGGGCGGATCGCCTCTGATACCGGTGCATCTGTTACCCCCATTGTTTGCGACCTCACAGATGTAAAAGCTACCATGGCGATGGTCGACGGCGTCCGGAATCAATTCGGCCACCTGGATATCCTCGTAACCAACGCGGGAGGTCCGCCCGCCGGCCTCTTCGCCGACCTCACCCCTGAACAATGGGAGAAGGCTTACAACCTGACCTTCCAGAGCACCTTGATCCTGTGCCAGGCAGCGCTTCCCATCATGGAGGAGCAGGGGAGCGGCGCGATAGTGGTTATCACCTCCATTGCGGCCAAACAGCCGATAGCCGGTCTGGTGACCAGCAACTCACTTCGCGCAGGGCTCAACGGATTAATCAAATCAATAGCCGATGAATACGGACCCAAAGGCATCCGGGCCAACACCATAGCCCCGGGTTACACCCGGACCGAGCGGCTGGATGAGCTGGCTGCGGGTATCGCTGAACGCGAAGGTGTATCCATTGAAGATGTTTTCAGCCGCTGGGAGAAGCTCTCCCCTCTGAGACGCCTCGGGCTGCCTGATGAAATCGGCGCAGCGGTGGCCTTTCTGGCCTCTGAACGGGCGTCCTTCATAACAGGCCAGCACCTTGCGGTGGACGGCGGTGCCATCCGCGGGACAATGGGCTGATACGACCATTTATACTATTAGTACTATTTGTATATATCAGCTTAAACCAATCCCAGCTCGCTTCTCAGTTCGGTCAGTGAAGTCGTTCCCCGTTTTAAAGATTCCGTAAGTGAGGAACGTATTTCCTCGATGTCGAACTGCTCCTCAAGAACATCCAGCAGTACCAAATCGACTAGCGGCACAATTGCGACCACATCTTTCCCATGCTTTTGAAGAACGGCCCTTTCACCGGCGTATTCTACCCTGCTTATGACATCAGAGAATCGCTTTCTGGCCTCACTCACAGAAATGCTTATCATCGATTGTCTCCCGAGACAAAACATGCGATTTGTATTTTATGTACGTATTGTATAAATATATCCGGAATAACGACATATCGCCGATTCATGCTCAGTCGATCAGCCTCCTGGCCATAAACCAGTGGATCGCGAAAATCAGGGGAGGGATGACAATAGCCCACGGGACGAAGCGCCAGAGATCTGTGAGAGCTACGTTGGCATAGGCTGCGGGCCTTATGACGGACATTAAATTATAGAGGGGAGTAAAGGAGGCTACATTTACTACCCAATCGGGAAGGACGGAAACCGGGAAGAAGGTTTCGCCAAACAGGAACATTGGGAAGACAAAGAGAAATGTGGGGTAATTGAATGCCTCAATGTTGGGCAGGATAGCTGTAAACAGCAGTCCTATCACCGAAAAGAGGCTGGCGGTAATCAGAACCCCGAGTACGATTACCCAGATGGCAGCCAGTTCAACAAGTCCAAAGATCACTACAATTGCCAGCACGATCAGCCCCGCCATCGTCCCCATCGTGGCGCCCCACAGTATTTCACCAACAAGGATGTCTCCCAGGCTCAGCGGCGTGGCGGTCATGGCATCCCAGATCTTCTGGTAGTACATCCGAACGAAGCTGCTATACGTGGTCTCGAAAAAGCTGTGGTACATGGCGGCGATTACCACCAGTGCCGGTGCTATGTAAGTGACGTAGCGCACTTCCTCCCCGCCATACTCAAACCCTGATATCAGATATCCGACACCTGCCCCAAATGCCACGAGATAGAGAATAGGCTCGAGCAGCGGCGGAACAACAGAAGTGTGCCAGTGCTGCAGGCATTTCTTCTGGTTGCGGCGCCACACCCTCCATGCGTACCAGGAGGGAGCACTGAGGCGCAGGCGGGAAAGGGTTGCGCCCATGTGTCTGGAAACAGTGGCATTCATTCCCGCAGCTCCCGGCCGGTGAGGCGAAGGAAAACGTCCTCCAGAGAGGCAGGCCTGTGGAGCACACGCTCCACCCCCGCTGTCGACTCCGCCCGATCCATCAGCTCTCTCACCATTTCACGCGAACCGGGGTAGAGGTAGATCCGGCGCGTTACCTGCTCCCACTCCCCTTCGAAGCCCTCGGCGATCCCGGGTAGCATATCCGAATCGCCCCACGCTTCGACCACATCGTGCCCGACCGTCTGCTCTATGAGGGCCCCCGGCGTCCCTTCGCTTATGATCTTCCCCCAGTCCATGATCAGCAGCCGGTCGCAGAGCCGCTCCGCCTCGTCCATGTAGTGGGTGGTGAGCAGTATCGTGGTCCCACCATTCTTCAGATCATCGATCACACTCCACACCTGGTGCCTGGCCTGTGGATCGAGGCCGGTGGTCGGCTCATCCAGAACCAGGACCTCGGGCTCGTTGGCCAGACTGCGTGCCAGCAGCAATCTCCTCTTCATTCCGCCCGAGAGTGATCTGATATCACTACCGCGCCGATCCCACAGCTGAACGAAGCGGAGAAGCTTCTCCAGGCGGCCGGCCAGCTCCCGCTTCTTGATTCCGAAATAGGAGGCGTAGAGCTGCATGTTCTGCGCGACACTGAAGTCGGTGTCGAGATTGTCTTCCTGGGGGCAGATGCCCAGCATCTGTTTGACGGCCCTGGGTGTTCTTGATACATCGTATCCGCCCACCGTTACGCTGCCGGCATCCATGGGTGCCTGTCCGGAGAGCATCTTTATCGTCGTGGTCTTACCCGCACCGTTCGGCCCCAGAAACCCCAGGCACTCACCTCTTCCCACTTCAAAAGAGACGTCGTCCACTGCTTTCAGGTCGGCGAAAGATTTACGGAGGCCTATCGCTTCGATCATGAACTTGCCTGTCACGAAAGAAACCTCACCGCTATGGAGTCAGGCACATCGCCGGGTAGTCCACTATGCCCCGAACTTGTGGAGGCGCCCGGCATGCCCAAGAACAAGGCCCATCAATTGTTGAGCGGGAAAGGTCCCCAGCGTCCCCCCCCTGGCGCAGGACAGCTCGTCGAAATGCTCCAGGCCGCTGTGTCGCGCTACGGGCGAGGAAAGGATGACGGGGACGGAGTGACCGGAGTGGGTCCTCATCAGGGCCGGAGTTGAATGGTCGCCGGTCACCACCACTACGTCGGGGCCCAGATCGAGAAAGCCGGGCAGAGCCGTGTCGGATTCCTCAATAGCCGCCACCTTGGCATCGAAGTCGCCGTCCTCTCCGCGGGCATCGGGAGCCTTGAAATGGACGAAGAAGAAGTCGTATGAATCCCACTCGCTCCTGATTGCAGCGAGCTGACCGCCGAGATCCTTCGCACCCTCGTGGACGTCCATCCCAAGCAGCCGGCTTATGCCCTTGTACATCGGGTAGGTGGCAACAGCCAGGCTGCGCAGACCGTAGCGCTCCAGCATGCTCGGGTAGGCCCGGTGGCGGGCTATCCCCCGCAGCAGCGGGAAGTAGGCGGGTTCGCCGGCAGCAGCCAGAGGCTCTCTGGCCTGTTTCAGCAACTGCATGAGCATGTCTGCAACTCTCTGGGCTCCCGGGTGCCGGGCCGCCGGATCCAGGGGCGGTACCCCGGTCGCCTGGGGGTCGGTGTCCGCGATGCCGTCATGCAGCTCTTCACCTGTGGAACGTAGCACTATTACGGCCCTGTGCTCCTTTACCGGCTTTATGAATACCTCCACTTCGCCCAGATCCACCACTCCTGTGAGGATTTTGCAGAGGCGTTCGCACTCCACTGTCGGGATGCGCCCGGCCCGCCGGTCGACGATCTTCCCGTCCGCATCTACGGTAGCGAAGTTGACCCTGATGGCGATGTCGCCATCGTGCAGCGGGAAATCGATGCCCGCCGCCTCCAGTACCCCCCGCCCGATATTGTTCTCGATCGGATCGTACCCGAACAGAGCGAAGTGTCCCGGGCCGCTGCCGGGGGCTATCCCGGGAAGCACCACCACCATGAGGCCTGTTTCACTGCACCGGGCGAGATCATCGAAAACCGGGGTCGCCGCCGCCTGCAGCTCTGTCATGCCCCGATCGGGATCGGTGGTGCCCCCGAGACCGTCGAGGATGTAATAGAGGATCTTGCTGTCCGACTCACGGACAAGAGCGTCGGGAAGATTCACAAGTGTCTCCTGGTGTAGGTTGAAGGATCGCCCTTAGATTAGTTTCTGTCCGGAAACGGCTCTTTTGCGCAATTTCGGCGTCAATCTACCGGATTTCTTGTGCGGCGTACAGTAAGTACGCCTCCGCGCAATCCGTTGATTTCCTTGACCTTGCGCAAAATTGCTCGTTTCCAAACTAGAAACCTCACTAGTACCCATCCAGAGATTGCTCG
>Ga0114919_10002167_pt1 | contig 15860 bp, 7 predicted proteins | sample BlataG_FD_88682 | JGI IMG/M metagenome (GOLD analysis project Ga0114919, IMG submission 88682) | Deep subsurface microbial communities from Black Sea to uncover new lineages of life (NeLLi) - Black_00105 metaG | ecosystem: Environmental > Aquatic > Marine > Oceanic > Sediment | place: Atlantic... | reverse complement strand
TGACCAGGCCGGCCTGGATCATGTGAATGCACGCGGCCCATTCGTAGCCGTTCTGAGTCTCGCCGGCGTAGGGGATCGGGACGTAAGGCCGGTACACGTCGTCGGGCCAGTGGGCGATGACCAGGCCGCCCTCATCGTTGAGGCAGTACAGGCGGCACGCGTTGAAGTGCTCCCGCATGGTCGGGCGGAAGTTGGCCTTGAACAGCCACTTCAGCGAGCTGCGGACCTGCTTGCGGTCGAGGACCTCGCCCAGGCCGTACAGGTTGGCGTGCCACTGGGCGATGACCTGGTCGATCTCCAGCCCCTCGCCGATCTGGTACTTGATCTCGCCGTGCTCGGCGTCCCAGTAGTCGCCGGCGTAGGAGGCGCCGCGAGTGAACTTGTCCACGATGGACTTGTCGGTCAGGTCGATCTTCTGGTGATACCATCGGCCGTTGAAGAGGTGCTTGTCCGCCCAGGCCTTGCCCCTGGCGAATAGCTCGGCGAACTCCTTGGCCGACTTAACGTCGCCGAGATGTTCGGCGATCTCGGCCCCGGCCTTGAGGGCGCCGAGGTAGTAGCCGGTCAGCCAGGCGTTCGGCCCGAACAGTTCCACGTCCAGCGTGTGGTGCTGACGGCCCCAAAGGACGCCGGTCTTGTCCGGGTCCCACTGGTCGATGTTGGTCTTGGCCCAGGCGAAGCGGATGGACTTACGCGCCAGCGGCCACAGCTCGCGCAGCCAGTCCGAATCGCCGCTGATCTTCCAATCGCGGTAGAGCTTCATCACGCCGCCGAACTGGCCGTCCGCGCAGGCGCGGAACTTCCCGCGCCCCGAACCGAGCGGCAGTTGGAGGCGGAACTGCATCTCGCCGTTCGGGCCGATGTTGTGGACGTAGTCGGCCTCGCGCATGGATCGTTCGAGCTTGGGCAGCAGGAACGGAATCGCCTGCGCGTAGTTCCACACGTGCTCGCACGAGCCCTCGCAGCAGCCGGCCGTCGCGCACAGTCCCTCCCAGCCGTACAGCGTGCCGTCCTCCAGGCGCATGACGGTGGCGGTCTTCATGGTCGCCAGGTTGGCCGAGACCGCCTCCAGCGCCGCGGGCGGCAAGTCCGAGGCCATCAGAGCCTTCTTGAACACTTGCGTCTGGTCGAACAGTCGGTCCCAGTTGGCCAGCGCGTAGCGGGCGGAGTGTTTAGAGTCTTTCCAGATCGTGGCGTAGTAGTTCCTCCAGACCGGCGAGACGCAGCACTTCCCGGCCCGGTCGGCCGCGGAGGGGTCCCAGTAGTTCTCGCAGTTGGGGAAGTTCCAGGTGATGACGAACCGCACCCGCCTAGCCTTTCCGGGCGCGACGCGGACGTGGGCGGCCAGCATGCCTTCGTTTTGTCCGCGGGCTTTCGCGGGCGTCAGGCGGCGGTTGGTGAGCTTGCCGCCGGCCGTGATGTCGCGCCAATACACCTCGAGCTGGTCGAACCACCCGCCGGCGAACCAGTACTCCTGAAAGCTGACATCCTTCGCGTCGGTTGCCAGCGTCATGTCGCCGTAGGCGGTTGACGACTTCTTGTGGGCGGTCGAGGCTAGGTGCAGCAGCGTCTTCCCGCCGGCCCGGCTGACGCGATTGACGCACTTGGCCTGATGGTGATTGGCCAGCACGCCGAATAGCGTGTAGGTGATCGCCTTGCGCGTAGTGTTGGTGATTTCGAACTCGAACAGCGCCGCCGGGATGCCCGAGTCCTTGTCGTTGAGCGGGATGAAGGGATTGAAGGCCGTCTGGCGGACCTTGCCCGGGAACCGCGCGGGCTTGAAGTCGAGCTGCGTGAGAGGGAACTCGCCACGGAAGTCCACGCTGGCGAAGTGCGGCAGGCCTGCCATGGTCTTTGTCTGCGGGCCGAAGCCCATGCCCTGGAAGCTCTCACCGCCGGCCCCCTGGTAGGGCGGGTGAAGGTCGCCGTGCAGCACGCGCGTGTCGAGCACCTTGCCGCCCGCCTCGGCGCGGATGGCGAAATGCGTGAAACCGTTGTAGCTGCCCTTGGCGGGGCGGTTGAATATCTCCCAGTCGATCAGCCGCCCGTTGCCGGCCAGGCCGATGCTGCCCGTGCCGACCCCACCGAGAGGGAAGGAGATTTCGTTGGTGAACTCGCCGGTGTAGAGGAAAGGGTCCTTGGCCATTGCGTCGTCTCCTGTGCGGGTCGGCTGCCAGCCGCTTGCGCGGCGGGGGCATTCGATTCATCAAGGCGGGCATGGTAGCACACAGCCCTCCGCCCGTGAAACGCCAATCCGCCGCAGCGTGCCGCTCGTGCCCGCCGCAACACCCCTCTGACGGCGAACGATTAACGGGGCGCTTTCGCCGCCCGTTTTGTGGCCGAATCGCCGCTAGGGAAATATTGGCTAATACTTGCTATTGTGCTTACGACAGTGCTATATATTATTCACGTCCGCCGCGCCGGTAGAAGGATCGCGTGCCAGGAGAATCGTATTACGACAGCATAAAGGACCGGAAGTATGCCCAATACCAAGTCAATCGCCGAACTGAGTAGAGCACTCGCTGCCCAGCAGAGACGTGTCGCAAAGTTGCAGTCCCAACGCGCCAAGCTCTTATCTGGTCTCCAGGCCGTCGACAGGCAAATTGCCGCCTTGACCGGTCGGGCCGGCGGAAAAGGCCCAGCCCGGCCCGCCGCGGGCGCACGCAGAACGAAGCCGAGAAAAGCCCTGCCCGTGTGCCTGGTGGAAGTCCTCGCCAAGGCCAAGGCCGGCAAGATGCGAGCCATGCACCTCGCCGACGCCGTCGTTGAGGCCGGCTACGTCACAAGGGACAGGAACTTCAAGAACACCGTCGCCAAGACGCTCGCCAAGGACAAGCGGTTCAAGCGAGTCGGGCGCGGCATGTACAAGCTGGCCGCGACCAAGAAGTAGGCCGGGACTACAGGACCTGCGCGGCCACACGTTGGCGGCTCTTGCGCTGACGGCCATCGGATGGCTCCGTTCACAAGTGCTCGGTCGCAGTGCGCCCCGGAGGCCGACGTGGACAGCCGCCTCCCGCTTTTGGGGCCGGCTGCGCAGAGGAGGGGGAAAAGCCTGTTCTGCCGGTACAACGCCAGATACCCCCATTCCCCCAAGCGACGCAACCGAATTGCGGCAGCGCTGCCGGCCGCAATATCTGCGGGATAGCAGCCGGCAGCCACTGCCATGTATCGCCCAACTCGCGCGCACGTTCGAGCAGTGTGCGTAATGCCCGCAACGCGGCGTCACGCGGCGTTGGCTTCGCCGTGTGTCGCTATCTGTTTCTACGAATCCTCAGCAGGCCCGATGCGCCAAGAGCAAGAATGCTCAGCGTCATCGGCTCGGGGATGACGTCCGGCACGCCGAAGCCGTAGAACGTCGCCAGGATGGTCAGGTCCGTGTTGTCGATGTCCGTGTCGAGGTGCCGGTTGGCGTTGCCGTCGTTCCACATCCAGTCGTCCGGGCCGAAGTTGGTAGCCAGGCGTGCCAGGTCGGTCGTATCGATCATGCCGTCGAGGTTGAAGTCGCCGTACTCCGTGCCCGGGCCGGCGGTCGTTTCGACCAGGGCGTGGACATGGTAGTTCAGGTCGTTCACGTCGACGAAGCCGTCAGGTACGCCGTCCTCGCCGGGCCCACTGACGTCATACAGCAAATCGTAGGGCAGGCCGAGACGGATGAAGTCGCACAGCAGGTCGATGTCGGCGTCATCGACGTCAAGATTGCCGTCGAAGTCGCCGGGGATAGCTCCGCCCTCGTCGCCGGCAAGGATGGGAACGGTCGGGTTGGTCTGGAAAGCGAACGCATTCACCTTCATGCCGTGCCATGTCGGCCCCATGTAGATGCTGGCCCAGCCATAGTGCCGGCCGGCGAGATCATCGGCGTACAACCCGATGTATCCGCCGCCGCCGAAGGGCCACTCGCCGTGGAAGTAGAAGTTCCAGCCGCCCAGGCCGCCGGTGCTGGTGACGCCATGATCGGACCAGACGCGGCTATCCGCCAACGTGGGACCGACCTCGTAGTCCCCGCCAAGCCTGCCGACGTCCCACTCGGCACCCTCGTATCCGGTGCCGGCGACGAAGCCGACGTCGGCGCCGATGGTCAAATTATTTCCCAGCTTCTCGTCGGTGCCGTACCAAAACCACTGCTGCTTGGTCAACGTGAACGAACCAGCATCCTGGCCCAATATCCCAAGGCCGGGGTCTAAGGCGTCATTCACGACGACCGTCCCGTCCATCTTAAACGTGATCATGTCGCTGTTGAGGGGGATATTCTCGATGAACCAGCCGGCGCCGCCGTTGTCGAAGTGCTGGATGACCGCCTGGGTGGGGGCGGCGGAGGCCATCAGAGCCCCTGCGCCTGCGGCAAGGGAGTACGCAGCCAGTTTGCCGCCAAATGGTCTGTTCTGTTTTCTCATACCTCTGCTCCATTCTCCTGCGGCCCGCGCACGGCTCCTCGGCACAGCCGTACGCCACGAGCGCAGCGTTGCGAAATGTGTGTCAAGCACGCTTGAGCTGACTGAACAGGCGCATCCTCCGGCCGATGCGTCGTGACCTTCCGTCCGAGATTTGTCGGATACGACCTGCCTTTGCCTCACGACCGCCGCGGGGCATTCAAAATAATTATATCTCGTCTCCCACTACCTGGCAAGCCCTTTTCCGCCTCGCTGCTCTTTTTTTTGGCGCCCCCAGGTAGGCAGTGGCCGGCGCGAACTGACCGACAAGCGTTTCGGCACGGCCGCTGGCCGCAAGCCGGCGCGCGACCAGCCCTGGCTGATCCGTCACGTCTCGATGCCCATCGCGGGGACAATGTGATCATCGGCGTCTGGTGGGCTCGGCAAGCTGGAGGCGCAACTATTTGCAGTTATTGAAGAAACAGTAAACTTGGCCCTTTCTCGGACGGTCGGCAATGGTTGACAGACTTGTAATCCATGGAAAGGGCACATGTTATCGTCGCCAGAGCGCGCCGTTGGCTAGGCTCTGTCTGAAACCTCTCCTGAGCCTGCAAGTTCCGGGCGGCCCGGGTTGCTTGCAACCCGTGTTTCCACGGCTATAAGTACTTGTGCCACAAAGGGTGCGGCTCGCCGGACGCAAGCGTGCGCTCGAGGGCATGGCCTGGCCGCATCGCCCCGGACCGGGTGAGTTGGCAAGGCCTTAAGAAAAAAATCACAGGGGACCAAAAAAAGTCTTGATTTCGTTGCCCAAAAAGATATAGTCGTGGTTAGGAGTCCGGTGGTTTTTGCCAGTTCTTAGGAGCAGAAACTAGAGCATATCAAAGGCCTTTGTTTGGAGAGAAGGAGTACGCTATGAAGAAGAGTTTTGTAAAAAGTTTGGGTGCCTACACGCTTGCCGCGGGTGCGGCAGCGGTAGCCACGAACGCCACCACGTCCCAGGCGGCCCTGGTTAGGCACCGCAGCCCGTACGCTTACGCCCAGTACGACGCTTCGAGCAACTGGGAACAGGACTTGGTGATGTTCAAGATGGACGGAACTGTCGTCTTGAACACCGCCGATACTGGACTTCAGTCGTTAGGGCAGGATGCCGACTCGTTCACCTTCTCAGAACGTGATTTCTACTGGTGGGGAACGGAAGAGAAGGATGCTACGTGCCTTAACATCGGCGAGAATTGCGGCTACGTTGCCGGCGTCGCCGATGTGTGGAACGTAGGCAGGCTGGGAACGCCCTACCTGGTCGGCCCGTCGTTGGCGGATGGCCGCGTTTGGTCTGATAGGGCGACCACCGATACCGGCGGACTGGGAGGCTGGAACTTCTACTTCGCAGGCGAGTGGCCCTTCGGCGGCGGCGGATACATCGGCCTGTACGCCGATGTTGGCACTGACCGGCACTATGGCTGGTGCCAGGTCAACATGACCGCGTACAACGCTGTTAGCCTGATCGAGTTCGCCTTCGAAAGCGATCCCGACACGCCGGTCTACACCCCCGAGCCGATGACGCTTAGCGTGTTGGCCCTGGGCACTGTGGGTCTGCTGGCTCGCAGGAAGCGTGCGTAGTTGGTGGCTGTTGTAGGCTGTTCTCGGCGCGATAGGCGCTGAGGATACACCCAGTGAAAAATCTGGTCGCAGGCGCTGGGCGACAAGGCCCGGCGCCTGCGATGTTTTTTCGACGGGCATCCTGGCCCGTGCATAAGCGGGCGAACGGCGGGGAGTTCGGTTTGCTCACACGGGCCTCAAGTCCTACAATCGAGTTTGACATGCCGCAAGACAGGATGCCTTCAGTGACTGCTCAATTGCCATTCGCCTCGGCCGCCCGGAATCCCCTCTGGCCGGACGCGCGGTGGAACCTGACCGGCCTGTTCGTCCACGACATGCTGATCCTACAGGTGTTCAGCCTTCTCCACCAACGGTTCGGGTGCCGGCTGAACATCGACAGCATTCATGGCGCGCCCCAGGTCCCGTGGAACTGCGGCCGGTTCAGCGATGCGCCAATGCCGACGGCCGAAGCCCTGTCAGCAATGGTCAGCACATTCAACGACGTCGGGATCGGGGTGTTCTACACACTCACGAATCATCTTCTGGAAAAGGCCGATCTGGAGAGCCGAGACTGCAATCGACTGCTGGAGAGCATCGACAACGGTCGGGGCCTCAATGGAGTGATTCTGGCCAGCGACTTGCTGTACGACTACATTCGGCGGCGGCACCCGGAACTGAAGTTGACTGCCTCGATAATCAAAGTCACCGAGGAACTGGGCAACGGCGATCCGGAGTACTACCGGTCGGCCGTGCAGCGGTTTGATAGTGTCATGATCCACCCGGACGATGGGTTCGACTGCGACCTGCTGGATCAGCTCGATCGCGACAAGATCGAGATCATGGTCAACGAGAACTGTGCCTTTCGGTGCCCCAACCGCGTTAAGGACTACGAAGTAATGGCGTCGGTGTTGAAGGCCGGACCTCCCGGACCCGACAACGTCTACATGGAGATGGAACGCCGCCATTGCCGGATGCCGCTGAAGAGGCTCACATCGGCTATACAGTCATGCAACTTCCCCGCTGCGCACATGCGACGGGTCTACGAGATGGGTTTTCGGCGGTTCAAGCTCCAGGGCCGACAGGATATGCCGGCCACATTCCTGTTCTCGATGCTCCGCTTTGCCATCGAGCCGGAAATCCTCGCACCCATGATCTTCAAGGCGTTCATTTCCGGGCAAGCCAGAAACCTCATCGCCAAAGCCGTCGAGAAAACTCAGGCCGCCTGCAAGCAGGCGCCGGACGGGACTTTGGCGGCAACGCGCGGCAACGAGGGGCGTCAGGAAGATGCGACCTCACCCATGCCGATGATCGTGGAGGCCCCCGTCGTCAAAGGCCATGGACTGCCGACCGGGGCGGACGCCGGACACCCTCTTTGGCCGGAGGCCCGCTGGATGATCGAGGGTCTGTTTGCGCAGCAACGCCTGATCCGTGAAGTCCTGGCGCTGTTGGCCGACCGGTTTGACTGTCACCTGGGCATTGACGGCGTGTATGGCGGGGCGGCTGCGCTTTGGAATGGGCCGTCGCCGGCACAGGGACCCAGGCCAAGTCTCAATGCACTGCCCCGAATCGTCGGCGACTTCAACGACATGGGCATCGGGGCGTACTATAGCTTCAACAGCCGTCAGTTGACCCAAAACGACCTCACCGACGAGACATGCAACCGAGCGCTGGACGTCCTGGACAACGGGAGCGAGCTCAACGGTGTCATCCTGGCAAGCGACCTGCTGGCTGAGCACATTCAGTCCCGACACCCGGGCCTGAAGCTCATCGCCTCGGCGGCCGGCGCGACGCCCGACGGTGGCGGCCGGCTGGTCGACCAATACGCAGCCCTGACCGAACGGTTCGATACGGTCGCCCTGCGCGGCGAGGACGCATTCGACATCGGCTTGTTGGAGCAGCTCGACCGCGACCGAATTGAGATCGTAGTCAACGATGACGCTCCTTGGCGCAGCGCCTCGGCCGGCGGTTCGCCTCGGCCGGACGACGGCTCGGCGACGCCGATGGCAGCCATGGACGCCGATGTCCGAATGCGCAACTTCACCACCGCGGAGCTGAAACGCGTGTACGATCTCGGCTATCGACGGTTTCGGCTTCAGGGACGGAGCCGCAACACCAATCTGTTCTTGTATGACATCCTTCGCTACACATTGGAGCCGAACTTGCTGCTGCCGGTCGTATTCAAGGGTTTCACGAACGACTGGGCGCGAGAGCAGGCAGCGGCGGCCCTTGACGGCCGTCGCCGAGAAGCAGGTCCCCCGAGGCCGTGAGGATGGCAGTCCGGTGGCGCCTGCGACATCAAACGGCACGCCACGAGCGGGGGGCTCGGCTTGTCCACGAATTTCGGGCGCGTTATAATCCGATTCAGAGGCCGGTGCGGCTTCGGCGCCACTGCCGTTGAGGGTGGAAAATGGCAGAAAACGTTCTGAGAAAGGACTATCCATAATGAAGGGCACACTGCCATTCGGCTGGCAAGCGAGGAACCCCCTCTGGCCGGAGGCGCGATGGAACCTCACCGGTCTGTTCGTGCATGACCAGTTGATCCTCCAGGTGTTCAGCGTCCTGGAGGATCGGTATGACTGCCACCTGGATCTTGACAGCATTCACGGGGCGCCGCAGGTCACTTGGAACTGCGGCCGCGTCAGCGCCGTGGCGGTGCCGACGCCGGAAGCCCTGGAGACAATGGTGCAGTCGTATAACGACGTGGGGATCGGAGTGTTCTTCACCTTCAGCAATCACCTGCTGGAGAAGTCCGATCTGGACAACCCGGCCGGCAACATGTTGCTGGAGGGCATCGACAACGGCCGGGGTCTGAACGGCGTGATCATGTCCAGCGATTTGCTTTACGATTACGTTCGCCAGAGGCACCCGGAGCTGAAGCTGACTGCCTCGATAGTCAAGGTCACCGAAGAAGAGGGACGCGGCGATGTGGCCTATTATCATTTCGTCTCGGAGCGGTTTGACAGCGTGATGGTGCATCCCGACGACGGGTTCGAGTACGAGCTGCTGGAGCAGCTCGACCGCGACAAGACCGAGATCATGGTCAATGAGGACTGTGCCTATCTGTGCACCAACCGCATTAACGACTACCAGGTGATGGCCGAGCTGATAAAGTCCGGAACGTCCGACGCCGCCGAGCTGGAGTACACGTACACGCGAAAGAAGTACTGCCGAGCGCCCCAGGGGAGGCTCACGCCGGCCATCCGCTCCTGCAATTTCTCCATGGGACACATGCTGCGGGTGTACGAGATGGGCTTTCGGCGCTTCAAGCTGCAAGGGCGGCAGAACATGCCGGGCACGTTCCTGTTCGACCTGCTTCGCTTTGCCGTCGAGCCGGAACTCCTCGCGCCGGTCATCTTCAAGTCCTTCGTTTCGGGCCAGGCCGCCCGCCAGGCCCTGGAATCGGTCAGGAATGTCCACCGCGCCCACGTGGAGGCTGCCGAGGCTGGTGAGGCCCGCCCGGTTGCCCGCGGCGGCGAGGCATGCTCCGCGGATTCAGCCGAAGCCCTGCCGATGGTGCCTGGGCCCGCCATCATGAAGGGAGTCGGTTTGCCGACCGGAATGGATGGTCGACATCCTCTCTGGCCCGACGCTCGTTGGACGATCGACGGCCTGACCGACCACGGACACGTGATCCGCAACGCCATCGGCGTGTTGACCGAGAAGCTCAAGTATGAGCCGAACGTTGACGGCGTTTACGCCGAGCTTCGCGTGCCCTGGAACGCGGCGCCTCGAACGGCAAGGGCCAAGCTGAACTTGCAGGGATGGGCGGAGGTCGTCGGGCGCTTCAATAAGATGAACATGGGCGTGTACTGCATCTTCAACAGCCGCCATCTCGGGCCGGCCGATCTCGACGACAAGACGGGCAACGGCATCCTGGATGTCCTCGATCAGGAATGCCGCCTAAACGGCGCGGCGGTCGCCAGCGACTTGCTGGCCGATCACATCCGATCTCGACATCCGAAGCTGCGTCTGGCCGCCTCGATGGCCAAGACGGTCGCTGAAGACGGCTGCGGAAACGTGGAACACTACAAGGCGCTGGCCGAGCGGTTCGACACCGTCGCCCTGTGCATCCAGGACGGATTCGACGTCGACCTGTTGGCCCAGCTCGACCGCGACCGAATCGAGATCGTGGTCAACGATGACGCCCCCTGGGGAAGCGCCGCCCTGGCCGGCCAAGATGAATCGCCCACCCCGAGGGACACATTGGCGCCGGGCCCGCGATCCCGAAACTTCATCACGGCTGAGTTGAAGCGTGTCTACGACCTCGGCTATCGCCGATTCCGCTTGCGCAACTCGTCGAGCACCAGCCCCAATGTCTTCCTGTATGATGTTCTCCGCTATATCGTCGAGCCGAACCTGCTGCTTCCGGTCATATTCAAGAGCTTCACGAACGACTGGGCGGAGCTTCACAAGCGGCGAGGCCCATGAGCAACCGGCGGCCCTCACTTGGCGGACTTCGCCCACAGGCAAGCCCATCGCTGGTGTGAGATCGGGATCGTCCCGGCCCATCGGCCCCCGCGAGGCGGCTCGTTGCTGTTTGCTTGTGAGCCCGAAATGCGTTAAAATCGTTGGCGGACCCAAGCAGCCCTTGGGTTTTTCTGCTTTTGTGCACAGAAGATGGTAAGCACCAGGAAAGAGCAACTTGCGAAGAAGGGCGACTTGCCGTGTGGTCCGGCGGCACGGCATCCCCTCTGGCCGGAGGCACGCTGGAACCTCACGGGTCTGTTCGGACATGACCTACTGACCCTCCAGGTGTTCAGCATCCTCCGGGACAAATTCAGATGCCATCTGGCGATCGACAGCATTCACGGTGCGCCTCAAGTTCCGTGGAATTGCGGCCGCCTCATGACCACGCCAGTGCCGACACAAGCGGGTGTGCAGTCAATGGTCAGCACCTTCAATGATGTGGGGGTCGGAGTGTACTTCACTTTCACCAATCACCTGCTTACCGAGAGCGATCTGGACCATCCGGCGTGCAACATGTTGTTGGAGTCGATCGACAACGGTCGTGGGATGAACGGGGTGATTCTGTCCAGCGATCTGCTGTACGATTACATTCGCCGGCGACACCCGGAGCTCAAGCTTACCGCCTCGGTCGTCAAGGTGACCGAGGAGGAGAAGCGCGGCGATGTAGCTTACTACCGATTGGCCCAGGAACGATTCGACAGCGTCATGGTCCACCCCGATGACGGGTTCGTGCCGGAAGTGTTGGCCGAACTCGACCGCGACAAGGTGGAGATTCTGGTCAACGAAGACTGCGCCTATCGGTGTGCGCACCGCATTCGTGACTACCAGATGATGGCGTTGGTCATGAGAGGCGAAGTCGCCGGCGGCGAGGAACTGGAGCGCACCACCGTGCGAAAGAGCTATTGCCGTTTGCCGCAGGCAAGGCTCGTTCCCGACGTGAGGTGCTGCAATTTCACAACGGCGGAAATGATCCGTGTCTATGAGATGGGCTTTCGTCGGTTCAAACTGCAAGGCAGGCAGAATATGCCGGCCACTTTCCTGTTCGACCTGCTTCGCTTCGCGGTTGAACCGGGACTGATCGCACCGATCATCTTCAAAGCCCTCGTGTCAGGCCAGGCCGCCCGTTTGGCCGGCGAAGCGGTCATGAAGGTCCGATCGTCTTTCCGGGACGGCGCCGAAGCCGGGGTTGCGGCGGCCGACGGCGAGCCGTGCAGGACTGACTCGGCCACGATTCAACCGATAGTCGTTGAGGCGCCGCGTGTAGAGGGCTGCCGCCTGCCAAGCGGGCTGGAGGCGCGACATCCTTGCTGGCCGGACGCTTCCTGGACACTTGAAGGTCCGACCGAGAACGGATACATGTTCCTCGACGTCATGCGGCTGTTGGTGGCTCGGTTCGACTATCACCTGAACATCGATAGTGTGTGCGAGGAACTCCGCGTGCCGTGGAATGGCTGGCCGGCGTCGAAAGGCTCGAAGCTCAACGTGGATGCGGTTGCTGACATTGTTCGGCATTTCAACGAGGCGAACATCGGCGTTTCGTTTGCCTTCCATGGTGCGGACATCACCTCGGCGGACCTCGACGACGAGACGGGCAATGGTGTCCTGGCGGCCCTGGAGCGAGGCCCTTCACTTAACGGTGTCATCGTTGCCAGCGACGTACTGGCGGACCACATTCGTACGCAGCATCCGAAACTGAAGCTTACTGCCTCCATGGTCAAGACGATACGGGAGAACGGCCGCGGGCGGGCCGAACACTACAAGGCGCTGGCGGAACGATTTGACGTGGTTTCCCTGTGTCCCGAGGACGGATTCAACATGGACTTGTTGGCCCAGCTCGACCGTGACCGAACGAAGATTCTCGTCAATGACAACGGCGCCTGGGGCAGCGTGGCGGAAAACGGTCACAACAGCCCCTCGGCGCCGACAGAGGCGCTGGCGGCCAACGTGCGATTACGCAACTTCACGACCGCAGAATTGAAACGCGTTTACGACCTCGGCTATCGGCGGTTCCGGCTGCAGAGCCCAAGCAAGATCCGAGATGTCTTCATGTACGATGTCCTTCGCTACATCCTGGAGCCGGACCTGCTGCTTCCGGTCATATTCAAGAGCGTCACCAACGCGCCAGAGCTCAACAAGCCACGTGGCCCATGAGGCGCCGGCCCCGCTTGGCTGACTTTGCCGGCACGCGATTCCGGCGGCATAGTAGCCGCGGAGGGCAGGTGTTGTAGGCGGCGCTCTGAATGATTACCTTAACCAGGCAACGTTCAATTCCGATGTTGTCTGTGTCAAACAAGGCGCATTAGGCGCATCCAGTGTAGAAGCACCGGGACGACACCTATGAGCAACCCTACAAACCAAAAGATCATGCTGATCGGCTGGCATGCTGCCGGCTGGGACGTGATAACGCCTTTGCTGGATGACGGCGAACTGCCCAATCTGGCCCAGGTCGTCGAGCACGGGCTGATGGGCTCGATGACGTCAATGGGGTCCTTGATGGAGCCGATGGTTTACACCTCTTTGGCCACAGGCAAGTACCCGGCCAGGCACGGCATATTCGGCACCCATGAGGTATGCGACAACGGCCTGTCGGCAGGATCCATCACCAGCCGATCGCGCCGCGCCAAAGCGTTCTGGGAGATCCTGTCGCAGAACGACGTTCGATGCGACGTGGTGAATTTCCCAACGGCCGCCCCGGCCGAACAGGTCAACGGCACGTTCGTTGGTTGCGAGTTCTTTGCACGCCCGCGGACCAGCAGTTGGAGCCCAGTGCACGTGCCGGAAGACAGCGTCCAGCCCATTGATATGGCGGCGACGCTTCAGGAGTACCTCGTCGCCCTGGAAGACCTGGACCCGCCGACGGTCGCATTGTTCGTTCCGCGCATGAGCGAACTGTCGTTCCGCGACAGTCGCCTGGCCCAGATCGCCACCGCGATTGCGCAGACGCTGTCGGTGCACATGGTGGCGACCTGGCTGATGGAGAACACCGACTGGCGCGTCATGGCCGTCAACTATCCCGCCATCGAGGTGCTCTCCCGGCAGTTCCTGCAATACCACCCGCCCCGTCTGGACTGGGTGGATGAGGAAGAATTCGATCTCTTTAACAGCGTCGTCAGCAGCTCCGTCAGGCTGTGTGACTTGCTGCTCGGGCGGTTGCTCCAGTTGGGCGGCGAGCGTGCGACGACGATCGTCTACTCCCCTCGGGCCTACGCATCCCATCGCCAGCTGCCGCCGGTCCCGGTGCGCCCGGGGCCCAGGGAAGAGGCGCGTTGGCATCGGCCACAAGGTATCTTCGCCATGCGGGCCGACGGCACGCGACAGGATGAACTGATTCATGGCGTCCGAGAGACCGATCTCTGTCCTACGGTGCTGGCGCTGTCCGGTATTGCCGTTCCTGACGACATGGACGGTCGTGTCTTGACGGACGCGTTCGCTGAGCCTCTGCCGGAACTGCAGACTATCGAAACCTGGGAAACGTGCGAGCCCACAAGGCCCCAGTTGTCTGCGGACATGCAGTTGCCTCACTGGACGGAGATGATGACGTTCACCACGACGTACGATCACCGTGGGGCGCTTGGGGTGCGGATGCAAAACGATTGGAACCAGGCCGAAGCCTGCCGCAATTCGTCGCGCCCCGATATTGCCGTGCCTCTCATGACGCGGCTTTACTATGTCACGCCCTTCTGGCTGAACATGGTGCCTCTTGTCGCCGAGACACTGTACCAGAACGGCCTCGCCGACGAAGCCCTGACCGTTATGCGGAACTTCTCCGCCGTTCAGAGCGAGGCGCCCCTTGGCAAGTTCATGGCCGGCATCATCGCTCAGGACGAAGGGCGCGCGTATGAGGCGCTGGACCTGTTCGAGGAGGCAGCTAAGGACTCTCCGCCGATTCCGCAGTTGTACTACTACCTGGGTGAGGCCCATCAACGCATGGGCCGTGCGGAACGAGCAATGGAATGCTTCGATCGGGCCGTGGAGATCGATCCAAACTGCATTCCTGCGCGGATCGGGCGCATTCAGGCGCACCGCGAGGCCAAGGACTACGAAGCCGCCGGCGAGGAGGCGCTGAACATACTGGCCATCGATTTCTCATATGTGCCGGCCCATTACCTGTTGGGCATGTGCCTGGAAGACCTCGGCCAGTTCGAGCAGGCCAAGGCGGCCTATGCCAATATCCTCGATGTCGACAGCGACAACCAAAAGGCCAAAGGACGCCTGGAGGCCCTGCAATCCGGCGAGGAGCGGCAGGCCGTCCGTGACGAGGAGGAAGTGCCCGCAGCGGTGACGCGATGGAGCGTGGATGAACTGCGCACGCTGGCGGATCGCGCCCGTCAGGAGGTAGCGGCCTGGGCCAGCAACTTCATCCAGTGCTTCCATCAGGCGGACGAGCAGTTGGACGCCTATCTTGCCGAGAACGCCCGACAACTGGCCGACCAGGCCGAGCAGGCGCCTGGCGTTGGGCCTGCCGGTTCTGATATGCCGAAGCTGAAGGACAAGGGCGTGCTGATCAGGCCCATCATGCCGGCAGATTTGTGGCAGTTGGGACAACTGGCCAACCGAGTGCTGACCGAACATCACCGCCATGACGTTTTCGTTCTTCATCGTGAGGGAGAGTCCAGATTAATAGGCGTCCTGTCCCTGCGCACCAGCGACGATACCGGCGAACGCTTGGTGCTCATGGCGCACCCCACGTCCATGACGGAAGCGGCGGAGGCCGGCCTCGATGAGGACACAACGCGACTGATGTTGATTCGCGCGGGTGTGGCTCGCGCCGCCGCGGGGAAGGTGAAAAGGGTCTCCTATTCGTTCCCGCCGCAAGATCAGGAGCGACTGGCCGAAAGGTTGGAACAACTGGGCTTCCAGGTCAGCAAGCGCGAGACAGTACTTGAGATGAACATGGCTGCGACACGCGACCGGTGCCTGAGGCTGGTCGAGCGGTACACCCAGCGGGGGGCGATCCCCGACAACGTGAAGGTCGTCTCGCTAAAGGACGTGGCGGTACACGATGTGGACAAGTTCCTCAAAGGCTTCTTCGACGACGGCATCGGGCCCGGGCGACTGAGCTTGAACGAGGATCTGTCGCTGGTGATCCTGCACGATCAGGAGATCATCGCGGCCTACACGGGCTTTGTGCAAGGCGAGACATGGGTCTCGCCGCGTCTGGCGGTGTTGGAGGAATACCAGAGCGGCTGGGCAACGCCGATGCTCGTCGGCCGCGGCGCCGAGGCCGGTTACAACGCCGGCCTGCGAATGATCCAGTTGTATGCCGACGAGACGGTCTTTCCTGAGATGATCAGAATAGGCCGGCGGACCGGCGGCGAAGAAAAGGCTCAATCGTGGATGATGACCTTGAATCTTGTCGCGCCCTGGCCTGAGTCGGACGTGAAGGAATCGTAGAGCCGTCCATGCGGGTGAAAATGCGCCGGTCGTGCC
>Ga0114919_10002165_pt1 | contig 15870 bp, 16 predicted proteins | sample BlataG_FD_88682 | JGI IMG/M metagenome (GOLD analysis project Ga0114919, IMG submission 88682) | Deep subsurface microbial communities from Black Sea to uncover new lineages of life (NeLLi) - Black_00105 metaG | ecosystem: Environmental > Aquatic > Marine > Oceanic > Sediment | place: Atlantic... | reverse complement strand
CGCAAAGCACTTTGCGCTCATCTTTGCCGGTGCGCTCGGCCTTTTCAGATTGGTGAGATGTTCAATCTGCTTTGCCGTTTGCGGCAATAGTTTTGAAAGTTCGCCGGTCGCCATTTTTTTGTTGAGCCGTTTCAGCAGCTTTAGCTTTTTGCCTAATTCGTCCGAGCCGACAAGCCGGTTGAGCGTGGCAAGCAGTATGTCCGTCTCCTCATCGTCGATGTCCCATATTATGCAATCGACGGTTTCGTAACCGAGCTTGGAAAGGGCCCGCCAGCGGTGATGGCCATTGATTATCTGAAAATAATCGGCTTTGCCAGGGCAGGGCCGAACTATCAATGGCTCATATCGGCCGGTCCGCTTAATGTTGTGAACCAGCTTCGCAAAATTGACCCTGCTTTGTTGGTTGGGATTGTCCGGATGAAATTCGAGTTTATCCAACGCGATTGATTGAATTGAATTTGTCATATTCGTCATTCGCCTCGCCTTCTAATTTGTCAGTAACTCTAACTTTGGATTGAACCAGATGTAATAGACCGGACGTAATGTGAGCTTGCTCAATACGTATCTTGTTCGCTCCGGGCACGCCTTGCTATTGCGGTGCTTACCGTAGCTTTGCAGGAAACGCTTAATCTCAAGCTCAATAAATTCTGCTGCCGGCTCACGCAGACGGTCCAGTTTTCGCTGAACTTTTTGCGGGTCGATAAGTTCTTCTTTTTCAACACCCACCATACTAAGTGCCTCGACAAGCTGCACACAGCGTGCAGGCATCTTCGCTTTGTAGGCCTTCATCCCTGCCTTTTCAAAGAACGGATTAACCAGCCCCATCACCGCCATCGCCTCGACGATAGGGACATTTATCCTCGGCATCGTCTCGCGCACCAACCGGCTCGCTAAGCCAAGTACGCGAAATCTCGGCTCGATAATGACCCTGCTGATACAGCGGACATTTTTGTTAAGGAGCGATAACTGCGTGGCCCTATCGAAGCCGGCAAACAAATCACCTGTGGCGACGTTTCGAAGCTCTACTGCCGGGGCCGGCATTGCATAAACGATAACGCCCACGGTCTGCCGGCCAAGACCTGCATCAGGAGAACCTTTTAGAGCAAAAATCGCCGCGTAAGGCCCCCGCTCACTGTCACGGTAGTGATAGTGTGCCAGCCATTTGTAATCATCGTGATTGCCGGGGACAATTTGCAGTCTTTTACTGACGGAGCAGCTTCCCATCTTTAGATTTTCCTGTTCTTATAGATAACTTTTGTTACCCTGGATAATTCTTTTACTACCAGAACGTCCGGCGCCAGGTCGAGCAGTATGTCTTCGTGACTGGATGCCAGGATAAAAGTTACGCCGGTCCTCTTTGCAAACTTGTGTATATGATACGAAATGACTGCAGCGGTAATGCGGTCTAAATCAGAGCAGAATTCGTCCGCGAAGATGAATTTCTTCCCTGCCGCAAGTGCCATTGCCAGACGGAAGCGGTATTTTTGGCCTTCGCTAAGATTTGCCGGCTGATTGATAACACAGAAACAATCGTTTAGCCCGGCGGCGCTGAGCATTCTAAGGCTTCTCAGCAAATCTCCACCGATACAGTCGATTAGGGCTTTGTCGTTTTGCAGTTTTATTCGAGCCAGGTTGACCCTGTCCGAAGCAGGGACGGCTTTTTCCAGCTCGTTTAACAGAACGCTTTTGCCGGCTCCCGATGCTCCCGTGATATATACGATGTCACCATCATTGATTTCCAGCCGGCAGTCGTGATTGAAACATCTTTCAGTGAGTCTTTCCACGGTCAGACCGAACATCCTGCATACTTGCACAACCTTATCGGTGAGCTTTCCCTGCCAGCGAAAACTTTTTGAAACACTGTATGTCGACAAAGCTCTTTCTCCTTGCTCAATTCTCAATTCTTGTAATCGTCTAATTTGCTTGCCGTTGACTCACTACTAACCGGCTCAAGAAGCCGTTGTATTTTTAGAAGTGTTTTGCGAACGTGATAATAGCTCCATTCCTGTTTTTCGGCGATTTCCCTCATCGATATGCCCAGAAGAAAATAATCCTTTACGATGTCCATCTCACGCTTTGTAAATCGGCTGCGGTTTCGCAGGCAGGTTACGTATTTGCCGTCCATAAGTCTTTCCGTAAGCTTATGTATTCTTCGAGTGATTCTTACACGACTGATGCCGGTCAGCCTGCTTATCTGCCGAAGGCTAATGCCATTCTCCCAATACATTGTCATCAGCAGCTTGTATTCCCCACTTAGCATACATAACCTGCTGCGCAGCAAATCTACTCTGTCGCGATACTCGTTTTTGATTTTCAGCGCTGCTTCCGAACTGTCTTCACGAATCTTATTCATCAATAATCCACCTGCTTTGTCCTCGCTCGGCTGGTTGAAGTGGCCGCCCGAATAAGTAGGGTTTTGCTGACTATTTTGTCCATTACCTTTTTGTTTGCAAAAAACCAGTCAGCCATCGGCCGTCTAAATTCTTGCTGTTGGCTGTCTCTGTTTGCGACAGCCTTTCTCGGCGTCTTTTGACCGTTTTCTACCGTCTTCATATCAAAGTTATGTAAATATGTATCAAACATAGTTGCTATTTTAACAGATTAGTTAACGTTGTCCAGTATTTTTTTGTATTTTTACAAAAAAAATTATAAATTTACTATATTTCAAACACGCTTTGCTTAAGTTCAGCCTTGAGCTTGGCTTATGACATTTTTTGGGAATGACTAAGCTCTATGGGCAATAGTGGTATATAGCAGTTCAAATGATGGATGTCATTCATTCGCTGCGCTCGAGGACAGGTATGAGCGGAGCAAAGAACCTCTTTTGCTTACACCGGATGCTTCGGTTTTCGGCTCAGCATTACAGTTCCTCAAACCATCTGTGACAGAGCAACAGCAGGATACGTGCGTAAAGCCCTATTTTCGTGAAAAACCTGATTTTTGGGGCTATAATTGCCTGCGAAAACACCTATTTGGGGCATCCACACCAAAGCAATTGGCTCGGTCGGCGCGCAGACACTCCCCAAAGGCTAATAAAACCAGGAGGGACGCACTCAAACAAAATTTATCTGGCCTGCTCAGCGAGTAAGAAAAAGTGGACTATTTGAACCGGTTAATCATTTGCTGAGTTTTCTCTCGGTTCCAATTGCCCGGCTTATCATAATCCTGGTTCGCCTCCAGCTCCTCTGCGGATGGCCTCGTCGATGGAACGCCGTCGCGCGGCACCTCGGCCCCTGTAATCCACACTAAGGAGTTGAGCACAAGCTTGCGGAAGTCATTGTTGGCCCAGCCCCACTGCCAGTGACCGCCGGTGAAGCCGAAGCCTCGGCCACCGTCAGAGCGCTCATAAGCCCACGCAACATGTTCCGGCAGGCCCATCCGCGCGCGGACGTGCGGATTGGCGCCATGAGCGTCATTGCCTTTTCTGCGCGTGCTGTCAGGCGGAATAGCGGTAAGAATCGGCGTTACGTTCTTCATCTCATTGACGAAACGCATGTGGTAGTACCACTCGTCATTCAGCGAGAAGGGCTTGACACCGCGGGTGATTGGATGTGCGGGCAGTTTCTTGAATTCAGCTTCCCAGTGTGGATTGACCGACCAGAAGGTTTCAAAGTAGCCTCCTATCCAGTCAAGCAGGTAATTGCCGGGCTTGCCCTTTGGCACCTCGACACCGTAGTGGAAACAGGCTATTCCCAAACCATTTTTTGCATGTTTGTCCATCTCGTCAAGGTGACGCATGACCACGTGACCGCCGCCCCCGTCGCAGTACATCGCGATGGCGTCGGCATTGTCGAAGGCGGTTGGGTCCTTGGGCCAGCCGTTACGGTAAACTGCGGCATGGATATTGGGCATATTTTCATTCAGACATTTAGCCAGAAGCAGACATCCAGCGTTATGCTCGTGGGCCCCGTAGCCGTGACTGCGTGGTCCGGCGACCAGAACTATCTTTTTCCTCTCATCCATCTTCAGCCTCTTGAGTTGAATATCTTTGAACTGGACCGACATCGGCGGCCCGACGTGCAACTGCAGCGCCAGTACGCCCGACAGGTCATTGTCCTTCTTGTCCTTGTCGATCACCTCTGCCGTGACCTTGCCGTTAATCGAAAGAACAATCTCGTTGCCGAGAGCTTTAATGTGGTAGTTGTTCCAGCCGTCCTTGTTAATATTGGCCATCAGGGCGGCTGAGTCCCCAATCGACGTGCTGGTTTTCTTGCCGTCGGTGTCGATGACGGTCCTCTTTCCGCACGCTGCGAGCATCCCACGGCCGCGCTCGTCATAGAGCGCGCCTGCCCATTGACCAGCCTTATCGATGTCCGCCTGGTAGCCTGCGACATGCCCGTCCTTGTCAACCCGGCTGCGGACCTGTACACCGGAGTTGGCCGACGGCGTTCCGGTGATGCGGTACTTGAGCTTCAGCTCAAAGTCGTCCAGCTCACCCAATTGCCAGACGAGGAACTGATTCGACCTGACCGGATGCTGCTGTGTAGAGCGACCGGTAAGCGCCCCATCATCCACCGACCAGTAGCTCATGTCCGGCGACTTCCAGCCATCGAGTGTCTTGCCGTCAAAGATGGGCTTAAAGCCGGCATCCTCGGCAATCGCAGCGCTTGTAACAAAGGCTACAAGGCAGAACGACACAACCCAAACGAGCCATAAATAGTTTGTACGCATAATAATTCCTCCTTTGTAAATGATAGGGGCCTCATTTTGCCACGTTTTTGCAAAATGCGAACCCATATAAAAATGTTTTTTTTATGTCATTGTGCTTAGCCTACGGCCTCCCACTGTTCTCTTATCAACTTCAATGCCTCGGTGTAGACCTCTTCGGCGCTGGGGAAGAAATCACGCCAGACACGGGTGGCGGCGGCCAGGTCCGGCAGCGCACGCCCAAAGGCCTCGACGACCATCCACTCGTCATAACCGCCCGACCGCAGTGCTTTGAACGTACCGGGCCAGTCGATATGACCCTTGCCCGGCGTACCGCGGTCGTTCTCACTGATGTGAACGTGCTTGATAATATCAATGTGCGGGGCGATGCAGCCGACAGGGTCCTTTTCTTCAATATTGGCGTGGAAGGTGTCGTAAAGAACGCCAACGTTGGGGTGGTTTACCAGCTTGATGTAGTCCGCTGTATCAGCCATTGTGTTGAGGAAATAGCACTCGAACCGGTTGAGGTACTCCACAGCGAGGGTCAGGTTGGCTTTAGCGGCAAACTCGGCGGCTTGGCGGTGCGTCTCGGCGGAACGCTGCTTTTCCTCTTCGGTAGGGCCCTGGCCGGTGAAAACGCCCAGCGGCTGATAGAACGGCCCACACAGCACCGTACTGCCCACTGCCGTCGAGCAATCTATCGCCCACTTGAGGTAGTCCACTGCCGCCCGGCGGTGATTCGCATCAGCACTGATGGGATTATGTTCCTCATCCGGAATGACCGTCACGGATGTGCATTCCAGGCCGTCGTCTTTGATTGCCTTACCGACCTTTTCAAAGTGCGAAGTATCCCCCTCGAATAAGGGCACCTCGACGCCATCGTAGCCGACCTTTTTAAGTGTTTCTATAAGGGGCAAATGCTCCTCAGTAACGTGCGTGGTCCACAACAGCATATTAAATCCGACTTTCATTAGCGTTTCTCCTTTGCAATCTGCGTTCTCTTATTTATTGCCTGTTTTTTTCTTTTGGTTCTTTGGAACTGGCGGCAGGCCGGCCGCCCATGCGCAACCTCGCCGGAATAGTTCAGCGGCACCCGGGTTGGAGATGGCCTTGACGTCGTGGCCTAATGCGCTGTGAAACACCCGGCCTTTCCCATAATTGAAAGTGAAGGCCATGGGGTAAATTTTGCCGTCGACTTTCGAGCGTGCGGTGGCCAGCATATCGACGGGGCGGTCACCCGTCAGGCAGGTGTACAGCTCGTCTTCGGTCTCGAAAGGGGCAAGTCCCTGCGTGATGGGGCTAGCCACATCGGTAATATTGACGCGGAAAGGTCCTCTGGGGTCGTGCGCCCTTGCCTTTGGGTCCCAGATCCGACCGGCCAGATTGCGAAACTCCGGCCAGTCCCGGAAAGCACCACAGCCAAAATGGATGACAAACAAACCCTTGCCGTCCTGAACAAACCTGCGGAGATTGGCTTGAGCCTTCGGCCCCGGCGTGGGCTGTTCCCAGCTCATAAAGTGCAAAACGACCACGTCGTAGCGGTGCACTGCCGAAGAATCAAGAAAGTGAGGGTCTTCTACAACGCGTGGCTTCAACCGCCTGTCCTTTCGGAGCGTCTCAGCCAATGCTGGAGCGGTCTGGCGCCAGTTGTGAGCAGGGTGGTCAATACCTGTGACGATAAGCACATTGGCTTCTCTGTTCTCTTCAGCCGCCAATGTCGAACCTGGATATACAGACGCGGCCAATACAAGCCAAACCAAGGTAAACAGAACAATGATTCGAGTAAAATGGTTCATAGCTTTAAGTCCCAATCAGCACAAATTGACAGTATACAGGGGTAGTACAGCCTCCACGGACTGTGCATCACCCGTTTCGGCATCCGAACCACCTGTTCGTTATTGAGAAAAAGCTCGTTTCTCCTTGTCCCAAGTGAGCTTGCGGTCCTTGCGGACCTGTGTATTCCACCCAAGCGGGCAGGATTACAAACACGCCGGCAAAAGACCGGTTCGCATTTGCCATAGCATAACACACCTTGCGGCTGCTTGTCAAATCCTACTGCAAAAACTTTCTTAAAAGCACTTTTTCACACAAATATCGTAGATTTTGATTTTTTAGTCAGTGTTTTCGATTTCCCCTGTTTCTGATGCCCGATTGCCCCGTTTTTCCGCCGGAACGTCATCCTGGGTGGAGTTGGGGGCTTCGACGGTGAGTTTAGCCGAACCGTGGATTAGCCATTCGAGATAAAATTTGACAAGCAATGGCCAAGTGTGCTATGTTACAAAGTTTCAAATAGCGGCCGAGCGCATTGGGCATTGGCCCAGGAAGCATAATAGTGCAAGAAAATAGCTCTATGATTATATCTATTTCGCCGGTTTTCGGAAACGATAGAAAGCAGGTGGGAACGGAATCCCAAACACAATGAAAAATGCCTGTGTGAAAGCTAAAAAATTATTTTAAGTGAGGAAAAACTTATGAAGTTAGATCCAACAAAAATGAAAGACTGGCAGGTTGCTGAAGCTGCCGAGGAGACTATGAAACCTGTTCGCCAACTGGCCGATGAGATGGGATTGGCCGAAGATGAGTTGATACCCATGGGCCGAAAGCTGGCTAAAGTCGATTATCAGAAAGCTCTTGGACGCCTGAAAGATGCTCCAACGGCAAAGTACATTGATGTTACCGCCATTACACCGACGCCGTTAGGCGAAGGAAAAACGACCACGGCCATCGGACTGATCGAAGGTCTCGGCAAGCTCAACAAGCGCGTTGTAGGCGCAATCCGTCAGCCAAGCGGTGGCCCAACGTTCAATATTAAAGGCTCAGCCGCCGGTGGAGGCCTGGCGCAGTGCATTCCGCTGACGCCGTTTTCAATCCGACTTACAGGCGATATCGACTGTATCACAAATGCCCACAATTTAGCTATGGTAGCCCTGACTTCGCGGATGCAGCACGAAAACAACTATGATGATGCCCGGCTGGCAAAAAGCAGCCTGAAGCGGATAGATATTGACCCAGAAAGAGTGCAAATGAAATGGGTCATGGACTTCTGTGCCCAGACGCTGCGAAATATCACCATCGGCAAAGGCGGGAAGATGGACGGCTACGAAATGGAGTCCGGATTCGCCATCACCGTCTCAAGTGAGATTATGGCGATACTCGCAGTTGCCAGAGACTTGAAGGACATGCGGGAGCGTATGGCAAAAATCGTGGTAGCCTACGATAAGAAGGGCAATGAAGTAACCACTGCTGACCTTGAAGTCGACGGGGCAATGACCGCCTGGATGGTCGATGCTATTAACCCGAATTTGCTGCAAAGCATCGAAGGCCAGCCGGTATTTGTGCACGCAGGGCCATTTGCAAATATTGCTGTGGGCCAAAGCTCCATTATCGCTGATATGCTTGGTACCAAACTGGGCGAATACCACGTTACTGAAAGCGGATTCGGAGCCGACATTGGTTTTGAGAAATTCTGGAACATAAAGTGCCGTATGTCAGGCCTGACTCCAAACGCCATCGTTATCGTTGCAACCATTCGTGCCCTGAAAATGCACGGCGGAGGGCCTGCCGTGAAACCGGGGATACCGCTGGCCGAAGAATATACGAAGGAAAATCTTGAATTGCTTGAAAAGGGCTGTGAAAACCTTGTCGCCCATATCGAGACGGTCAAGAAAAGCGGGGTCCGGCCGGTTGTTTGTGTCAACAGCTTCTATACCGACACAAAGGCCGAAATTGAACTTGTGCGAAAAATAGCTGAGAAAAACGGCGCCTTAGCCGCGGTCTCTGAACACTGGCTCAAGGGCGGCGACGGAGCTATCGAATTGGCAGAAGCAGTCATTGATGCTTGCAGCGAAAAGCCAGATTTTAAGCTTCTTTATGAACTTCAGACACCGCTTAGAAAACGAATTGAATTGATTGCCAGGGAAGTCTATGGGGCCAGCGGAGTAACCTACACTGACGAGGCCCTGGAAAAAGCCAGGGCTATGGAAGCCGACCCGGCCTCGAAGACTTTAGGGACCTGTATGGTCAAGACGCACCTCAGCTTGTCGCACGACCCTGACATAAAGGGCAGACCCACGGATTGGGAGCTTCCAATCAGCGACGTTCTTGTTTACAAAGGTGCAGGTTTTATTGTGCCGGTCGCCGGTGCCATAAAATTGATGCCTGGCACGGCGTCGAATCCGGCCTTCCGCCGCATTGATGTGGATGTGAGCACCGGAAACGTGCAGGGCCTGTTTTAACCACTAAAATTAACCAAAGACAGCAACGAGCACGCAGTCCTTGGGACTCCTTACGGAGAGAAAGAATTAAGATTGACCGCAGCGGACTCAGCGGTAAAATTGTGTTTTCTGGAGTAACTGATGACAGCACAAATTATAGATGGTAAGCAGGTGGCCGCGGATATGCGGGCGGAACTAAAAGAGGAAATAGCCAAATTAAAAGAACAGGGGATCGTACCCGGACTCGGGGTCATCTTAGTCGGCGAGGACCCCGCTTCGAAATCCTATGTTACGGCGAAAGAGCGAACGTGCGCCGAGATTGGGATTTATTCCGATGATAACCGCCTGCCCGAAGATACCACGCAGAAAGACTTGTTGGCACTGGTCGAGAAGATGAATAACGACCCCAAAATCAACGGCATTTTAGTGCAGCTGCCTTTGCCCAAGCACCTCAATGAAGCCCAAGTCCTTCTTGCAATCGACCCTGATAAGGACGTCGACGGATTTCATCCAATGAACGTGGGAAAAATGATGGTAGGTGAAAAGGCGTTCCTGCCCTGCACACCACACGGAGTTATTCAACTGCTGATACGCAGCGGGGTAGCCATTGAGGGAGCTAACGTTGTAATCGTGGGGCGAAGCAATATAGTGGGCAAGCCCTTGGCTAATATGCTGATTCAAAAAAATAAAACCGGCAATGCCACCGTTACGGTCTGCCATACCCGCACCAAAGACCTTACAAACCAAACAAAGCAAGCTGATATCATCATTGCGGCTGCCGGTCGGCCGAATACGGTTACGGCGGATATGGTAAAAGAAGGCGTCGTAGTCATTGACGTCGGCGTTAACCGTGTTGAAGATGCAACAAAAAAAAGGGGTTATCGCCTTGTGGGCGATGTGGATTTCGAAGCAGTGAAGGAAAAAGCCTCACTTATTACTCCTGTCCCCGGCGGAGTAGGGCCAATGACAATAACAATGCTGCTTTATAATACAGTAGAGTCGGCAAAACAAAGACAAAAGACCCAAAACACAAGACCCAAGACTTGAGTCTGGTCTCTTGAAGCAGGAAAGGAAAAAAAGTGGCTGTGACAAAATATCCGGTTATCTGGTTGCAGGGAGCGGGTTGTTCGGGCTGTTCCATATCTGTTTTGAATGCTGTAAGCCCCAGGATTCAGAACCTTCTGTTGGATGAGCTGGTGCCCGGCCATCAACTTAATTTGATGTTCCATGCAACAATAATGGCCGGCCAGGGCGAGCCGGTCATTGAGGTTTTGAAAGACACCGAAAAGAACAGGAAGGGCGGCTATATCTTAGTCGTAGAAGGAGCAATTCCGACCGCTGAAGATGGTGCCTACGGCAGTATCGGAGAGAGATCTGGCAAGCATCTGACGGTTCAGCAGAGTGTTGAAGAACTTGGGAAAAATGCGATGCTGGCAATTGCCCTCGGCACCTGTGCTGCTTATGGCGGAATCCCTGCGGCCAAGCCAAATCCTACCGCATGCAAGCCAGTTATGACGGTATTTGACGAAAAGGGTATCGAGACTCCGGTTGTCAATATTCCGGGCTGCCCGACGCATCCGGACTGGTTTATAGGTACGGTATCCGTGATATTGTTCTCTGGTGCCCAGGCACTCGATTTGGACCAGTTAGGTCGCCCGCGTCTTTTCTTTGGGCAGTTAATTCATGAGAACTGCCCAAGGCGGGCGGACTTTGATAAGGGTAAATTCGCCCAGAAGTTAGGCGAGCCAGGGTGTCTTTACAAGTTGGGCTGTAAGGGCCATTACACATACGCTGATTGCCCTGTGAGACAGTGGAACAATGGCGTAAGCTGGTGCGTCAAGGCAGGCTCGCCCTGTCTTGGGTGTGTCGAGCCGGAATTCCCGGATGGCACCTCTCCAATGTACGAGAAAATTACTCTCGAGGATATGATATGGTCACAAAAATAAAGATTGACCCTATAACAAGGATAGAGGGTCACATGGCTATTGAAGCGGTAGTAGATGATGGCGTAGTGAAAGACGCCAGGAGCGCAGGCACCCTTTTTCGGGGTTTCGAGATAATCCTGCAGGGCAGGGACCCTCGTGATGCGAACCGACTGACCCAGCGAATCTGCGGCGTCTGTCCGACCGCTCATGCAACGGCATCGGCACTGTGTCTTGACGATGCGTTTGGTTTAACTGATAAAATCCCGAACAACGCAAAGCTGCTCCGCAATCTTATCCTTGGCTCGAACTTCCTCCAGTCGCATATCCTGCACTTCTATCACCTTGCGGCACTGGACTACGTCGATGCAGTTGGTGCGATTGGTGATTTGGCACCTTTTGTGCCGCGATACGAGGGCGATTATCGTGTAACCGGTAAGGCAAACGCTGAATTGGTGAACCATTATGTAAGAGCGCTGGATATCAGACGAAAATGTCAGGAGATGCTGTCGATTTTCGGCGGGAAGATGCCGCATAATGTCGGCACTGTCCCCGGCGGAGTTACCGAGCAGCTCTCAGAGGACAAAATAACTAATTTTCTGTGGCGATTGAATGAAATACGCGATTTTGTTGATAATACGTACATTCCTGACGTGATAGCTGTAGCAAAAGCCTACAGCGACTATTTCGAGATTGGTAAAGGCTGCAAAAGGCTTCTTGCTTTTGGCGGCTTTGATTGCCGCCCGCGCCGGCTATTCAAAAGCGGCATCGTTTCCCCCGACTTGAAGAACGAGCCATTCGCTAAGGAGAATATCACGGAGGATGTAAGGCATTCCTGGTATGCGGATTCCAGTTCGGGCAAAAATCCCGCACAAGGACAAACAAAGCCGGAGCCTAATAAGAAACAAGCCTATTCATTCATCAAGTCGCCGCGATACAGCGGCAAGGTATGCGAGCTTGGGCCTTTGGCGCGAATGGTGAGCAATTATGTGCAGGGCGATGAAGTGACGAAGAACTTGATTGATTCTGTACTCAGCGAATTCGACGCCGGTGTTGACGCATTGTATTCTGTCCTTGGCCGACACGCGGCAAGAGCTCTGGAAGCCAAACTCGTTGCCGACGCTATGGTCGACTGGCTAACAGCACTAAAGCCAGGCGAGACGACCATTGTCGAGGGCCAGATTCCTGAGCAGGGCGAAAGTGTCGGTTTAACCGAAGCACCGCGAGGCTCTCTCGGACATTGGATGACTGTCAAGGATAAGAAAATCGACCGATATCAGGTTATAACTCCAACGGCCTGGAATGCTTCACCGAAAGACGATAAAGACCAACCCGGGGCAGTGGAGCAGGCGCTCATAGGCACTAAAGTAAAGGACAAAGACAACCCCTTTGAGCTCGTCCGAATTGTGCGAGCGTTTGACCCGTGCCTGGCCTGCTCGGTTCATTTACTAAACGCCAGAGGAACCGAATTAGGGGTTTTTAGAGCTGTTTGATCCGGCATTGCCATACAAGTGGCAATGACGGACTTGAGGAAATTGAAGATGCTGTTCACACAAAATAAACCAATAGCCGAAGTGCTGGAGTCGCTCGGCGCCGAATCGAATATCTTCCTGTTAGCTTGCAATGGTTGTGCCCAAGTCTGCGAAACCGGCGGCGAAAAGGCACTTTCGGCATTGGAAGCTGAGCTCCAAAAAGCAGGCAAGAACCTCACAGGGAGAGCCTGCGTGGATTTTCTCTGCAATAAAGTGCTGGTGGCAACGAGACTTTCGCAGGAAATGGACAAAATCGAAAAAGCGGATTCTATCCTTGCGTTGACCTGTGGGATAGGGGTGCAGGTGGTCTCAAAGGTCGTCAATAAGGTTGTGCACCCATCAGCCAATACAGTGTCACTTGGTGGCTTGCAGGGACTTTGGCCGTCAGATGAACGCTGTCAGGCATGCGGGGACTGCGTTTTGGATTACACCGGAGGTATCTGTCCAATCGCTTTTTGTGCCAAGGGTTTGCTTAATGGGCCTTGCGGTGGGGCTCAGGATGGAAAGTGCGAAGTTGACCCGGAGAAAGATTGCGGCTGGCAGTTGATTTATGAACGGCTGGCCAAGATTGGACGCCTCGAAAATCTAAAGAAATTCCACAAGGCCAGAGACCACAGCAGGATGTTACCTGCCAAGGATTTGCGAGAAACCTCGTTTTATGACATAGAAAAGTAAAGAGGGCCCAAGTATCCGATGGAGCCCAGCGCAACTTACGAGAATAAGGAGACATTGAAAATATGAAACTTAACGAGCGCTTCAAACAAGGTAAATTCGTAATTACCTGTGAGGTTGGGCCGCCCAAGGGTATAGAAATCGAAAAAATGATAGATGAAATGGGGCCCCTGCGGAGCAAGATAGACGCTTTCAATGTTACTGATTTGCAAAGCTCAGTACTGCGGGTTGGCTCAATGGCGACCTGCCGTCTTTTGAAAGAGAAAGACTTTGAGCCCATTATGCAGCTTACCTGCCGGGACCGCAACCGTCTGGCCTTGCAGTCGGATGTTTTAAGCGCCGCAGTATTAGGCATTGAGAATCTATTGTGTCTTACAGGCGACCATCCGCAACTGGGCGACCATCCTGGGGCGATGCCTGTGTTTGATTTGGATTCCGTGCAGCTTCTATCGGCGGTTAAGGGATTGATGAACGGTAAAGATATGGCGGGCAATGACTTAGAAGGTTCGCCGCCGCAATTTACCATAGGGGCAACGGTAAATCCGGGAGCAGAGCCGTTAGAGCCCCAGATTATAAAGATGGAGAAAAAGATCGAGGCCGGGGCGGAGTTCTTCCAGACACAGGCGGTTTATGAAGTGGATAAGTTCGCTAACTTTTGCGAAATGGTCAAGCATCTGAAGACGCCTGTTATGGCAGGAATTGTGTTCTTGAAATCACCTGGTATGGCAAAGTTTATGAATGCAAATGTCGCAGGAGTTCATGTTCCCGACGCGATTATTGATGAGCTGGCCGGTGCGGGTAAAGAAGCAAGAGTTGAAAAAAGTATAGAAATCTCCGCCCGTCTGATTAAAGAGCTGAAGGATTCTTGCCGGGGAATTCATATTATGGCTTTGGGGTGGGAACGGCATGTAGCCGCCGTTTTGGAAATGGCCGGTCTATAATCTTTGAGACTAAAAAATTAACCGCAGAGAGCGCACGGCTCGCAGAGAAAAGATGGATTAGGATCGAAAATCTCTGCGTTCTCAGCGGTGAGAAAAACTTCAAATCATAAATTTACTTGCCTTGGAATGAAGGAATGTATACAATAGATTACCGAAAGGATGAGTTATATTCGATTGTATGGTGGGCTTCAGCCCACCAAAATCTGTAGCAGAAACATTAAAAAAGAGGTAGGTTTGAACGATGCAAAATAACAATATCAAACACCAAGCGTTAAATCTATTGGAGAAGCTGCCGGAGAATGCAACCTGGGAAGACTTGATGCACGAGATATATGTTCGCCAAAACATCGAAGCCGGCATTGAAGATAGCAAAGCTGGCCGAACTATAGATGTCAAGGAAGTTCGTGCTAAATTTGGATTGCAAACATGAAAGTCCACTGGACGGATAATGCAGTAGCGCATCTTCTGGATATTTACGAATATATAGCGTATGATTCGCCTATATATGCTAAACGGATGGTAGATAGGATGACGAAGCGGTCGGAACAGATAGCGAGCTTTCCAATGTCGGGACGTAAGGTACCGGAGTATGAAGCAGATGATATACGCGAAATAATAGAGAAGCCATATCGAATTATTTATCGGATAAAACCGGAACAAATAGATGTTTTAACTATAGTGCACTGTAGCCGGTTGTTGGCAAAGGACATATAAGAATGTAACGGATTGATGAACCGAACCAGCGGCTGTACGCGGACGCCACGTGTGCGGCGCTGATGACTGCATCGTTAGCCATCGAAAAATGAAACTGAGTAGTCCACAAGAGTACGAACTTGAACTTCTTGACAGCGAAACCTACAAGGTCAAAGGGAAAAATGGGGAAGAAAAATTTTTCTGCTCCAGCAAGTTCAAAAGCAGTCCCAAAGCTCTATGTTGTTCATGATAGCGAAGTAATTCATTATGTGGGAATTACCCGTCAATCTATAGCAACAAGGTTACATTATGGGCTTAAAGCAAAAGGTACTCACGGCTACTACGGATTCAAGTGGAAAAAGCACTCTGAAAAATTAGAGCTTTCAATATGGGTACTTGAAAACATGGAACCAGATGAAGCATACCAAGAGTTAGAAACAATAGAGGCAGAAATAATATTTCTTTGCAGGCTTCATTTCAATCAATGGCCTGAATCACAGCATGAAATCCATTTCCACAAATCGGGAGAGTTACATCGTAAGTGTGCTCAACGAATATATGAGCATATTGAAAGTAATATCAATGGCTAACAAAGTCATTAACTCGGACAACAAAAAATGTCGCTCGTTCCTCGCCTTGCTTTTTGCTGCCGGTTACGGCTGGCGTTATCTGCGATTTTGGTTCCTTCGACAGAGTTTACCCTGAGCGAATTTATACTGAGTGGAATCGAAGTAGCCGAATGGGCTTAGAGCCTGCCCTGAACATAGTTGAAGGAACAAGTTTTAGTGGTCTGAATTCGTCGCTCGTATGTTGTCGTGCGTGAAGTCGAAGTCGCGAATTACCTGCTCACCTTATTGCTGATATCCACAACTTTAGTCACTTTACACTACCTGCTTGGTTTTGGTAACGGCAGCGGCACAAACCTTGTATTCCGGTATCTTGGCCGTCGGGTCTAAGGCGTCATTAGTCAGCATATTGGCAGGGCCTTCACTGAAATGGAACGGCATAAACAGCCAGCCTTTTGCGATGTTGCCGGTTACCCTTGCCGGTGTGGTTACTTTACCGCGCCGTGTGATTACTTCAACGTTCTCGCCGTTGCTGATTGCAAGTCTTTCTGCATCATCGGGATGTATCTCTACGTACCCTGTCGGTGAAACCTGGTTGATGACCGCTGACTTTCTTGTCATTGTGCCGGTATGGAATTGATATAACTGCCTGCCGGTCGACAGTACAAACGGATAGTTTTCAT
>Ga0114919_10002164_pt1 | contig 15873 bp, 13 predicted proteins | sample BlataG_FD_88682 | JGI IMG/M metagenome (GOLD analysis project Ga0114919, IMG submission 88682) | Deep subsurface microbial communities from Black Sea to uncover new lineages of life (NeLLi) - Black_00105 metaG | ecosystem: Environmental > Aquatic > Marine > Oceanic > Sediment | place: Atlantic... | reverse complement strand
AAATTTTAAACTCCCATGTTTTTTAAAAACCTCCTTTTTCTTTTTTTTTCCCCAATTTTTTTTTAAAAAAAAAAAAACACCCCCCCCCCCTTCAAACCCCCCCCCCCCCCTCTAATCTGTAAGGCTAGCATCTATAATTGTCTTCAATTCCTTCTCCTCCATGACTTCATACACTATCTTCCCATCAACCCTTCTCAACGTGGACAACTCAACCTTATCAGGAGACAAGGTAGTGCTATCCATTGTCTTTGACAACACCTTGATCACCAATTTCACTGCGTCTTCAAGAGAAATATCATCATTGTAATCAGATTGCAGTACTGATGTAGCAGCAGCGTGGTTGGCTCCTATTGAGGTGGCTTTCCATCCTCCATAGTTTCCAGAGGGATCACTTTGGTACAGTTGGAAACCTAGCTTGGAGTCCCATCCCGCATAGAGGAGAGATACGCCAAAGGGGCGCTGCCCACCAAATTGAGTGAAGCCTTGTTTGTAGTCACAAACACCTCTGACCAGTTGGTCAACTGGGATGGGTTCCTGATAGGTGAGGAGGTAACGTTGGGCTTGGAGGCGGCAGGTGTTGATAAGAATATTTGCATCAGCGGTGATACCAGCGACGGCACAAGCTACATGGTCGTCGAGACGGTACATTTTCTCTCTCTTGACGCCGACTGCGGATGTGTCGAGGAGCTTGGAGGTGATCTTCTTCTCTGCAGCTAGGACAATGCCATCTTTGGCTAGGATGCCGACGCAGGAGCCTGCATTGGAGATGGCTTCCATGGCATACCTATATTTTTTTAAATGAGGAATGGGTAGGTGACAGGGTGAGCGAGGGGGTGTGTCGGGGATGATTTCTACCCTGGTTGAAGTTTGGGGTGAGGGAGGGAAACTCACTCTACTTGGTACAAACGTCCCTCAGGACTGAATATGGTGGTTCTAGAATCATATCTGCAAAAGGAAGGCGAAAGACCAGGGAAAGATCAGTAAATCACGCCATCTTATAACTACACTATGCTATTGAGAGAGTATAGAGATACAATAGAGTACTTAGTAAAGTCATACTGGAACATACCTGCGTGACATGGCTAATTACTTGATCTTAAAGCCTCTACTTCCGTCTGATCAGTTTCTAAAATTTGCACGTAAGGCGAAACAACAAAGTCTTTATTATGTTGATAGGCAACGTATCCAACACAATGATCTCACTTGCGTGTTTTAAAAAGCGTACAAATATGCATACACCGGGAGCTATCCACTCCTTTTATTTTCTCCCTACCGAGTTCTCCACACCGTCTCTCTCGTCGTTCCTTCTTCCCTTCTTTTACACAAACCACTGTCTATTCAACAGAATCCTCTGGCTCCCATCTTGATTCAGGAAACCTCCCTTCCCCACCATTGTGATCACCACTCTCATGACGACGACGGTCATCATCATCATCATCATCATCATCCCTTCCTGGGAACCTACCCTGCTGCTGCTGGTGTTGTTCACTTTTTTCTCTCCCTACAACACCAATAGGAAGATCATTCTTCCTCACATTCCCACGAACATCATCATTCCTTCCTCCCTCCCTTCTTCCCCTCCTCTCTCTATCTCCACCACCACCACCACCACCTCTTCTTCTCTCCCTCTCTCCCCCCTTCTCTCCTTCTCCTCCTCGTTCTACCCTTCTTCTAGACCTGTCTTCAACTCCAATCCCTCCACTTCGGTCATCCTCTCTAGAACTCCTCCTCTTCCTACTACCACCATTAGCATTAGCATTAGCATTAGCATTAGCATTAGCACCATGAATCCTTCTTGAATCAACAACCATCACCTGACGTAATTCCTTCAAAGACACAAGATGCCCCGCCTTTTCAAACAATCTGACCAACTCATGAAACCTAGTCAGCCCTGTATCCTTTTGCATGTCCCATTTTGGCTGTAATTCTTTCATTGCAAGGTTGATCTCACCGATACTGAAAGGCATGGTAAGTTTCTCAAGACAGGCATCCAATGCATTTAGGAATAATGATTCAATCATGGGGTGCAAGTCATGGGTGGAGGCTGGACCAGTAATACCTACAGTACCCGTACCACGATGACGGCTGTCATCTCTGGCAGATCTAGGGGAGGGGCTTATTCTGTTTTTGGTGTAATCATTATCGTCACCATAGCCAATGTAGTCTCCTGCTCTGTCTCTCTTCTTGAGTCTCTCATTGACCTCTACGATGGATGGAGGGGGGAGGCCTTGCCTGATGGCATTGACGTCTTCAATTGCGACAGTGATTTGTTTTGAAAAATGTTGAATATCCTCCTTGGCCTTCTTGACATCCATGATGACCTTGTCAAATTCTCTCTGTTTAGATTCGTGGATTCTGGAGAAGTGTCTCCTAAAGTATGCAGCAACTGCGACTTTATCTTCAAGGTCTTTGAGCTGGGTGGTGAGGCTGTCTACAGCGCTCTGGGCCTCGCTGAGTCTTTGTCGGGCATGGTTTTGGCGGGACTCTGCGAGCTTCATTGCGTCCTCGTCGATCTTCAACTCTTCTTTTGTACTGTCCCTTGGTTTCTCATCTTCCTCCATACCGTTGTTATGGTCATACACTGGTTCCTCTTCCATCTGGACTGATTTTGAAGGTTAGATTCGAATTCTTTCTAGTTTTACTATTTTAGTTAAAATCTCTGGCTAAGCACAGTTTTCTTCTAACTAAGTATCTAGTTGATATCTATAAAAACGACTTAGACTGTAGCGCAGGGGGCAATTCACTCTCTCAAAATCATCCTGACGTCGAAGTTGAAACTTGCAGCAACTCCACTAACCTTCTTCCCATGAATTACGACCTATTTTATTGCTACTGTGACCATCCCTGGCATAATACCTCTTTCTAATTGGCAATTTCTATAAAGTAAAGTCCTTGATACTTGGCAGGATATTGTCGAATCTAAGTGGGGGGGCGGCCACTGGCAGTCAGGTGAAAAAGGGACGAAACAATTAAGGGCGACATAAGCGGAGTAGGGAACACCCGTATTATTATTTGCCGTCTTACAGTGGGCATGTCCATTTTAATCTTTCTTTAATGATGATATAGCAGGACAGTACTTGTAAGGTATCTACAATGGGGAGCTCATCCAGCAGTGTAGTAGCAAGTGATCTGACTAGTAAAGATGCAAAGCTTGGGGGAACTTGCTCTTTTGATTTATGCCGATCTGATGAGATAAAGAGTATAAACGAGCTCTCAATTCACACACTCGAAGAACGTGAGTGCAAATTTCAAAGCCATTTCCATTCTTTTCCCACACCCATTTCTTCTTCCCGCTCAACTGTGCTCCACCCCCACCCCTACTCCTTCCTCCCTTCCCCACGCCTTCCGGCATTCTCCACACGCAGCACCCAGTCATCTTCTTCTCAGTTTGACTAATGAATATATCCTGTCATCTAGGACTAAAGCCCCGATAAAATTTCCCGCTCTAATTATAAACCACAAAGGAGACAGCTCGCACTACATCTTCCCAGAAGAACTCTGTGGCACAGAGCGAGCAACTGTTGCCTTGGCATTTCTTGTGGCAGCCAACTTCTGTCAGGTCAGTTTAGACTCCATATCTGAAGGCAAAAAATGGGGAATGCTATATGTACACACCGTCACTCTAAGCATCTGGCTCCTTCCTCGTTTTTTCCTGAACAACAACCAAACCGACCAAGACCGAGCCATTGCCCGCAAGATAGGCATACTACTAGAGGACTTCCTCATTGTAGATCATAGTGAAGAAGCAAAAGAGCAGACAAATCCATTTAAAACCAGTGCATTGAGGGATAATGTCTTCAATATGGTCAAACCTAGAGATTGGACTGCTGAACATTCTCCTTCTCCTGCTGGACTAGTTACTCCTTTGTTTCATTATCAGCAAAGAGCGCTAAGATGGATACTGTGGAGGGAATCATTTGTTGGTATGAAAGAAGTCAGTAATAGCAGGAGTAATAGCATTAGTAATAGAACTAGCATGACTAGGAAGGGAAAGAGCAGTGCCACTGCACCACCGTCATCTTCAGCAGTAGCAGCAGCAGAGGGAACATTCCCTCCAGATAGTCAGAGCACCAAAACATTCATCCCCGAACAGTCATTTAACTGGCAACCTTGCACACTGTTATCTGGACTTGAATTGTACTGGAACATCAGTACGGGGGAAACTTCGCTCACATTACCACATGAGGACCCCACATGTCCTGAAGTAGCTGGCGGCATTCTAGCAGAAGAGATGGGCCTCGGGAAATCTATTGAGATCATTGCCGCTTGCCTTGCCAATAAACCACCAGCAAGCCGCCCTCAAAAGGAGATTACAGCAGAGGAGTTGATGGACGGAGGGCTTCATGATCAAACTATGCTGAGAGGGATGTATCCTGGAGGTACACTAATTATCTGCCCTCCTGCACTTCTAGAGCAATGGAAGAGGGAGTTTAAACGTCATTCGAATGATGCTTTGAAGGTTATTATCTACAGAGGGATGGATAAAAATGCCAATATGAAAAGTACTGCTGCAGAGAAGAGAGAAAGTATATTGCAAAGAGAAGGTAAACTGCTGGATATGATGCGCAATGGGGAAGAAGTAGAGCCCTCATTCAATCCTAACGAGTCTGCGCAGATTGCTCTCGACTCTCTCCTGGAGGCTGAGGTTGTGCTGACGTCATTTGATGTGCTGAGAGATGAAGTCTATTATACTGGTGAGAAGATTCGTTCTCTGAGAAGACCAAAAAGATACCCCACACCAGTGTGTCCTCTCCTCCAAGTCAACTGGTTCAGGTGTGTCTGCGATGAAGCCCAGATGGTGGGTCCTTTTAATGCAGCGGGTCAAATGCTGGACAGGATGACCAGTCAGATTCGATGGTGTGTCACAGGAACACCGATGGGCAACCATCAGTTGGACGACATAAGGGATTTGATGTTTTGCTTGCGGCATCCAGTGTTTTCAGATCAGAGAATGTGGAGTCGATTGATTGGTCGTGATGACAATGCTGACAAGGCTATATTAACTTATAAAACAAGATGGAATAATTTGGTCAAGCTATTGAGACCAATGATGTGGAGGAATGACAAATCAGTGATTGCTCTGGAGCATCAGTTGCCCAAACGAACACTGCATGTAGTCAAGTTGAATTTCAAGCCTGGTGAGAGGGAGTTTTACCATGAACTTGTAGGGAAGACGCGATCTGCCTTGAATGGAGGAGAATGTTCGAAAGATTCTAAAACAAGGTCAAAGAAGCCAGCTAATGCTGGTGGCGGTTGCAGAAAGAGGAAGAGGGGTTCTGCTGTGGCTGCCAATAGAAATCCTGCAGCCGACTATGCTCTCACAGAACTCCGCCTCTGTTGCCTCCATCCTCAGCTGACTCAGCATTGGAAGGAAGGCGCCAAAGCAGAGCTTCAGAATCAAGATGGTGCTCTTTCAATGGAGGAGATTTTGATTAGAATTCTAGATAAGAGGCAGTTTGAGTTGCAAAAGAAGGAAAGGTGTTTGTGTGAGTATCTTACGACATATGGGATGGTCCTTCTTGGAATAGCTGATGGAGGAGCCCTTCTAGATTGGGACAAAAATAATGATGCTATACCAGGCTCTCCTACCACTAATAATGGTGGTGGTGGTGGTTTCTTCTCTACTGGAAGTGGTAATAATGGCGCCGGTCCTTCTTCTCTCCGGGGAGCAACCACCAACCAAGCAACAACACCGACAGCCAGTCCCTCAGGAGCTACAGGCTCCAAGAAACAACGCACTAGTAAGAGGTCAGCGGCAAGACAGCAGACAGAATATGAAAGACGTATTGAAGCCTTGACTGCCTTTGAAAAGGCTTACTGTATCTATGACAAAGGTATAGACGGGTACAGCCGAGATATCAGTACATTAGCTGGCTTACCAGAACCTCCTCCTCTCCCCAGCGCGTCAGTGCTGGCCTGGAAGAAGACACAGATAGCGACATGTGGGCAGCTGGCTGTCTTGTATGGTCAGTTGGGGAGAACAAAAGAAGCGGAAGTGATGCTAGGAAAAAAGAAGAGACATATGAACGACATCAAAGCTCAAGCGCTGATGGAGGTGGCAAATGCTCAACAGAGATTCGAGATGAATCAAGCTCAGCTGCGGAGCGTGAGAAGTCGAGTGATTGCAGCTGGAGATCAGGCAAGGTCTGCTGGGTTTCCACTAGGGTGGGGAGTGTCTGCAAGAGGGAATGATGCCTGGTTGGCTCATATTGAGGAATCATTTGCAATGGCCAAGGAGAGAGAGCAAGAAGAACTAGAGTTGCTGTTGCAGCAGAATGCTCATATTGAAAAGTTACTGGGCTCTATTGTTCAAGAAACCATGGCGTCGTTGGAAACTGAGGTACAAGGAGAGATCACAGTATTAGAGCAGTTTTTATCAATAAAAGATACTTTCACTGCTATAGATGAACTAAAGAAGATAATGAAGAGCCTGCCTAAGATCAGAACACTGGTAGGTGATGATGGCGGAGACGATGAAGATGATGAAGATGATAGTGAAAAAAGTGTGGCACTGGTGGCCACAATGAAGGAAATGTTAGGCAGACATGTGAGGCTCTTCCCTCCATTTAGAGCTCTCACCTTGTATGCAAATTGGAGTTGGATACTGCCTGATCCAAGGAAACCACCCTTTTCTCCAGTAATTGATGATAATGATACTAATGCTATAATTACTGCTGCTGGTGTTATGGAAGTCAAAGTGCAGGTAGTTGATGAGAATGACAAAGGCAAGGAATTAGCTGGACCAAGCACCACTGCTACTACTAGTAAAGCTGCCCCTCGTCCAGCTCATCCCTCTTCTGTTGTTGCTATGATCAACGGTGAAGAAGTGCCTAGTGCCCTAGTCGAAGGATACACCTCCAACCTGGACTTTATTGCCTCGCCTAGCTGGCAAGGCCCACTGAAAGGGTATGTATTCAAGACATCAACCAACAATGGCCTAGGCTACCATAGAGATAGAATAAAAGCCAAAGTCATATCACTGAATAGCATGAGACAATGTGCTCAGCAAGTGTTGAAAGGATTAACCGACCAAAAGAAAAAGCTCGACAAGCTCCCTGTGGATGCCAACAGAACAACATTGCTTGAAAAAGCAGGTTTACCAGCAGTCAGAGCCAAGCTGGACAGCGCTCAAAATCAGCTCAGTTTCATCCGATTGCTGAAAGAATCACACGTTGCTGGTGCTAAGCTCAAGTATGAGACTGCTCTTCTCAATGATATGGACGCTGAGCTGGAGGATGTTGCTAGGAGAGCTCCAGAGAAGATTCGCTCCAAGGATGCCATTAGGAAGAATATGAGGGGCCTTATCAATCAGGCTCAGAATATTAGGGGAACGGTGAGGTATCTCAAGTCTGAGCTGGCTCAGGTGCAGAGTTGGGGAGATGATGAGTATAATGATGGAGGTCATCAGGATGTGATGATAGATTTGATGCTCGGTGGTGGTGAGGTGAGTGGTGGTGGTGGTATGGTAACTGGTGATCAGGGGCCTTCTACTTCTAAAGCTGCCCAACGACAGGAACAGCCAACTACTACTGCGATTACAGCTGCTGCTGCTGCTGTTGGTCCTGGTTCACCTAAACCTGCTATTGCAATAGGCCCTCGTGGACCTGCAGCAGCAGGAGCTGCAGCAGACGGAGGACCAACTACAGAACATGGTAGAGAATGTCCTATCTGTCTTGACGTCATCAAAGAAGAGATCCACTTATTCATTGAATGTGGACATGCTTATTGCAAAGATTGCTCTGGGAAAGTGGTAGGTGGAGGAACGTGTGCTGTGTGTCGCGTTAAAGTGACGGTTAATCAGATTGCTCGTGTACCAGTGGCCAATAACAGTAGGAGAAATAAAAAAGGCGGGGGAGGAGGAGGAATGAATAAAGATTTACAGGCATTACCAGATCCAGATGCTGCAGAAGGGCCTTTAAAAGGTATTTCAATCACTGGAGATTGGTCGTCTAAGTTTGAAGGTGTGTTGAGAAGAGTTTTGGGAGTGCTGCAACAGTCTCCTGGAGAGAAGTGTTTATTATTCTCTCAATTTACTGAAGCATTGACACTGTTTGGACTGGCTTTGAAGACCAATGGAGTCAAGTTTACATCTCTCCTTGGTGGAGGGAAAAAGGCTGTAGATGCAGTTAAAGAGTTCCATAGCAACGATGACGTCCAAGTCTTCCTACTCTCCCAAAAGGCAGGCGGTCAGGGACTCACTTTGGTAAGGGCAAATCACGTCTTCTTGCTAGAGCCCACTCCAGAACCTGCCATCCACCAGCAAGCAGTAGCAAGAGTCCACAGAATAGGACAAAAGAGACCAGTCCATGTATATAGAACTCTGCTGAATGGTAGTATAGAGGAGGATGTGGTCAGTATGCAGGAAGCTAGGCATAGATTGTTTGACGATGATGGGGAGACCGGGGAGATGGACACCGTTGCTACTGTAGTGGCAAGAGAGGAGATTGAGGTGGTTGATATGGAGCAGTTGTTGGAGGCTACAATGGAGAGAGATAATGAGGTTAACGGAGGTATTGGTGATGATGGTGATGGTGATGTTGTTGCTGTGGATGATGATGAAGAAGAAGAAGAAGAAATGATGGATCTCACATAGGATGCATCGCATTGTAGAATGTTCAATTTTGTACAACTGTAACGATATCTATAGGTGGACAACCTGTGATGCCTGATGCAGTGTATTATGATTACAAATGAGAGAGGGAGATAGGTATGTGCATCGAGGTGAGAGAAAAGCAAGAATTCCAACAGGAATCATTTCTGGGCACCTAGATAGAATAAGGTCATTAAAAACTTAAAAATCGTAATTGCTTTCTTAATAGTTAGAATTTACCAGAAATTTATCTTAAACTCATAAGCCCTGATGGGCAGGGAAGCTGACAGGTACATAGGGAACACGGAAGTAGAGGAGCAGGGTAGATGCCGCCCAAGTGGCCTCTCTCGATCTCTTCATCTGAATCTGTCGTCACTAGGCGCTACTGAGAAAGCCACTGAAGCTGGCGATGAGGTGTTTCTAGCTCTCGTTACAGGAGTCGTTCTATCTTTGGAGGAAGCCTGGAATTTGGCATAGTAAAATAAAATCTTGTACCTTCCAGTCAATTTATTTGCTACTGTTCTGATCCCATACCACTATCTCCGTGATAGATAATGATATTTTCAGTCGAGGCTATGCCTTTCATCCCATGACAAAACAAGTATGTACTATATGCCATCTGTAGCTGCAGTTTCTACTACACCCATTCTAATTACTCAAGCAACCATTTCTTTGCACTATTATACTTGGAATTATTACAACAGCTCCACCAAAAAAAAAAAACCTTTTACAATTACCTCTTCCTTTCTCCCTCCCTCTCGGCAGCAATCATCTCATATCACTAAACTACCCATAACACCTAATGGGATCATCACAATTCTTGGCTGCACTTTGTGGCCTATTGAACCTCCCTCCTTTTTCTAAATACTGCTGATGATAGCTCTCAGCCAAATAATAATCACCAGCCGGACTCACTTCCACCACCACCTTGTTGCCCTGTGGCTTGTCCCTCCCTCCCCTAAGACGGAACTTTCCCGCCGCCAGTTGTTGATCGACACGGGCAAGAACGGCCTCAGCTGCTGCCTTTTGTTCGTCATCGTGGTAGTAAATGGCAGAGCGGTATTGTGTTCCTCTATCATTGCTTTGTCTGTTAAGGGTGGTTGGGTCGGTTTTGTCCAAAAAGGCATCGAGAATCTTGTCGTAACCAACTTCTTTGGGGTCGTAGGTGACTTGAACAGCTTCAGCATGGCCAGTACGGCCAGAGCAGACTGATTCATAGGTTGGACTGGGGTCCTGGCCTCCAGTATAGCCTACAGAGGTTTTTATGACACCAGGTACTCTTTGTAATGCAAGTTCTAGGCCCCAGAAGCAACCACCAGCGACGGTGCAGAGTTTGAGGCCCCCTGGAGCAGTTGCAGGAGCTATTTCACATCCCATTGTAGCAGTCCTTGCCCACTTTAGGACAGATTTGTTCTTTCCCTGTAAAACAGGTGAGTGGGTGGGTGGATGAGTGGGTGAGTGAGGTAAGGGTGTGGAAAGAGAGGAGGAGAGAAATGAGTGGACAGCTGAGTGTCGGTGTTCTTTTCTAGAAGATTGGCAATATGGGAGTAAGAAGACTTACCTCTGGCTTGGTGGTATCCTTGTTGCCACCAAAGAGGCCTGAGAAGAAGCTAAACACCTTGATTCCTGAGAAACGATCCTTATGTTCGCTTCTCACTTGCACAGATTTTACTCTTCTTGATGCACCCAAAGAAGAGGACGCTGGAGTAAAATAGATCGCCTTCATACAATTACTGAAGATGCTGTCGTCGATTTGGATGCTTTATTTTTTCTATACATCCGCAAATTACATGGGTTATCTGTCTCCAGAACCTGTGGTCTTGACCGCCTGGAGCGAAGCAGGGCAGCCTCAGCCTAATATGCCCACATCAATCTCTTCTAAAAAATACTTAATTTACAAAGAAAACACAATCATAATCTGAAACCTAAAATCTAGAATTCTTAGCCTGGACCAACAAAGGTGGCACAGAATTACCTGCCACCACCCTTGCAGCCCCATTCATCAAGTATGTTGTTACTTGCGCTGGTGTAGCAGTTGGGTACTTTTCCAAGATCAACGCTACAGTCCCTGTTACGTAAGGTGTAGCCATACTTGTACCACTCAGTGTACTTTCAGCCACATCAGATGAAATTCCAGCAGATACAATATCACTTCCTGGAGCTAAGATGTCAACACAGCTACCAATGTTACTAAAGCTGCTGAGTTGATCTCTTTTGTCAGTACTAGCTACAGTGATGCTCTCAGGAGCACTGGCAGGAGACTGACTGCATGCATCTGCTCTGTAGGAGTTGCCAGCGCTGGCAACCACAATGACACCCGCATCCGTCAGTTGTTTGACTGCTGCATTCATCGAAGCACTGCTCCTTCCTCCAAGGCTCATATTGACCACCCCTCGCCAGCCATTCTTCTTCACATCTTGTAAGATCCAATTCAGACCTGCAATAATGTTACTGTAAGACCCGCTACCATCGTTTCCCATTGTTTTCACCGAGTGAATCACAGCATTCTTTGCTACGCCATGATATTTCCCTGCTGCTATGCCTGCTGTGTGTGTACCGTGTCCTTGCCCATCATTCGTTGATATGTCTTCTCTACACACTCCTCCTCCATCAGCACAGTTCACTCCTCGACCTATTCTTCCTTCAAAGTCAATGTGATCTGCTCTGATGCCTGTGTCAACGTTGTAGATGTGAATACCTGCCCCAGTCAATCCTTCCGGGTCAAACTTGTTGTCCAGGGGCAGGCTGGTTTGGTCTATTCTGTCCAGGCCCCAGGGGAGAGGGAAGATTGCCTTGGCATCTGGAATAATGACATCACCAGATTGGACTTCTGCTGATGGTGATAATACATATGAAGAAAAAGTAGAAGAAGAAGAAGAAGAAGAAGAGGGTGGTGAAGGGGCCCCTGCTACATTGCTCAATTCTGATTCTTCCAATAGCATACGAATCACCTCTCCATCATCATCATTATTATTATTATTATGACTACTAATAGGGTTAACAGTAACATCTCCATCATACTCAATAAAGTTCATCTTGTCAACCAGTGCTGTCCTGATAGCAAGTAAATCATCCTCTGAGTCAACCTTGACTGGAACCAACCTCCATGAAGCTAGCTGCTGCTGCTGCTGCTGTGATAAGTCAACAACATTATAACCATTATTATTATTGATAATACACGCTCCATTAAAGCGAGATACGCCACTACCATCTAGAGCTCCTCCTCCTTGCAATTCCTTGCAAAATGCAGCTATTTCTTGTTCAGTTGTTCCCTCGATAAAGTCGGCAATGAGAATAGCACCACCCTCAGGTTGCTCAATAATGGAAGTAGTGGGAGAGGAGACTGAACTAATAGCTACTCCTAGATCTTCACCAAGGAGAGGAACCAGCTTGGTTTCAGGAGCAGCAGCTTCAATCAATGGGCTGCAATACTCCCCGACACACTGTGCTATGACGGTGTCATCATCGTCATCGCCTTCATTAGGGGTGTCTGGGTTTTCACGACGCCTGACTGGGACCAGTACCATGCTCTCTATCTGTAGAGAGAATCCAAATCCTGAGATATCCTGGAAGATGATCTCGTCCCATGTTGAATTGGGGTGTCCTGTGAGAGCAGACAGACTGATCTGGGTCTGGAGCCAACCATTGTCATCCGGGCCCAGGATTCTGGAGACGTTGTGGTTTTTGTCATCATGGGAGGGAGTGGAAAGGACGATGGCAGGACTGTAGGTGAGTTTTTCATTGTTTTTGAGGTAGATCTCAGCGTTTCTCAAGCTGTTGTTGTAGAATTTGATGAGGGTGTCGAGGACATGTTGAGCGTCAAACGGCTCGGTAGAGCGGAAGGCTAATTTGCCCCAAGGTTGGACTTTTGCTGAGAGAAGACCGGGGTTTCCTAATGTTCCATCACTAGAGACTATGTTGGCACCTTGAGAGTCAGATTCCCAACCTGTTTGAAGGCCATTGAAGTAAATAACTCTAGGAGTGATGTTTGCCAAAATTGCTTCCAGTTCGCTAGCCGTTGAATTTTTATGAGATGCCGAGGTGCATTTAGCCAATAGATGCAAAGTCAATATGAAAAGAAGTTTGAGTATCATTCTTCTCTGTACCCTCTAGCTCAGACTGGGAAAAATCAAACAATCCCTGTGGATTAATCCTCCAAAAGCTGCAGCTTTACTACTTTCCTCGCTATAGAAACGACTTGATACGATCACGTGTTTATTTATTTGCAGAAAGTCGTCTAACCAACTCCCTTTTAATGCTTCAACTGCTCTCTCAGCTGTCTCTGGAGGAATACGCATAGACCGATCAAACACCAGGAGCTGAGCCGTGCCAGCTCCCCCTCACCACTATTTGAACACTAACTTCTCAGCTTGCCGTTCATTATCCATCTGCACACTTTCTAGAGCACACAAAGCACCAGCATAACCTTTATCAGCCATCACTTCAATCAATCGAAGCAGGCTGCTATATTCTCTCATCCCCAAACCCAGCCACTTCAATACAACCGCCGTCGGCACGACTCTATACGCAGTAGCAACCACCACCATTGCATGTTCTCGGATACCCTTGACCTTAGACTGTAATACACCTTTTAATAATGGCGGTGTTGTATCTCTATCTATCAACGAGAAGAAGCCAACATAGTTACCAGTGGAGAGGCAATCAATGGCGCTCAGTGCTAGCTTCACGTGTTGTGAAGCAAGGACGTGTCTAGGCAGCCTTCTTAGTGTAGCAGCTGTGTCTAGTGCGTCTGATCCCGGTATACATTTGAAGTATGCAACATAGGCTGCTGCCACTTCTGGCCATCGTTTCAAAGCTAATGAGGCTGGTGTGTAATTAGTAATATTGCCATCTTGTTGTCCTTGTTGGCCATCGTCATCGTCATCAAGTTGTTGGTATAAAGAAAGAAGTTGTTGAAAGCACTTTAAGGCTTCAGGGTAATCATAAGCCTGTATGCATACGTCTGCAGCACATTCATATACTTGTTGAGCAAAGGGTGTCTTATTTTCTCCAAGAGCGAGGAGGGATTCACGTAGCCTCCTTACCAAAGGAACGAGGTCTCCTGTGGCTAGATAATCACCTGTGTGATCAAATTCTACTGCTGATATCCTGTCAGCTGAAGAAATATAGTCGGGCCAGGAGAGATTTGATTCTTGCAGCGCTGAAATGTAGGTTTTCAGTCTTGAAAAGGTTTGATGACAGTCTAAGAGGTCTCCACATAGTAAGGTTGGCCGGGGTGGCGCTGCTTTCGTCATTTTAGTTTACTAAAAGTACAATTTAAAATAATTTGGTATTGCATCTCAGCATTGAATTCTGAGAGAGAGTGGTTGGTAGATGGCGAAGCTGTAAAAACTTTCCATAATTAATTAACACACCTGTGCACCTGATGGCACTGACGGTAACTCCCCCTCTTTTAAAGGGGGGAAGGAAAAGAGCCAGACGTTTGGTCGGTGGAGAGACATGCTGTACGGCGCTCTCTCCATGGAGCCCCTGGCCAGGGAGGGAGGAAGGAGTGGAGTGGAAATTCAGTTGCTGTTGGAAGATACCGAGAGGGATTATCAGGGGCTACGTAGGAATTAGATATAGTACTATGGTTCTAGAACCTATTCTAACCACCTATCCTAACCACCAACTTCAATTTTAAAACTCCGCATTTTGAACCAATTGATCTGCCTCACCCTCAGGACACACAACGGCTTTACGGTGCTACTATAGACGTTACTTATACTGCAGCAGAGTCGTAACATCCATTCCAAGGCCCTAACTTACTCTCTATAGTCTCTATTCTGTCGTCTCCCTGCCCAAAACCAGGCAGTTGGTTGGTATTTCAAACAAGAGAGTGTATCATTTCAGCATCAATTTCTAATTTTATACATATTATTATACTTTCGTGATCATTAGTAAGAATCTTGACTATGACTGGAACCACCAAAGGAGACTCCAAGAACCAAGTCCAAGGATCCACCAAGGAGGTAAATTTCATCGTGACTTTCATTGCGATCTTCACTGCAGTTGTCAGTAAAGATGGAAGGGTACATGCCCACAAACGTAACCAGAGTGATGAAATTGTAGATGATACTCATCTTAGCTACTTTGGGGAAAAGGTTAACTCGTCATGGCCAAGGGTGACTGGGACCTCCCTCACCGACCCCGGCCAGAAGGCCGACTTCTGCATGTCAGTTGCTGGCAATGGCCGATATTATGGCAACGTGTTCGAGGTAGGTACCAACATACCTGCCCTCAGACCCCACAATATTGTCAAGGTCTGGGTAAAGCCTGGTGCAAGGCCTACAACACCTCCCATTGTGGTCTTCACTGTTGAGGAGCGCCGTTCAACAGCAATTCCTCCAGCTGCTGGCCTAAACCTCCCCTCTGGTGAAGGCATCGCTTCTGGATCTAAATCCACGCCTTCTGGTGAAGACTCTGCTTCTGGATCTGAAGTAGCAGTTAAGAAGAAGAGGAAGTCAGAGGATACTTCTTTGGAAGAAGAGAACTTCCCCCAAAACCGTGGAGAGGGTAAAAGAAGGTGCCTTCAGAGCCAGAAGGGCAAGGAGGCTGCTGAATCTCAGCAGCTGATGAGATATTGGATCAACAAGGGAAAGGAGGCCGCTTCCCCCTCTCCCCGTCGTCGCCCAGTGGCCCGTCACCCAGTTCCCCGCCCTCAACAACAACAGCAGGCTCCTCAGCCAGATCTGGACCGTCGTAATTCTCTTGACACTCTCGTCCTCGTAGCCTCATTGGAATACATGGAGACGTCTGAGGAAGAGCCTTCTGATGAAGAGACCGAGGCTGCAACCATCCTGGCTGAGATGTCAGAGTAAAAGGAAGAAGCTTCTTGTTCCCAGCTTCACTCAGTATGTCCCTCCATAGAGGACTGGATATTGGGCAGGTCACCGCGATCCCTCTCAAGTGTGGGGACAACAACCAGGGTTTAATCTTAAAACCCCCATTGATTTATTTGCTTCATTAATATAATTAATGTTGAGAAGACAAGTAATGGTTACCATATACATGTATGTGATCCTTCTATCACATTATGGATACAGTTTTAAACCTAATGATACTGGGTTTCTTCTATTCATTTACTCATAATGTAATAAAACCTGAAATGCATGCATATCAATCAATCAATATCCCTTCTCCTTTCTTGAATACTGTATTACAAGGAAACTACTACACATATGACCCCCCCCCCCCCCCTCCCTTTTTTTTTTTAAATAATTTTTCTCTACCCTCACAAATACAAATCTTTTTCCCATATTAACTAAGGGAAAATAATTTTT
>Ga0114919_10002163_pt1 | contig 15873 bp, 16 predicted proteins | sample BlataG_FD_88682 | JGI IMG/M metagenome (GOLD analysis project Ga0114919, IMG submission 88682) | Deep subsurface microbial communities from Black Sea to uncover new lineages of life (NeLLi) - Black_00105 metaG | ecosystem: Environmental > Aquatic > Marine > Oceanic > Sediment | place: Atlantic... | reverse complement strand
GGTGGGCGCCGGACTTCATGCGGCGCGACGAGACGCTGGTGAGCTTCGTCCGCGACGCCGCCGCGGCCGGCGTGGTGCTGGCGGCGATATGCCACGGCGGGTGGATGCTCTGCTCGACTGACGCGCTCAAGGGCAAGCGGGCGACGAGCTTCATGGCTATCCGCCACGACATGACCAACGCCGGTGCCGAGTGGGTGGACGCCGAGGTCGTCGTCGACGGCAACGTGATAACCGCCCGCAAGCCGGACGACCTGCCGGCCTTCTGCCGGGCCGTCATCGAAGCCATCTCCTGCTCCTGACCCGCAGGGGGACCTTCGGCCCGGCCTTTGTAAGGGGCGAGCTTACTCGAACAGGGCCGATCCGATGCGGACCATGGTCGCGCCTTCCTCGACGGCAACGGCGTAGTCCTGGCTCATGCCCATCGAAAGGTGGCGGAGGTCGCTGCCGCCGATTTTTTCGTTGCGCATTTCCTCGACCAGCTCACGCAGCCGAACGAACGTATGCCGCGACGCGTTAGGCTCATCAGTCAGCGGGGCCATCGTCATCAGGCCCAACAGGCGAATATTGTTTAGAGTGGTCATTATCTCGCCGAGGTGGACGGCCGCCCCGACGGCGCAGCCGAACTTCTGCGCCTCCTCTGCACAGTTGACCTGAAGCAGCACGTCGACCGTTCGGCCGTTCGCTTCGGCGCGGGCGTCGATCTCCTCGGCCAGGCGGAGGGAGTCCACCGAGTGGACGCAGTCGGCCACAGCCAGGGCGGCCTTGACTTTGTTTCGCTGTAGGTGCCCCACCATGTGCCACCGCACCGGCCGGGGCAGCGGGGCCTGCCGCCGCTGGAGGTATGCAGCCAGCTCATCGGCCCGCTCGGTGAGCTCCTGAACGCGGCTCTCGCCGAGGTCGGTCAGGCCGGCGTCGAGCAGGCGCTTGATGGCGTCCAGATCGACGGTCTTTGTGACGGCGACGATGGTGACTTCGCTCGGCGACCTGTGCGCCCGGTCGCAGGCGGCGGCGATGTTGTCGCGGATGCGCGTGAGGTTCTTCTGAATCCTGCTGAGCGTGATTGCCATGCGGCGGAAGATACCGCGCAGCAGCCGGGGTGACAAGTTCCCGCTGCTGGCCACGCCCCGCAAGTAGGATGATTCGCCCTAGCCGAGCTTGCCTTCCCGCTCGGCTGTGACGTAGTTCATGCAGAAGTCGTCCTTCCCGGCGACGGCCTCTGCGGCGAGGATGGTCGCCACGATGCCGGGGATGCACGGGTCGATTAGCCCTGTGTCCATGCCGTGGTATATCGCCTGGCTAAGCAGCGCGAAGTTCACCAGTTTGCGCTTCGGCAGGCCGAAGCTGATGTTCGAGCACCCGCCGCCGATGTGCACGTCGGGGTATTTGGCGTGGATTTGGGCGATGGCGTCGACGACGGCTCGCCCGCTGGTGGGGTCGGCCGAGACCGGCAGGAAGCACGGGTCGACGATCAGCTCGTCGAGCTTCTTGCCGACGCCGGTGAGTTTTTCGAGCAGGCTGTCGGCCCGCTGCACGCGGTCGTCCGCGCCGCACGGCGTGCCGTCGTCGCTCATCAGCAGCGCGACGACCATGCAGTCGTGGTCGGCGGCGATGGGCAACATGGGCTCCAGCCGGTCCGTCTCCAGCGAGATGCTGTTGAGGATGGGCTTGGCCTTGGCCAACTCCAGGCCGACCACGACGGCCTCGGGGTCGGCGGAGTCCACGGCGACGGGCTTATCGGTGTTGGCCTGGACGAGTTCCATCAGCCACTTCATGTTCTCGGCTTCCTGGCCCTTGCGCGGGCTGCCGCCGTTGAGGTCAATGTAGTCCGCACCGGCCTCGGCCTGCTCGACGGCCGTGGCGATGATGAGCTCGGCGTCGCGTTCTTCAAGCGCCTTGCCGATGGCGGATCGCGTGGCGTTGATCCTCTCACCGATAATCAGCATTGCACGTCTCCTGTGGTTCGGTGTCGTTTCCCGTCGCGCGCGGATGCCGGTCGGTCGATCGGGCCCGATGCCCGCCTTTCCCGGACCCATGCCGCGCCGCGATTCGGCGTAAGCCATACCCCAACTGTGCGTGATAGGCAAGTGAAACAACGGCGGCGAGCCGAGTGAGGCGGTCAGTCGGCCTCGTCCAGCCAGCGCTGCAATTGGCCGGCCCCGAAGGACAGGGCCTTCCCGCCGGTCTGCTCGGCCAGACTGGCCAGCGACTCGTCGATGACCTTGTTGCCGTCCAGCGAGACGGTGATGATGACGATGCCCTGCCGCTCGGCCTCGGCAACGATGTGCGGCGCGTCGATGATTTTGCGGGCGAACAGGACGATCGTGGTCGGCGTTGTTGACAGCGCCAGCTCTAAGGCGGCCACTGTGTCGCCCTCCCCCTCGGGGCTTATGTCGCCGGCGAAACGCTCGACGTCCCTGCCCGTCATCGGGGCAAGTGAGTTGGCTGACGCGGCCAGCGCGAGCGGGCCTGATTCCTCGGCTATGATCAGGTAGAACGCATCGTCAACCGCCATCGAGTCGACCGACGCTGCCACCATGCGCACCGCGTAGTAGTAAACGCCCCGCATGGCCCCGTCGGCGTCGATGCAGTAGGCGACCCACCCCTCAAGCGGCTCGCCCGCCACGGCCCACTCAGCCCCGGCGATGAACGGGTTATCCTGGACCGGCGGAGGCTGCGAGTCGTTAATCCGACCGTTGGCGGCATTGGCCGCGCCGTTGGGCGGCTTGGGTGGCGATTCCCCGCCCCCAGCCGACAGCAGCAGCGCCGCGCCCGCGACGATCATGGCGACCAGCATCCCCAGCAGAATCAGCGTCGCCACGCCCTGAAAGACCATGCGGTCGGCTACGGGGATGTCGTCCGCACCGGTGGCGGCGCCTGCCCGCATGGCCACGCGCGGGCCCGCCCTCGCGCCGGCGGGAGGGGCGTCCGGGCGCTCCTGGGCAGACCTTAGGCCAAAGGCGTCTGGCACGTTGTTGATGGTCTTGCAGTATGGACAGCGACAGACTCCCCCTGCGAACGCTTCGTCGATCGAAATGCGTCTGTTGCACCGCTGGCAACGGATTTTGATGGCCATGGCGGGCTTCCTTGCCGAGCGTCGCGGCGCGTGCCGACTCGGCTTGCGGCAGCGACACTCATTGGTCGCCGTCCATAAGGTATTATATGCTCGGCAAAGTTCCCCCACAACCATCAGCAACAGTGGTAATTACGATTTGGCGCAACGCCCGCGCCAGGTCCGCCCGCCAGGGACCGCCGCTCGCGAAGCCGGCCTCCCCCGTCCGGCCGCGCGTTGCAACGCCGCTTAGAGCGTCTGCGTGCCTTCGTCCTGCGGCTGGTCGGCAGGGGCGGCATCGTCGGCAGGCTCTGCCGGCGGCGGGGTGTACACCGTCGGCGTGATCGTCACAGTGAAGCCGCCCACCTCGAGCGTCGCCGAGGAGTCCGGGCTGTCGAAGGTCGCCTTGAAGACGAGCCCGTCGACCGCGCCGACCACGCCGGACAGCCAGACGACCTGCGTTTCGGCCTGCTCGACGATCTTGTCGGCGCCGCTGCCCTCGGCCGGTTCCTTCCCGCGGCGGTCCTCGAAGCGGACCTTACGGGCCAGGTCCACCGTGCCCCCGTCGACGCTGAACGTGCCGTCCCAGTTGGCATAGTGCTCCGGGCTGCACTTGTCGATCACCTTGTTCAGGTCGCCCCACACGGCCACCACCTTCACCACGTACGTGCCGTCGTCCTGCCGGCGGGCGTAGCTGACGTACACGCGCAGTAGGTCCTGCTCGGAATTGACTTTTTCGATCACCTCGGCCACTCGCCGGGGTCGTCGCTGCCTCCTGGGCTTGTCGCCATCGGCGGCGGACACACTGACTAGAGCGAACGGAACAAGCAGACATAGGATTGCGATCTTGCGGATCATTGGTGTTCTCCCATTTCCGGACGATACGGTTGACATGCCCGACTAAACGCAACGCACGCGAGCCTATTGCATTTGTCTTGGCATAGATGGAAAGATCACGGTGGATCAGACGATTCGCCGCCGGTGAGGGAATTGGCGCTTATTATGCACGTGTTTACGTCGTAGTACCAGCCGGTCATGCCGTTGCGGGGCGGCTTGGCGATGTTGCCTATCGTGATGGCCTTGGCGACCGACTCCTTGGCGAAGGGATTGGCCGGCCAACTGCTGATGTAGGGCCCATAGGGGCCGTCCGGGTCAACATTGCCAGCCGCGTCCGTGCGCTTGGTCAGGCGATCGGTGGGCTCATCCCCTATCGCGGCGATCCCTTCGTGCGGGCCACGCCCGCCATGTTCCGCCTTGTAAAGGGCTATCTGCTTGCGGAGCACCTTGATGGTGGACAGGAGCGATGCCTCCTTGGCGTCCTCGCTGGCCGTGGTGAACTGCGGCACCGCGACCATCGCGATGATCCCGAGGAGCACAACGATTATCAGAATCTCGACCAGCGTAAAGGCGGCAAGTTGAGATGTCCGTGCGTGACGAATCAACCGGGGCTCTCCGTCTCTTCCCGCAGGCTCCGCCCGGCACCTCGGGCGAGCGCGAAACCGTGCACCGTTTTGATCGGCACGTTCGCAGGCCCCGTTCAGCTGGAATGGCGAGAACAGCCACAATTGCGCGACGCCGCCGGAATCTGGCTGGGCGCAACTCCCGACACAGAGCATACTTGTGATATGGCGCCCCTGGAGCGAAACGCGCCCGATTTCGAACGGAACGGCACGTGATCGAGAGGACCCCTTGTCGCGCAGCTGCTGCGCCAGGCGCCGGGGCCGAATGCGTCACGCCATCAGCCGAGATTGCCCGCCCGGCGGCACTTGGCGATGATCTCGTCGATCTCGTGGTGCGGCGTGTCCTCGCCAAAGCCCAACCCCAGCACAAACCGCCCGTGGCGCATGATGTCCAGCAATTCGTCGAGCCTTTCCGGCCCCGCCCACAGGCCGATCGGCGTGTCCAACGAGGCCGCGACCATCTTCTCTCGCATTTCGGGCATCTCCAGCAATGCCCAAGACGCTGTGGGCTGGCGAGGGTCGTCGACGAAAAACTGCACGAGCGTGCCGGGAGTCCTGGCCACCATGTCCGTCTGGTACAGCCCGATGGTGTGGTTGTGGTAGAACCCCCCGCCCGTGCCGGCGAACAGCCTGGCGGTGTAGGGCTGCTCGAACTCCAGGGCCATTTCCCGGCTGATGAGCCCGACCGGGTCGCCGTTGACGAAGACCCCCCTGTCCGGCAGCCAGTTGTTCCACACGGCCGTGCCCCAGCCGGGCGGGCACGATCGGCCGTCGTTGTCCGCCAGGAACTGCTCAATGGCGAGCTGCCAGTCCACGCACCAGTCGATCAGGCGGTGGACGGCCGCGGGATTCGTGTACATCTCCTCGAACAGCGCGTTGCCGCGAACGCCGTTGGCTGCGTCCAGCGGCGAGCGATGCAGGAACGCCAGCACGTGGAAGTCCTCGTCCCACAGGCGCCACAGGGCCTTGTTGATGTTGAGTGCGAACTGCACCCACTTGTTGCCGGGGTCGAAGCGGAGATGCTCGATCTCCTCCCACGGCAGCTCCGGCTCGAGCCAGCTCGTCGTTCCGTCGTGGAACGGCTCGCCGCCGGCCATGGCCGCGTTGATGCCGCCGATGCCCCAGTAGACGAGCGCCTCAGGCACGAAGTCGTCGTCGTGCCGGGCGGCCGCATTGAAGTAACCCCGAAATTGCTCCACGTATTCGGCGATCATGGCCGGCACGTTGCGCGGATCCAGCACCTTATCGACGGGCCTGTCGAAGAGACGATTGCACAGGAAACACTCCAGGCTGGCCGCCCGGTCCCAGCCGGCGTACACCATCAGGTCGCCGGGGTCCTTGCGCTCGTGGAACACCCGCCACCGCTCCATGCGCTCCCGCAAAATGCGTTTGTACTCGGCATGATCAGCCATGTTTACGGCCGGTCAGATGGTCCACAGTGTCAGTGGGCCCGGATGGACCCGGAGGGGCTCCCGACCGGGCGACCTCCTTTAGCCTGATCGACAACCGCCAATACTTGATCAATACCACGCACATCGCCCAACCCAGGAAAAACGGCAGGCCGCCCAGAACCGGCGGGAGTATGAAATGGGCATTGCTCCCGAATATCACGCCGAACGCCCCCAATGCCATGAATATCGCTCCCACGATAATCGTGGGAACCGCGCAGATCTTGTCAAACAAACTCATCATCCTCACTCCTTCTCAACGGCGGGACAACACGCTTAACTCGTCCGTACGCCACGGGCCCATCATCCGTTACTTCCGCCCACGACGCAACCCGCTGCTCCACGCCGCCCAGTGGAAGCCGGCGACAGCGGCGGGAACGTTCCTCTCTTGGCCAACTGAATTCCGCTCTCAAGACGTTGACTCATGCCTCCGATTCGATATACTGCGTAATTCGGCACAACGCCCGGTCGCCGCGGGCCAACAGCCGAACGGCTGCCCTGGAGGCCGTTTGCACGCCCCCAACCAGCCGGAATTCCCCGATAGCTCAATTGGTAGCCTCGGAATGACGGACTTGCGGACCAACGGGAGGCAAGTCCGATCAGCCCCGAGGACCCGCCGAAGTCCCTTGGGGACGAAGGCGGGAGCGAGTCCCGACGTGTTAGGACCAGCCGCCAGGTCGTCGGGGATTGAAAAGAGAATACTTTCCCCGATAGCTCAATTGGTAGAGCGAGCGGCTGTTAACCGCTAGGTTCTAGGTTCAAGTCCTAGTCGGGGAGTTCGACGGGCTTTCACGCACCGTGAGAAGCCCGTTAGTTAACGCGCCGGTTGCGGTGCAGGAGGTGCCTTTCGAAGGCACTTTTGTTGAAATCGGCAAACACCCCATTCGCGGGGATCACCACAGCCCGGCCGGTCACAACCTACGGTTCGGCGTAGAGATACGGGTGTCTTAAGCTGTGGTAGCGCGGCAAGGCATGGCTGGGGCTCCTGGGCCGAGTCCTGGGAGGCCCTTCTTGTTGCGTGGCGCTCTGGATCCGTAGCCGTGACGTTCGGGGTCCGAGTGCAGCCCGGCAGGTTGCGCTCGGACCCCGAATGAAGGCGTCTCGAACTCTCGCGCTCTCTAGTTAACATGCCCCCGTTAGTTAACACCGCTATCATGTCAAGGCCCCCGAACGAGAGCATTTCGAACTGGAAGGGGTATCGACGAGCGCGGGAGGCGACCGGAGGCATCCGAAGATGCCAACCGCCTGCCTGCGCAGGTGCCCGGTTATGCCACCGATTGCCCCACATGACGGCGTTGGGATGGTCAGTGCTTCATGCTGTAGACAAACACTTTGCCTCGGGGGCGATATCCCTCCTCAGTCTCTACCCAAGCCACGAGCGTTCCGTCTGGCGAAAGCGTCAAGTCATAGGGGTACCGCTCCTCCCCGAGATCCAATGTTGCCACCGGGGCCTCGGCCGGCAGGTCCCTCAATACAAGATTGCGAGTCCTGGTCTTCTGGTTCCAGGCCACCATGGCTAGGCGGTTACCGTCACCTGAGACCGCTGCGTTAATATAGCGCACAGACGAGAGCCACTTGCCTTGCCCGGAGTCCCAGAGATGGACCCCCCCGTGCCAATCCACCGCGAGGAGACTGCCATTGTCCAGAAGACTCAACTGCTCAATGATGACCGGACATGCTGCGTTCCGGGCTGCAACGGGCGGGCTCAATGAGCCTTCGATATTCCATGTCTCGGTGTTCCAGAGCGTGATATTCGCTTGGCTGGCGGCGGCCAGGATGCGGCTATCAGGGCTGAAGGTTACGGTTCCGATGTCAAGTAACTCGCCACGGAGCGTCCGCAGGCTTTTTCCGCTGACGAGATCATACACCGAGATCATACACGGCATAGGCAGGCTTTCTCCGCTGTCGTCGGGATCATCCACGATGGCCTTCCCACGCCGCAACTCATCAAGGGTTTGTAAAATGGACACCCACTGGGCGGCCTGGGCCATCTTCCAGACTGGCGACCGCCAGTCCTGACCGCCGACCGCGACCATCTTCCCGTCCTGAGAGAGTGCAACTCCGTGAATGCCATGCCTGTCATGCACCAGGACCGTTTGCTTCCAGTCCTGGACGTCATAGACATGTACCTCGTAGTGCGAGGCAGCAACGATTCGTTTGTTGTCTGAGGTGAATGAGACATGCCTGTAAGGCTGCCGGCCATCTTCCCGGTGTAGGATCTTCCCCTCCCTCAGGTCCCACACGATCAGGTAGCCGCGGCTTCGAAATGATGTGCTCTCGCCGCCAGCCAAGACCAGGAGCCTTCCATCCGGCGAAAAGGCCATGGCCTTAAGTGACTCAGGGCGCTGAAGCTCGGCAACTTCCGTGAGCTGGAGCGCCGGCTTACTGCTGGACTGGGTCGATGCAGAAGATTGCGTGGGTACGGCCGATCGGTCACACGCAGCCTGAGTGAGAGCCAGTATCAATGCAACAGACCATGTTCGATTCATGGCAGTACCTCGTCATTATCCTGATTCTTTGATCATCTTACGTCCGCTGGCGGCTGTGTTCAATGTGCCGTTCGGCCCCCCGAACGCGGACATTTCGAACTCGCCAACTGCTTCCACTAGACATGTGAAATGGGCGGTTGGCCTGCATCGAGCCCACCGAAGGGGAAGCGTACCGATAACCTGCGCTATGGCAGCTTGAAAACATTCTGGCCAGAGGATGCAATCAGGTCCTTCTCGGTCTGATCCAAGGCGACTTCCTTGTATTCCGCATATGCCCCGAGAATACGGAACGCAAACCGCCAGTGCCAGTCCATGAGAAGGAAATCGGTGACACAGGGGCCCTCCTCGATTGTCAGCGGAGAGGAATGAACAACTCCGCTGAGGAATCTTTGGATCAATTCGTACTCCGATTCGAGACCAACCGTTTTGGCGAGGTCGCGGAGGCTGCCAGAGTACCATGTGTTGCGTTCCTTGCCCTTCCTGTTCAAGTATCTTGCCTTCACCGCCATATAGCGCTTCTCCATCTCCCGTTCCGCGTTCGGGCGTTTCGGGCTATTCCTGACCCGCTTGGCGAGGTCCGTCCCGCTGGCGTCCAACAGTTCGATACGACGTTTTCGCTCGATATCCCTGAAGTCCAAGAATAGTTGTGCTCGCCCGTCCCGTCTGTTCGGGTCCACCATGATGTATAGCCCTTGAAGCATCGCATCGTATATGCTTCGAAGGATTGACGCTGCATCGAACTCATAGTCGGGAACAGCGTTATTCCGAAGGACGGCCAAGGAATTCCCGGATGCAACGATACGCCTCGCGATCATCTCCATAGCAATCGCCACAGAGCTTGGAATCCGCACAGCGTTGAGCTTAGCTGTAATGGCGTTGGCAACTGTCCGTTGGCATTCAAGAATATCGTTGTCGGATAAATCCGATGTCATTGCAGCATTTCCTGTCGATGGGCATATTGTCCCCTCTACTCAGCAGATTGATCATCGCCAACCATTAGACCTGTTAACGGCGAACGTGCAAGTTCGAAATCCCGCGCAAAGGCCCGAACGCGACATTTCGCACACGCCAGTGGTAGGTAGTGAAGGAGGACGCCGCGCCCGGGCGGCGGGGATGTCCGGGGCGAGCCGGCGGCGTGCCTTGCCGGCCCGCGGGGCGGCTACTTGAGTTTCAGCGGCACGCCGGCGGCTTTCCACCCGCTGAGCGCCTTTCGAATGTCCTCCAGCAGCATACCCATCTCCGCGACGGAGTCCAGCATTCCCTCGTACAGCCGCGGGTCGTTCAGCAGCGAGCCCAGCGTGCCCTCGCCGGCGTTGAGCCTGGCGATTATCTCGCTGGCGCCGGTGAGCATGCCCGTGAGCCTCTCGGCCGAGGCGATCAGGGCCGGCGTGAATTGGCCGATTTCGTCCATCCGGCTGTGGAACTTGCTCAGCAGCGAGCCGGCCAGTTGGGCGTCGGTTTCAGCGGCGAGGTGCTCGCTTATCGCAGCCAGGTTGCCGGAAGTCACCTCCAGCCAACCGAGAATGGTGTGGACCTGACTCCGCGCCGACTCGGGGTTGTCGCCGTCCAGCATGTCCCGCAGGGAAGCCGTGCTGGCCGACAGGTTGCTGATCGCCTGGCCCACGCCCCCGGTAATCTCCAGCGGATGGTCTTCATCGGCCAGCGCCGCATCTGCACTGCCGCGCGACACGATGGCGACAGTTGCGCCGCCGACGATGCCGTCGTTGCTGGCGATTGCCTTGCCGTCGGCGTGGATGGCAATCTCCTTCGTGTTGAGCCGGCCCGTGTAGAGCGACCGGCCGAGGTCCGGGCGGTACTCGAGGTCGATGATGCGGCCCACCTCGACGCCCCCGATTTCGATGGAGCTCCCCTTGTCGATGCCCGCTCCCACGACGTCTTCGGGGATGTAGAACACCACCTTCTGGCCCGAAGTGCGGAACACCTCCCCGGCGCTGAGCCACAGTATCACCGCCACCGTTATCGCCAGCGCGACCACCACAAAGATGCCGGCCTTGAGTTCGTCGCGTTTCGGTTTGGGCATAGTCGGTCACTCCCGGTGGAACGAGGTCGGGCGGTACAGCTCGGCCGCCTCGAGAATGTGTTGCTCGTAGTCGTCCTGCTGGCGTCGCTGGGTGAGCGGGCCGTCGGGGTCGCCGCGGAGGAACTGGCGGATGAGGTCGTCGTGCTCGTCGCCGGTGGGCTCGCCGTCGCGGATGGCCTCGAACTCCCTACGGGGGCCCACGCGAACCAGCCGGCCGTGATCGAGCACGGCCATGCGGTCGGCGATGGCGAAGGCCGAGTCCATCTCGTGCGTGACGACCACGCTCGTGACGCCGAGCTTGTCGGCCAGGTCCATCATAAGTTGATCGATCTCGGCCGACGTCACCGGGTCCAGCCCGGCGGACGGCTCGTCGTAGAACAGCACCTCCGGGTCCATCGCCATCGCCCTCGCCAGGCCTGCGCGCTTCTTCATGCCGCCGGAAATCTCAGCCGGCATAAGCTCTTCGGCGTCTCGCAGGCCGACGAGTTCGAGCTTGATCAGCGTCATTATCCTGATGGTCGGTTCGTCAAGGTCGGTGTGCTCCCGCAGCGGGAGGGCGACGTTCTCGCCGACGGTCATCGAGTTGAACAGCGCCCCGGACTGAAACAGTATGCCGAACCGCCGGCGGACGGCGTCCAGGCCGTCCTCGTCCAGTTGGGTCAGGTCCTTGCCGAACATCTCGACGTGTCCTTCGTCCGGCCACATCGAGCCGATCATATGTCGCAGCAGCGTGCTCTTGCCGCAGCCCGACCCGCCCATGACGACCATGATCTCGCCGGGCTCGACGGTGAGGTCCACGCCGTCCAGAACGGCCCGGCCTCCGAAGCGCTTGACCAGGCCGACCACACGAATCACGGGCTCAAGATGTTTCTCTTGGCGGGTCATCCGGGCAAGCTCTCTACCAATGCAGCGTGTAAAAGATAACCGTGAAAATGCAGGCCGCGCATATGATCGCGACGATCGAGTAGACGACGGTCATGGTCGTCGCCCTCCCGACGCCGGCGGCGCCGCCCTTGACTTTCAGGCCCTCGAAACAGGCAATGGTGCTCACCAGCACGCCGAACACGCCCGCCTGCGCGAGGCCCGTGAAAAAGTCCCTGTATCGCAATTGCTGCTGCATCCGCCGCCAGTAGCCCACGGCCGCATCAGGCCCGATGGCCAGCAGCGAGGCGACCCACCCGCCGAGGGCGATCATCAGATCGGCGATAACCGTCAGCAGCACCATCATCGTCACGGTCGCCACTATGCGCGGCACGAGCAGGTAGCGCGTGGGGTTGAGGGCCATCGACTCCATCGCCTCGATTTCCTCCGTGACGACCATCGTGCCGAGCTCGGCCGCTATGGACGCCCCCGCAAAGCCGCTGATGATGATGGCGGTGATGATGGGCCCCAGCATGCGAAAGCCGGCCACGCCGATGATGTTGGCTATCGCGCCAACCTGCCCCCAAGTTTCGAGCGAGGGCGATATCTGAAGCGCCAGGATCACCCCGATGAACCCCTGCACGAGCATCACGATCGGCACGCTGCGGACGCCCACGCGGATCATTTGCTCGGCGAGCGCTTTGCGGGCGAATCGGCTGCGGCCGACGAAGGCAGCATCCCACGCGGCCCGGGTGGTCCGGGCGAAGAGCTCGGCCATGCCGCCCAGGTAGCGCAGTCCGCCGAGCAAGGCGGCGCCGAGTCCGGCGGTCACTCTGCGCGCTGGGGACGAGTCGCTCATGCCGATGCGATGGCCTCTTGCTCAGTGTCGAAGACGCTGAACATTGCGTCGAGACGCGTGATTTGCAGCACGCTCTGCACGTTCCGGTGGACCGCCACGAGCGACAGTTCGGCCCCGGCGGCCTTGGCCTGCGAGTGAAGCTTCACCAGCGACGCGATGCCGGATGAGTCCATGTACTCCACGCCGGCCAAGTCGAGAATCACGTGGGCGGGCGCCTTGGCCATCACGTCCGACAGGCACTGCTGGAAGGCGGCGCTGTGGCCCATGTCCACGTCTCCGGCCACGTCGATCACCACCTGCTTGTCCTGCCAGCGCACCTCCTTAACAGGCGAATTGGGGTCCTGCGTTTTCATTGCCGTATAGCTCCCACTAACTCGCCCGCCCGCGGGTCCGACTGCCGCCGCCGAGGCGGGCGTTAGGAACGTGCCCCGGCCATGCACCGGCCGGATCCGTTACTATACCCCCCGTCGCAGTCAGAGGGCAAGAAAAGTCTACAGACGGACTTTGCCGGCCGAGGCGGGCTACTCGCTGCGTTTCAATCCGCGGGCCCAAAACGACAGCCAGACCACCACCGTCACCATCAGGAGCAGGCCGATCTTGAACACGCCGAACATCGTCAGCCACAGCTTCTGAATGGTCAGCCATTCCAGCTCGCCGCCGCCGAACCACCACAGCATCCACGCCGGCTGGGTGTGCAGTATCACTTCCCAAACGCCCCAACTGAACAGCATGACCAGCCAGGCGATCAGCGCCGTCCACCACCCGGCAATGGCGGCCGACTTGACACGCTTGCGGAATACGTCGTCCATGGTACGTCTTCCTTTCGGCCGGAGCCATTCCGGCCCGGCCGTCTATACCACCTGCCGACGCGCCAAGCAAGGACACAGGCCCGGCGGGCCGCCGGCTCCGGGCGCTGTCTCTATTCACTTGTCAAAGATCACTCGCCTCGGCTAGCCCGGGGCGCCCCCCCACACTTACAGGGCGCGACCGCATTTCTGTGCGCAGCCGAGGTCGCTGGCCGGCGGCGCACCCGGCAAGCGCCGGCCGGCATGGGAGTTGAAAATTTGCATTTTCTCGTCCCCAGCCGCCAATCCCGCGCACATTCGCGGCCAGAATCAACGTCACTGCCGGCCCAGCCTCCCTGCCAGCCGACACTTGCACCCCCGGCCAACAGCCGCAACGTGAGAGGTCATTAGGCATTAGAGCTTGGACATCCTCCTACGCCAAGGCTTCGGAGGACCAGTTAGACATTTGTCATTTAGCCTTTAGCATTCTCCGGCTCCCTCCTTCGCCCCTGCCCGCCGCGGCGGGCTACGCAGGGCTTCGGTCGTCTTGACACCGCCGGCGTGCCCCCCTACCATCGCCCGTCATGAGAGTCCTCTCCGGCGTACAACCATCGGGCCTGCTGCACATCGGCAACTACTTCGGCGCGACCCGCCAGCACCTGCGGCTGCAGGATGAGGGCCACACCTGCTTCTACTTCATCGCCAACTACCACGCCCTGACCAGCCTGCAAGACAAGGTCCAGATGGAGGACGCCTGCATGCACGTGGCGACGGCCTACCTCGCGATGGGCCTGGACCCCGAAAAGAGCGTGTTCTTCTTCCAGTCGGACGTGCCGCAGGTTACCGAGCTGTGCTGGGTCCTCAACTGCGTCTGCCCGGTGAGCCTGATGGAGAAGGCCACCACCTACAAGGACAAGGTCGCCCGCGGCCTGGCGGCCAACATGGGCCTGCTCGACTACCCCGTGCTGCAGGCGGCCGACATCGTCATCTACGACGCCGAGTGCGTGCCCGTCGGCGCCGACCAGAAGCAGCACGTCGAGATGACGCGCGACCTGGCGGGCAAGTTCAACAACGCCTACGGCCGGGACGTGCTCGCGGAGCCGGAGCCGTTCATCGTGCCGGAAGTGGCCGTCGTGCCCGGCCTCGACGGGCAGAAGATGTCCAAGAGCTACGACAACACGATCGAAATCTTCGCCACGGACAAGCAGACCAAGAAGCGCTGCGCCGCGATCGTGACCGACTCAACGCCGCTGGAGGCGCCAAAGGACCCCGACGCGTGCAACGTGTTCGCGCTGCTGAAGCTCTTCCTGGAGGATCGGCCGGGGGAGCTCGATGAGATCGCCGCCGGCTACCGCGCGGGCGGGTACGGCTACGGCCAGGCCAAGGGCAGGCTGGCTGAGCTGATCAACGAGCGCTTCGCCGAAGCTCGCCAGCGTTACAGCGAGATCGAGAAGCGCCCCGACGACGTGCGGGACATCCTGCGCGAAGGCGGCCGACGCGCCCGCGAAGTAGCCGAAGCCACAATGCAACGCGTCCGCGAAGCGTGCGGGATATCCACGACGTACTAGCGATCGCGCAGCAGAGCCAGCCGGCCTGACCGGGGAGCCGTACCATGGACGATCATCAAGGCGCCGAAGCATCCGGTTCGAAGCGGCGCAGGCCGTTCCTGGTCGTCTTGTTCCTGTCGGCCGTGGTCGTGAGCTTCTCCGTGTGGGTCCTTCGGCCGAACACGGTCCCGGTCAAGCCGACCGGGCCGGGCGTGCTGCGTGTGGTGACCTACAACGTCAAGGTCAATAAGCCGTCGGCCGACGCGATCGACCTGCTGGGCGACCTGGATGCGGACGTGATACTGCTTCAGGAGGTGGTCCGTAGCGTCAAGGGGGACCCGAGCGTGAGCCAGCCGACGGCGCTCATCGAGGGCCTGCAAGTCAATGGCTACTTCGCCGCATCCTACGACGACGGCCCGCGAACGGAGAGCCAGATGATCCTCAGCCGCTATCCGATAAGCGACGGAGAGATCTTCGACGAGCCCGACCGTCGCGGCGTCGGCGTGGCGGCGACGATCGACGTGGACGGTTGGCCCGTCCGCGTCTACAGTGTTCATCTGTCGCCTCCCTGGCCACTGTGGCCGGCGCGCCCGTCGCTGACGCAGCGTCGGCGCGAGGCCGAGCGGATCGCCGACAGCGTCGGTCGCGACCTCGCCGCGTCCGTGCCGGTTATCCTCGGCGGCGACTTCAACGCCTCTCCGCATGCCCGCCCGCAGAAGGAGTTCTCCTCGATTCTGACAGACTGCGCGTCTGCCGTGGGGGGCAGGCGAGCCACGTTGCCGAAGATCTACCCCCTGCTGCGGTATGACGTGGTCTTCGTATCAGGCGAGTTCACGCCTCTCACGGCCGGTGAGAAGCGGGGGGCGTCTGACCATCTGGCTGTCATCGTCGACGTCAGGCTCTCCGACGCGCCGCAATCCTGGGCCGCGCCGGTGGCCGATGGCGGCCGTAGGGACGACCTGCCCCCCTAGAAGCACATCTGCATTCGTATGCCGAGGACGATCGCGTCGCCGACGCCGTGGACGGCTCCGGGGTCCCAGATGTACTGAAGCAACGGCGAGAGGTTGAACCACGGCGTCAGTTGGGCGTTGTAGTACACCTCCATGATCGTCTCGTGGTCCTTGTTGTGCCCGGCGTCGCTATCCAGCTTGCCCTGGCCGAACGCGAAGGCGAATACGTCGTCGTCGCGCCCGGGGATCAGCCCCTTATACTGCGAGCCCGCGCTCCAGAAGCACTTGATGCGGTTCACGTCGCTGTGGGCGAAGCCGTACCGGGCGAACACGGTCAGCCCCTGATTGTCCTTGATGTAGGGGTTCTCCTTGCACAGCACCTGG
>Ga0114919_10002162_pt1 | contig 15874 bp, 9 predicted proteins | sample BlataG_FD_88682 | JGI IMG/M metagenome (GOLD analysis project Ga0114919, IMG submission 88682) | Deep subsurface microbial communities from Black Sea to uncover new lineages of life (NeLLi) - Black_00105 metaG | ecosystem: Environmental > Aquatic > Marine > Oceanic > Sediment | place: Atlantic... | reverse complement strand
CCTTCTTTCCACCCACCTTTATGGGTGCTTATGGAATAGCGGAACAGGCAGTCAGCTTGCTGGACAGGCTGAAAGTTGGTGCGGAAGTTGCTGTCTAATACGAACGAGTACATATAGCCCTTCGTAAGTTCACTTGGTTTAACAAACTCACGCCCGAAATCAGGTGGCGTCACACCGTGATGGGCCTGCGAAACGTAGCAGGGCCACAGCCCGCCAAATTCTAACAGGTGTGAGTCGATGCAGGACAATGTTACGCCACTCTTGTCGTCGGAGGCATCCGCCCAGTGTTGGACCGCATAGTAGTTCGAGTTGGAGCCGGGGAATTGGTCACGCAAAGGCTTGATGACGGAGTTAGAACCTTCGAACCGGAAATTAGGATTGTTAATTTTGAATGGGAAGGCAAAATAAATCTCCAGAAGCGGCGTAGAATCCTTCAGAATACGATTGGCGAAATCAATTCGCTTAATCTTGTCATACAGGATAATCTCCTGGGTAATCTGCGGACAACCGGCGCCTTGGCTTGATACAACAAGACTGCTGTAGACAGGGCCGCTTTGTCCCTTTCGAATTTTCGCTTTCTTTGGACTTTCTTCTTTACCGCTTTGTACCCACTTTGCCACGAACTGGTTCAATTTATGTGGCGCCCGCTTATCGACGAGCTCTCGCGAAAGTTCCTTGTCGTAGATGCTTTCTATTGCACCGGTCTGGGAATCGAGCTTAATTTTGAAAAACCGGTTTTCCAGGTCGCTTTCACCCGCAATAATTGGAAGAGGTCCGGTATATCTATCTGTTGGTAAGAGTCGATAAGTCTTAAAGCCTACAGGTGGGACTCCCTCTGCTACAAAAACCAGCTCAAAAAGCTCCTTGCTCTCAAATTGCCCTCTGGCATAGTGGTGTGCTGCGTATGGTACAGGTGCCTGCGGACTTGTCAGCTTAACAATCTGATAGGGCACCTTCTGGCCTGTTTCCTCATCAATAATATCAACAAATGGTGCCTCCCAAGAAAAACGGGGCACTCGTACCACATCGGTCCTTTGAAAGGAAAGTGAGTTAAAAACTACGATGTGGCGTCCCTGCTCTTTTAGTTCGATATTATTAGCGATTCTATCGAGACTTCCGGTCAAAATGGGTTCTGTCAGCCCGGCAGCCTTGTACGCATAGTGACTTTTTTCGTTCCAGGCCCAGTCCTGTAGTTTCCCTGCCGGATAATCTTTGCCCCACGTATGCTCGTCGTAGAGTAATACATTATCATAGGCTTGGCGGATTTTGTTGGCTGGGTATGCATAATCACTGGTTAATGAGGCAACGGTGGCAAACTTTTCCGCTGAGTGTAAACGGTCGTGGGTAATGCGATTTATGCTTGTTTGCTTGGCCGTAGAGATAGCGCCGACGACATAATCCGTATGAGGCAACTCGCCCCGAAAAGTGCGAACGTCATCACATTGCTTTTCGAGTGCTTCAAAGAACATTGAGTTTGTCGCTACGATAATTTTAGGGTAAGCCCATCGACTGTTCCATTCCCTGGCAATATGACTTATCTCGACGTCCGGAGGATAATTATCGACGCCGTTATGTATATATCGGGCAACATTGAACGGTGTACCTTGTTTCTCCATTGCTTCGAGCATGCCGGGAAGATTGTCCATTACATACTTATAAGTGTGAGGGCCCGTTACTGCCTTAAAGAATCCGTAGCTGCCCTGGTAATATACCAGTACCGACTCTCCATCCGGTCCCTGCCAGCGGAAAGCATCGGGTCGGCCGTGCCGCAATATTGCCGATTCATCCCAGAATGTATGTATATCGCTTCGGCCCCACTCGAAATATGTCGGCAGGCCGGCAAAGAAATACTTTACACCTGCACCTGCCATCACTGTCGGCAAGCCCCAGCTTAGGCCGGGGACATCCGTAATCGAACCTGTGGTAATAGACGCACCATATTTTCGCTTTAATCGAAACGATGGGTACATCAAGCGGATAAGCTGCTCATGGCTGCACAGCGCACTTATCTCATTGCCGAACAGTGCCCCGACTTCAATCCTGCCATTCTTAATATACTTTCCGAGTTTATCAAGGACCTCCTGCGGCCTGTTCTCGATGAAATGTTGTATTGACCATGTCCCCTCAAGCGTATATCTGTATTTCGATTCCTCAGGCCAATCTTTGGTCTCCTCGCAGAAACGCAGAACGTTGTCATAGAAGCCGCCATATAAGTTTAGAACATTCTCGATCGTATCCGTATAACCGAGGTCGTGATGTGTGATAGGGACTATATATACTTGCCAATGCCGTTTAGGTTGCCATGTTGACTTACTACGGCTTTGTGCCTTCCCCTTTGCTTTTAGGATAAACTCAACCGGCTTCGGCTCAAGTATTTCAGGAATATGGACCTGGAAAGTTGCCTTGCCCTTTTTCACCTTGCCAAGAGCCGTGATTTTTTGCTTGCCATCGAGCCTGACGTCCAGGCTGGCTTCCACAGGCTCAGATGTGTTTTCAATGTTGACCTCCACCACCTGCAGCAGGGCGTCTTTATCTTTTATGAAAAACACGGTTGGTTTAACGGATACCAGACGCAATGTGCCGCCTTCGATAAGCTGAGAATCTTTGGTCTTTCCAGCCTTTGCATTGCTGCATACGATAATTGCAACGAGCAGACTAATGCAGAACACACAATCGAGTGGTTTTATTTTTCTTCCGGTTTTATGACCGCGCTGATTCATTGTGTCCTCCCTCATTATGAGTCATTTTTTATTTCGTTCGTGTCACTTCCACACCGCATAGAATCGGCGCACGGTTCATCGATGAGATTGTTTTGTCTCCGGGAACGAGTTCGATTTCCAGATTGTTGTCGACCTGAACTTCTCTGAACTCCCGCACGAGAGCTTTGTGAGATGCCCCGCCTTCCTTCACCATGTCAAAGCCGCCAAGGACCGTCTCTCCCTGCAGTTTGATGTCGAATATCCGCTCGTTTGCTTTTTTATTTTCCAGTTCCACAAAGTACAGTCGGACGATATATTCGGCTGGTTTTTCGTCCTTGTCTAAGAGCGGCAGGACGCAGCGTTTGAGCCCGCGTCCGCAGGAAGTATACACCCATGGCTTATCGGTCCCAGCCACAGATTCGGATTCACTATTGCGTCGGAAGTAACCACCGCCCTCAAGAAATTCCGTTTGCAGTTCGAGTGAGAAGCCCAGTGCCGCACGGTCTCCGGGCAGTCCGGGTCGTGGGTATCCAAGCCAGAGTTGTCCGTCTGCGTCCCGTCTATCGCCCGGTGCGCCTAAGTTGACAGCCAGGTGTTGAACGGGCGTGTTGTCTCCGCTGGCACTGTAGATACCCCATCTCTCGTGGTCCCGCCCAGAGGCGTCCCTCCCGGGAGGGCGTGGTTCAAGAGCGAGAGAACAAATTATGGGAAAGAGGCATACGCAGCCGGCGCTGGCTTCGGGCGCGAGGACAAGTCCATCGGCGGGAATCGCGTTAATCCAACATCCGAGGCGGTGGGCGGCAAAATGACGAATGCCGCTGTCATCGCGCAGGTCATAGTAGCTTGTAAACCCTGAACGCATCAAAAGCATTTGTGGACACGCTGAAATCGCGCCGCAATGGTGGCCCGGCCGCAGGAACTGCCATGCTGTCTGCGCACCGGTCAGTGGATGGCGGCGCATCTTTTGCTCGCCGGTCTTGAGGTCAAAAGCCCAGGGCTCGGCGAAAACCGTGTCGCCGATAATGACAGGCCGATGCCGATAGTTGGCGTCCTTGGCCCACAGCACTTTGCCGTTCTTGGCTGACAGTGCCACCAACCGCCGGCGGGAGAACTCACCGGAAAGGAACTGCCTCCAGTAATGGCCGTTGGCATTGGCGCCGCACAGGACCAGAATGCCCTGGCGATACATAGCCGTCAGCTCACCGCCGCCTATTCCAATCCTGCTGCAGTCTGTTACATCGACGGGTTTGGCCCAAATCTTGCCTCCCGTCCGGGCGTCAAGGGCAACGGCGAGGCGTGCATCGAGTCTCTTTGCCCTTTGCTCGGCTTTCTTTGCCTCCTCGTCAGTCAGATTTTTTAGATGGGATTTGTCTTGCTCCAGTAACGCCTGCCGCTGCTCGGGTGTCAGAGAGCTGTCGATGAAAAAGAACCAGCCATCTCCGATGGTAATAGTCAGGTTGGCAATATTTTTGCCTTCATAGGTCCAGAGGGGCTTTCCATTTTGTGCATCGATGGCGAAAACTGAGCTTGAGACACCCGTTTTTGTTTCTGTGCTGCCGTAGAGGATACCGTCGACATAGGCGAGATATCCCCATCTGCCGGAGGTACTTTCGAGAGCGGCAGGTACCCGATATGCTGCGCGGGTCTCGCCGGTTTCGGCGTCGAGCCGCAGGCATTTATTGCCCACTGCGACGAAGAAACTGTCTGCCGAAGCTGCCAGATTGCTGCATTCGGTTTTCTTCAACCTTGTGCGCATGGCGCCGGGTATGTTGCGCTTCCACAGCAGGACGCCATTGTAAGAATCGTATGCCATCACTATGTTTTCGCCCTGGATGAAGAGCCGGCCGTTGACCGCAAGCGGCGCAGCGGCAGCGTCGTGTCGATTGACCATCGGCGAGGGCCCGGGCTCACCAAACCACAGCAGCCCAAGCGGCCCGCCAAGGGCCATATCATCACTGCAGGCGGTGTTGCCCGGCTCGGCATACTGATGCGTCCACTTGCCGGCGCCCGGCAGCGGGCCGCGCTTCAATGTGGCCCAGAGTCCGTTTGTCTCGCTTATTCGGCACCGGCCCAATCGCAGCCGCCCCAGCCACTGGCCGAGTTGCTCGGAGGACAAGGCTTTGGCCTGGGCAGGTGCGTTGCCGCCAACGCCCAGGCACATGACACCTCCGCATGGCTTTAGGTGCCGCGCGAGTTCGGCTGGGTCGCCGGGAATCTTTCCGGTCAGAAGCAGAGTGTCAGAAACAATAACATTGGCAAAGTAGTTAGAGTATGGCAGCGCCGAAAGCTCGCCCTGGTCTATGGTCACCCGTTTGCCATACACGCCGGCCGCATCGAGAGCCAGCCTCGCCGCCCGGACTTTCTCCGCATCGGGTTCCACTCCGATAATAGTTAGTTCTGTGCGTTTTGCGAGTTGATATGCAAGTCGGCCATGTTCTGCACCAATAACAAGACAATACCCTTTTCCAACTCCTGTTTCCATAACGATGGCCTCGGCAGCAGCTTCGTAGACTGCAGTGAGTTTGTCTTCTGGATAAGGGGTGACGACTGGAGGGGGGGGCACCAGGGACACGGGAATTTTCCTTTTTGCTATGTTGCCTGAAGCAAAGCAATAAATCTTTCCTTCATCGGTGCTGACGTAGAGGCGTCCGTTAGCCACGGCCAAGCCCCGCGATTTGCCATCGACTGTTGCATTCCAAACGACCTTGCCGTTCTGGCGATTGAAAGCACTTACTTGTCCTTGGCCACCGGCAAAAACACAGTTGGCGGTAACTATCAGCTCACCGTCTGCCGTACACGGCGCTCGCCATTTGATTGTGGGGGCGATATTTTTACGTCGGTGCTGCTCAAGCTGTTCTTCAGAGGCCTTTAGGTCCTGCTGGAGTTTTGTGCGTTTGTCGCCACTTGCTTTTCTGACGGAGCTTCGAAGCCCCTTGATTTTGTATTCCAGAGCATTGCGGCGTGCGCTGGCCTTGGCGTAGGGTGAGCGGTCCATAGCTACAAGTTCCCGTCCTGTTGCCAGATAAGCCATATCGCCCACTACCGCGAGCCGTCGGCCTGGGAACCAGCCAAAGCCCGTCCTGCCCGTCTTCTGGTCGAGGGCCAGTAGGTGATTCTGCGTGCCCGTATATATCTGTTCATCGGCCAGCAGGGCATACGTGCCTCCAATGAGGCCTCCAGCTTGCTCACCACGCCAACCAAGCTTGCGGTTGAAAACTATCTGTCCGGTTTGGCGGTCAAAGCTTTCGGGCAGCGACCTGCCGGACGGAATGAATAGCTGATTCTTGCTGGCCAGGAGGTACCCTTGCGGCGAAAGCTCGTTGCGGTTTGCGCTTTGCTGGCTGATGGTATCGTTCTTCCAGATGAGTTCGCCGTCGTCGGCACGGACAGCATAGAGGTAAACGTTTTCATGCGGAAAGAACCCGGCGGCGAAGTAGGCGATACCATCGTCGATGAGCACTCCGGTTCGGATAGGCCAGCGCGAAATCATGCTGCCGTTTCCGAGAAGTTTTTCGTCGTTTGGGCCACCTCGCTTTTTCCAGATTAGCTCTCCGTCGGAGGCTTTTAGACAATAAACGAAGCCGTCATCCGAGCCGACAAACACTCGGTTTTTCCAGACCATCGGTGCGAGGCGAATGGGACCGCCGGTGAAGAAGGACCAGCGTTCTTCACCCGTGGCCGCGTCGAGGGCGTAGACCTTGTTGTCTGACGAAGAACCAAAGTATACCAGCTTATCCACTGCGGCTATCTGGAAGGCGTCATCAAAAATGACACGATGGCGCTGTCTGAAGCCTTCCCTCGGGCGCTCGGCCGGCCCAGACCAGGCCGGGCGGGGAGGATGAACCGATGTGTAAACCCAATGCAGGACCAGAGGTGCTGCCAGTGACTCGTGTGTACAGCCGGTACGCGCGTTGTCGTGACGATAGGTCGGCCAGTCCGATGCTCTGGCCGTCGCAACGATAAGAACCAGGCCTAAAGAAAGACGTAAGCCGGCACGAAACGAGTTGGATGTTGTCATCGCAGGTACTCCTAAATATTCACTTTCTGAAAAACTACTTATATTCTCCAAACGATATAAACAATAAAATCACTGCCTCACTCCGAGGCTAAAACACGTCCTCGTGACTTAAAAAAGCAAGTTTTTCAATCTTAAAAGAGGCTTTTGGTCTGCAAATATATCAAATTTCACTCAAATTACAACAAAATAAGGGCTTATATTTAAGGCTGTATCTATTAACAGTTTACTTGACAAAATATTCCAAATCACGGATAATAATACAAGAAATGAGAAATCCAAATTTTGGGAGAAAAGGCGATGCAGATAGTTGTAAAACAAAAGAATCGCCGCACGAGAGAGTTTCAATTCACCGAGGGGCCCGTTTCCATAGGCAGGGCAGCTAACTGCCAGATTTTTTTGCCCGACAGGTCGGTCTCAAAACAGCACGCGGTAATCTCTGCCACCGGCGAAGGGAAATGGATTGTCGAAGACAAGGGATCGGTAAACAAAACGTATCTAAACGATGAGGAAATCCATAAATCTGAAATTAAAACCGGCGATTGTCTTCGTATAACTGATTTTACCATGGAAATCAGTATCGAGGATAATACCGGCGCCGACAAACCAATACATTTGGAAGACACATTTCATTTGGAAGCTGCACTTGCAATACCCCCTCATGAGACTATAGTAAGAAAAACGGATGCCGGACATGCTCCTGCTATGAGATTAGCGGCCAAAAGATTAATGGATTTTTCGCAGGCTGCTGAGGCAATCTGTGAAGCCGACAGTTTTGACAAGTTATTATTGACCTTAGTAGATATTGCCTTAAAGCAGTTCAACGCATTTCACGTCTGGTGTGCTTTAAGAAACCAGCCCACCGGCCCGATGCCGTATCAGGCAGGGAAAAAACGAGACGGGCAGTCAGTAAAACTCAGTGAAATAAAACTTCAGGCAAAGATCGCCCAGGCGGTTGAAAAAGGCCAGTTCCTGGTCTTGCCGCGGGTTTCCGCCCAGGTAGAGGAAGAGGAAGCGATACGCTCTGCTTTGATAGCGACCATTATGCGTTCCAACGGCTGTTTCGGAGTGCTGTATATTGACAACGCCATGAAAGACAAACACTACAGTCTCAGCGACCTTGATTATCTTATGCTGGTTGCGATGCACACAGCGGCTGTTATCAAAAAATTTCTGAACATATGAATCACGCAAGAAGCTGTTTGGGGCTTACTGTTTTTATGTAGCATTCTCAGAAACGGTATCGGCGCCGGATTTCTAAATGATCGGAGACCGACACCGTTTCCGTGCCGTTCTTGTTAACGTTTCTTGAGTGTCACGCTGACGCCCGCGCCTTGTTCGTAAAAGACTGTTTCAAGGTCGGGGTTTGTAGTTACTGCTTTGACGTATTCCGGTATACCGGCTCGTCCGCCGCGTATACTGATGTTATGGGCCACAATCAGCCCGCCCGGGCGCACAAGCGGTGAGAGCTTGTTGAGGTAATCAACATAGCCTTCCTTGTCCGCGTCAATGAAAAGAAGGTCGATAGGCTCCTTTAGCTTTGTGATTTCCTTGTGCGCGTCGCCCTCTACGAGCGTAACGAGCTTGTCCACGCCGGCCCGTTTGAAGTTCTCACGGGCAAGCGAGGCCCGCTGGGCGTCGATTTCGTACGTGGTCAGCTTGCCGCCCGTTTTACGCAGTGCCAGGCAAAACCAAATACCCGAATATCCATTGGATGTGCCGATTTCAACAACGTGCTTGGCATCGACTGTTTCGGTCAGCAGCCGCAGCAATCTGCCATCCTCCTTTGGAACGTTCATCATCCCTCTTCGCTGGTTCTTGTCCATATCGTCAAGGACGCTCAGGATTTTCTTTTCCGCCTCTGATTTCGGTAACGGTGCACTTTCTATGGATGATGCGTCTGTTCTGCCTGTCGTCGGCGGGCCTTGACCGGGTCTCATGCCTTGGCCTGGTCTGCCCATGCCTTCCGGTGGCCCACCTGGCCCTGCCATGCCCATACCTCTTTGCATTCTTTCCCTTCTCTGCTTCATATCATCGATTAGCTGTCCCATCTTCTCTTTATCATTTTTCTCGTAGGCCTTTGCAAGGTCGTCGAACCACGTGCCAAATATGCCTTGCATCATCCCAAACTGATCCTGACCGCCCCGCATACCTCGTTCCTGCATGCCCATACCCCTGCGCTGCCTTTGTGTTTGCCGTGTAGCGGTTCTGTTACTGCTATCCCGAGCTATCAGGTTCTCGGCTGCGACTAACAAAACTACTACTGTTACAACCAGCATAATCTTCTTTAACATTTTTGTTCCTTTCCAAGTTACTCTTGGGCTTTGTGACATCGAATTTGCATTACAACTAAGGATTATAATTCATTTATAGGTTCGTTCGGGTCTTTTCTCTGTTCCCACATTTTCCTTCGATGCATACCATTGTAGGGCATATTCGGTCCGGCCGGACGTCGCCCGGGACCGAAGGGCCCGGGACCCCTCCGCATGCGTTCCTGCGGGCCTCCGCGATGTCGGCCTCCTTCGCCCGGCCCACGCCCGGGAGGACGGAACTGCTGCTGAAGACGTTGGAGCCACCGCTGCCAGATTCGTTTCTGCTCTTCAGTGAGTACAGCGGAAACTCCCTCATCCATCTGTTGCAGTTGCTCGGTTATCTCGGTGCGGGCATTCGTGCGGATATCTTCAAGCTTTTGCAGATGTTTTTGCAGGATGGGCCCGATTTTCTCATCCTGCTCGGGGCTAAGGCCCAATTCGCGACGAAGCCGCCCAATCATCATACCGGTTGCTTTCTCCGCGGGCTGTGGGGGTCTCGTTAGCCTGTTTGGAGCCAGGATTGTTATCGAAGCGGCGCCGATGACAAAACCAGCCAGTAGGATAACTAAGCCGAAAAAGGCCATACGCCAGCGATGTAGTCTTCGCATGTAGTATGTGGTCGGACTGTCGGTTTTTTCTGTTTGGTTCATTGCATCACCCATGCAATTGCTTGTGATATTTCAAATAATGGGTCAACCCACGTGTAGTAGGCAACGATTGCCAGTACCGCGGCAGGGATGGCCGCAGCCGAGGAAAACACCGCTACCCACATCAAAGGCCTCTCCGTAATCCGGTCGTGGTGGTCTTGTTCGGCGGTGAGGATTGCGATCACTCGACCGGCGACATCTACGCCAGGAGGTGTTTCGCCGCGGGCCCGGGCGGCCAGAATTTGGAATAGGTTTTCATTTCTCATATTATGCTCTCCTTTTCCGCCTCGGTAAAAAGCTTCTCCAATTTCTTTCTCGCACGCCACGTCTGTACCTTGACCATGCTCTTGGTCCAGCCTGTCCGCTGGGCAGTTTCGGCCACATCGCATTCCTCCAGATAGCGCAAGGTCAGGACAAGCCGGTCACGGGGCGGTAGTTGTCCAAGTAATCGGTGCACTAACGCGGCCGCCTGGCTGGCATCCATTTTCTCCCCGGAATCGCGAGGCAGCCGGTCCCATTCCTCCAGCGGGAAGCTTTCTATCTTCTTCCGGCGGTCGACCTGCTTCCAGTAGCGATACCCGACGCGAGTGGCTATCCGCGAAAGCCAGTTGGCAAAGGGTGCTTTTCCGCGGTAGCGGTCGAGGCTCAAGTATGCCTCGACGAAGACGTCCTGCACAAGTTCCTCATGTACCCGGCGGTCTCGGCTGAAACGCCACAGCACTCGTCCGATGTACTCCTGGTGCTGCTCAATCAATCGCCGATACGCCTCGGGATCGCCTTGACGGCTTTGGTGGACATCCGCAAGGTCCGTCGCAACATGCACGGTAGTATCCTCTCTGTTTTCTGATGTGGACAGTGACTCAGTGGCCCGTCGAACCAGTTCGGCCAAAAGCCCTTCCACTTGAAGACTAAGAGCCTTGCCCGGAGAAATTGAGAAAACCATATGTAGAGGATATACCACCATACGCAATTCTTCAATTCAATTTCCGTATACTTTTCAGCCCATTTGCCGCCTTGCTATGGGAAGAGAACCCCGCCGACAAATGGTTCATCGGCGGGGTCACGATATTCTTGTTCTATGGGTCTTGCTGTCGTCGGTACTGCCGGCCTCTTATCTTCTCCTCGGTCGCCTAAGTTATTAATCTATTAGTATTCCTCGCTGAGCCCGACCTCCGGTTTCAGCAGGAGCGAAGATGTTCATTCGCCAGGTTCCAACTCCTGATCCATGCCCCGAAAACCTGGGCCTCGACCCATACCTTGGAAGCCTTGGCCGCGTCTGCCACCACCTCTGCGTGGCATCATCGGCGGACCTGGCTGATCCACATCTTCGAGAGGCCCACCGCGACCGCGTCTCTCCATACCTTCGGGAGGGCCACCTGCACCTGGCCTGCCCATACCTCTACCTCGGAAACCTTGGCCTGGTCTGCCCATACCTTCGGGAGGGCCACCCGGGCCTGGCCTGTCCATGCCTCTGCCTTGGAAGCCTTGGCCTGGCCTGCCCATACCTCTACCTTGCCAACCTTGGCCGCCTCTGCCCAGGCCTGTGAGTGGACAACCTTGGCCATATGGGCCTAAACCTCTGCCCAATCCGCCCATGCCTCTGCCGCCTTGTATTCCCTGGCCTCTGCCGGCACGCATTCTCTGGCCTCTGCCGGCACGCATTCCCTGGCCTCTGCCGTCTTGCATTCCTTGGCCTCTGCCGGCACGCATTCCCATACCTCTGCCCTGAAGGCCTTGGTCCCATCTATCCATGCCTCTGCCTTGCCAACCTTGGCCACCTCTGCCTATGTCTGCGTCAAACCCAGGGCCGCGTCTTCCACCGCGACCGCGACCACCCCAACCAGCAAGTGCCTGCGTACTTAGCACCAGCACGGCCAGCAGAATTAGAATCGCTACTTTCCATCCTGTCTTCTTCATTTTTAGTTCCTTTCTCTACATATTTGGTTCTGTTACATTTTCGTGCCCCTACATGGGCTCTTCTAACAGGATAGTGGGCGCTCGACAGGAAAGGTTACACTTGGAGGGAGGATTTTTCCGAATCTAACTTACTTTTAACGGGGCAAGCGAAGAAGCACGAGTGCGCGGGTTAGGTAAGGAATTTTGCATTTGTGAAACTTACAACTTTTTGCAAATCGACCCTTGCTATTCTTGCTGTTCTTGATTACCATTTTTGTTAGGTGGCTATTTTCTATGAATGATTTCCCTTGATATCATCCAGGGAACTACTGGAATTTCAACTATAGCGCTGGTCTGTTGACCCCGTTAGAAGTCGACGTCTTACTTCTAACGGGGTTGAAGTGGACGAGGAGGTCAAATATGGCAAAGTATGCACCGGTCGTGTTGGTAATTGTATTTTTCGCCCAGGTCTTACTGGTGGATGGAGCCGCCGCACCTATTGCTTCCCGCCCTGACAGTCAGCGAGTCATCGACAATTTGTTGGCAGGGCGATTCAAGTGGACTGTCAGTCCACCCCTGGTCAGTCCTCCGGAAGGAGTCCCCAGGACTGAGAACCGTCCCGCTGACACGCTCTATTCTGTCAAAGACCCTACGGTTGTCTACTACAAGGGACGCTGGCATTTGTTCTGCACTATCCGCGGGCTAAAACGCTCGCACCAAATAGAATATCTCTCATTTGAGAATTGGAAAGACGCCAGCGGTACAGCGCGTCATGTGCTGACTCTCAGCGATGGATATTTCTGCGCTCCACAAGTGTTCTATTTTACAGCGGCAAAGAGATGGTATCTTATACACCAGGTAATTGACAAATCGCGCAAGCCCTCGCTTCAGCCTGCCTATTCGACTACGAGCAACATTGCCGCTCCTTCCTCGTGGAGCAGGCCCAGGTTGCTTTTTTCAGAGCAGCCGGATAACGTGAAGATGTGGATAGACTTCTGGGTGATTTGCGATGCTGCGCGGGCACATCTGTTCTTCACATCGCTGGATGGCCGGATGTGGCGGTCAGAGACAAAGCTGACGGACTTTCCAGCCGGCTGGAGCCGGCCGACCGTAGTACTCCGTGGCGATGTCTTCGAGGCCAGTCACACATACCATCTTAAAGGACTGGATAAATTCTTGACCGTAATCGAGGCGCAGACAGGCGGTCGACGGTACTACAAGGCCTACCTCGCCCAAACGCTCGACGGCCACTGGACGCCGCTGGCAGCAGCGAAAGACAAGCCCTTCGCCGGCCCCGCTAATACCCGGCACGCAGATACGCACTGGACCGACTCATTTAGCCACGGTGAACTTATAAGAGATGGTTTTGACCAAACACTTACTGTGGATCCCGCGCACCTCCGGTTTCTATTCCAGGGTGTAAGCGACCAGGCTAAAGAAGGAAAGAAGTATGGCCAAATCCCTTGGCGTCTTGGAATGCTAAAACCCGTACAATAAATTAGGATGACAGAGTATGTTTAAGTTGCTGCGAACAAGAATTAGCTCATTTGCGATTGTTCTTTTCCTGATGGGGATAACGACTGCAGCTGCCGGGGAGGACTGGCTGCAGTTCAAATACGACGGCAGACATTCGGGAAATGCGGCTGATAGAACCGTAACGACGCCGCTCGGATTGATTGGTGCGGTCCCGCTGACGGATGCCATCTTTACTGCACCGGTCGTTGCGGACGGACGCGTTTATGTGGTGGATGGGGCAGGCGTAGCTTCCTGTATCGACGCTGCCACGCTAAAGGTTTTATGGAAGTTCGAGACCCGGGGTGGTAAAGCGAACTGTAACAATGTGTCATCACCGGCTATCGTGGGACGGTACCTTCACTTCGGTACGATGGCCGGGTCTTACTACGTGCTGGATGCGGCCAGCGGAACCGTTGTCAAAGAGATCGCCTGCGGCGAGCCAATCTTCAGCAACCCTGTTGTGGCCAACAACCGAGTATACTTTGCCACACTTGGCTCACAAATCTTTGCCCTTGAACCCGACGGGACAGTTTGCTGGAAATGGGATTTCGTCAAGGAGACTATGAACTTCACCGGTAATCGTTGGAGCGGTCAGGATTGGTGCAGGCACATAGGTGGGCGGGTGACGCCGAATGAGCAGTTCTGCTGTTCGAGGAATCTGGCGGTGCATGGTAAGACGCTCGTTGTCCCTGCGGGTGGTTCGGTCGTTTGGTTGGAAGACCTTGGCAAAGAGGCCGAGCTTCGCGCGACCCACACTCCACGTAATGTCACCCTTGGGCTGAGTATAGGTGAGGATGGAACAGTCTATCGGCAATGGACCTTATTAGACAATGGGGGCAGAGTAGATATACTCCGGCTTCGCCAAGGCAAAGTGGAGCAAGATTATGTCGGTGGAACCCGAACAAGTACACGTGGTGGTCTGCTGAGTTTCTGTTCGGTGAGCATACGTGGCCGAGACGTTTATCGGTGTCGTCCGGAGCAGGATTTTGCTTTCTGCAGACATGTTTCTAAACAAGAGCAGCCGCAGTATCTTGGAGGATATCCATCCATCGCATCGCCAATCCTTCTTCGCGATACGGCAGTATTTGGTGGCCTCGATGGAAGTCTTTATGTGGTGCCGCTGTCCGGCAGTGGTAGAGACGGAGTTTGGTCGTTTAAGACCGCGTTTGGGAAAGCAATCTCGGCTCCTGCTGCCGTGTGCGATGGTCGGATATACTTCACCTGTGAGGATGGATACCTGTATATTCTGGGGCCGGGAGGTAAAGCATCTCTGCCATCCAGAGACCTTCAACTTTGGAAAATTCGAAGCCCACTTACAAGCGGGCTGGCTGCTCACAAATACGATCGATTTACCAGCTTTGGAAACTGGGCGAATACAAATGTAGATAGTCAGGGAATAAAACCACCTTTCAAAATCAGGTGGGTTCGCCGGTATGAAGGTACCACCAAACACTTTTCTACATTCGGTGGAGGCCGAATATACACGCACACCGCCGAGGGGCAGATATTTGCCGTTGAGCAGGAGACCGGTCGTTTGCTATGGAGGCGGTACTTTCCTGGCGTGCATATCTGCTACACCTCACCTCTTTACTTTAAGGAGCGTCTGTTGGTTCCTCAGGCCGGTCTTGCGAAATGTCGCATCCGCTGCCTGGAGGCAGCGACCGGAGAGCTATTGTGGGAAGCGCCTTTCGCCGGCTCACCGAGCTGGAACAGACAGCTACCTCCGATTGTGTGTAAGAACCTTGCAATTTACATGTTTGGCACAGGAAAGTACGGCGAGTACGCACCGCAGGAAAATGCGCAAAAAATAGAATGGCTTTTCGAGCACCAGAATATTCCAAGTTTTCCCCAAAGCCACAAACCTTTATTGAGGGCCTATGATGTGGACACGGGTGATGAGGTTTGGACGAGGGATTTTTCCGGCTTCGGCTCCGGTGGCGATGATGCTGGAATCTGTCTGATGGACGGGACGCTTTATTACTCTTGCTATTTCGGCTTTTCGGCAAAGACAAAGAGGGGTCTGCCAAGCGCAAAGGGCCTCACCGCAGCTCTTGACCCTGCTACGGGCAGGGTCATCTGGCTGACAACTAAGTATTTTGTTCATGGCGGCTGCACAATCTCCGCGGAGAATGGACGGTTGTACCTGGGCGGGTACAGCAAGCTCGAGAAAGGTCAAAGCCTCGTGTGGTGCATTGACGCCAAAGACGGGTCATTAATCTGGAAGTCCGATCCCGTCCGCGAAGCAATTCATGTAGTGACAATAGGCCCAAGATTCCTATTTGTGCACGCCCAGTACAGAAACGGCTTTCTAATTGACAAGGATACGGGCAAAATCCTCACTACGCTAACTAATGGTTACAAGTGTACGAGGTTCACCCTTTCGGAGCCTTATCTGTTCGCGTCAAATATGGACATATATGATTTGTCAAACATAAATGACATAAAATTGCTATCTTCGGGGCCGCGTCTGGACCCAAGCGAGTGCGTTGGCGCGGTCGTGTCAAATGGCCGAATCTTCTATACGTGTCATGGTGGCGGCCTGCAGGTTTCCCAGGTATATGGGGAGGCCCGCTAACAACCTCAAGCAGAGCTTCTTCCCGTTTTCGGTGCTGGCCATAGTGAGACGAGATACAGAAGTTATTTCAAATCTTGAGGTCAAAGTTTACTCGAACATTTGTGTTGAATTTGTCCTCGTCGATTTTCAGGCCGAATCCCGGCGCATCCGGGACGCTGGCCGAGCCGTTCCGGATATCGTAACCGTCCGCAATGAGTACCGCGTTCGAAAGAGGG
>Ga0114919_10002160_pt1 | contig 15899 bp, 10 predicted proteins | sample BlataG_FD_88682 | JGI IMG/M metagenome (GOLD analysis project Ga0114919, IMG submission 88682) | Deep subsurface microbial communities from Black Sea to uncover new lineages of life (NeLLi) - Black_00105 metaG | ecosystem: Environmental > Aquatic > Marine > Oceanic > Sediment | place: Atlantic... | reverse complement strand
GGGCTATTTGGGATGTGAACTCATCGAATCAATCCCGTCTGAACTCATCTGCCAGCCGATTGAAGAGCATTCCGTATGCCCTTTGGCCCCTGTCGAAGCTGGATAGTCGAAAGAATTCATTGGGCGAGTGCGCACGCTCGTCTCGAAGACCAAAGGCAAAAATGATGGTGTAGGTATTCAGGTACTGCAGGAACAGGGAGTTTACAGGGATAGTTCCTCCAGAGCGAATCTGGTAGGGCTCCGTTGCGTAAAGATCTCGCAGGACCGTGGCAGCAATACATATGCCTTGGTGAGCAGCGGGAACCAGATACGGCATCGCTCCGCTCTCGGCTTTGGTAGCCGTCACCTTAACCTCGGTCGGCGCCACGCTGTTAACGTGACTCACAACTCTGTCGGCTATTCCTGAAGGATCCTGGTCGGCGACCAGTCGGCAGGTAATCTTGGCATGAGCTGTGCTCGGCAGGACCGTCTTCAGTCCCGGACCCTGAAAGCCACCGTATATACCGTTTACCTCTAGGGTCGGGCGCGCCCAGGCACGCTCATAGCAAGTAAAACCCGGTTCACCGAAAACGCCCTGGGCTCCGGTCTCCCTGAGGTACTCATCCTCGTCAAAGGGCACGCGAGCTATTTGAGCCCGCTCTTCATTGCTCAGAGGTAGGGCGTCGTCGTAGAACCCCTCTACGGTGACCCTTCCATCCTGATCATGCATGGAGTCAAGGATATGGACCAGTGCGTGGATCGGGTTCGCAACGGTGCCGCCGTAAGTGCCTGAGTGGAGATCGTGGTCCGGTCCCTGTACATCGATGAAAACCGAGGTGAGGCCACGGGTGCCCAGGACCAGGGCTGGCCGATCCTCATCCCACTGGCTGCCGTCGGCGCTCAAAACCAGATCGCACGCCAACAGATCCTTGTTAGCAGAGATGAAATTCGGCAACTGTGGGCTCCCGATCTCCTCCTGTCCTTCAAAGAGGAATTTGAGGTTGACCGGTAAGCCTCCTTGGGTCTTGAGCATTGCCTCAGCCACAGTAATGGGAATAAAAAGGTTGCCCTTGTCATCACTGGCGCCTCTGGCATGGATGCGACCTTCCTTTATTACAGGGTCAAAGGGCTGGTTTTCCCACAACTCGAGGGGATCCACTGGCTGTACGTCGAAATGGCCGTAAATCAATACCGTTGGCTTGCTGGGGGCGTGGAGCCAATTGCCGTAGACCACCGGATGGCCGCCTGTCGGCATAATCTGAACTGACTCAATCCCAGACCGATTCATGCGAGCCTCTATCCATTCGGCCGCACTTTGGACGTGGGGCTTATGATCGGGCAAGCTTGAGATGCTTGGAATACTTAAGAGCTCTAGGAGCTCACGGACAAATTGATTCTTACGTTCATTGAGATAGGTCTCCCACGGAACCATGACATTTGCCTCCTATTGATTTATCTAAATGCAAGGGATTTTCACTTATTAGAATACCTCTAGAGGCAAGAAAAATCAAATAAATGTAAAGTGTGGTGGGGGTCACCCATCGGGAGGCTGTTGCCCAAACCGAAATCTCTTTGAGCGGTCATTAAAACATTTTTTGCCAACAAATCTTGGCGAAGTGGAAAAAACGTTTTAGACCAAGCGAAAAGGGATTTCGGCAACAGCCTGTTGACATAGGACAAATTATAAGGATTTAGGGTCAGATTTGATTCTGCATAGAAGCCAGAGCCGGGCCTCGAATCGTGAATTTTCACCCCTGTGTGAGATGGGCACATCCAAATTACAGAAGTGGAACGTAACTGCGGATCAGATCTACACTCTTGACAACTAGGTGAGCAGGGGTGAAATTTTTACTTTTGCCAAGTCCCTGTGCCTACTTGTGTATTCCGAGGCATTCTGTCCACCTTTTCCGATTTAAACCGCCCATTCATTCGGAACCAATCCATCCACTTTCGATATGGGTAATCCTGCGTGCTAACGCTGGATTATTGATTTTCGCAAAGATACTTTTCCCCAAAATCTATGGAGGTGGAGTGTATGGAAAAGAGGAGTGGGTGTGGGGGGTCACTTTACCCAGTCGCTGAGCACTGAGGAATGTTTGAAATAACAGTCAGGATCTTTTCATCAAAGGGAATAACCGATTTTCCTTTCCTTGGCCTTCCCCCTTATTTCTATGGCAAGAATAGGTGTTGGAATTGATTATCTGGAAGGCGCAGGGCATTGACAAAATCACGGCAAATTGGTAGCCTATTTTATCTGAATTACCATGAAAACCTGGAGGCTGCCATGTCTGGCAAGTTCTACCGGCTAGGGTGTGATATCGGGGGGACCTTCACGGATTTTGTTTTGTTGAATGATCAAACAGGCGAGATGCATATCAACAAGTGTTTGACCACGCCACAGGATCCTTCGGACGCGGTGGAACAGGGAATGCGGGAATTAGAGCAAAAGAGCCCGGAGTTTGTGAGACAATTGGATGAAGTCATACATGGCACTACCTTGGTTATTAATTCCATCATCGAGAGAAAAGGAGCCAAAACTGGGCTTATCACCACCAAGGGGTTCAAGGATGTCTTGGAACTTGGCAGGGAGATTCGATACGCTCCCTATGACATTCTTGCTGAATATCCGAAGCCATTGATACCCAGGAGATTTCGGTTGGAGGTTGATGAGCGGATAAGGAGCGATGGGACCGTACTGAGGCCTCTGGACCCCGAGGATGCGAGAGTGGTTGTAGGGAAATTGATTGAAATGGGCGTTGAATCAATTGCCGTTTGTCTCCTTAACTCTTTCGAAAACCCAACTCACGAGCTGACAATAAAGGAAATCATACAAAAGGAGGCACCTGACATTTCGGTCTCTATTTCTTACGAGGTATTACCCCAGATAAGGGAATATGAGAGAACCAGCACCACCGTGACCAACGCTTATGTCAAACGTTTGACTGGCAGGTACCTCACCAAGCTATCCGAAAGACTGGAGTCCATCGGCTCTGAGGGCAAGCTTTTTATCATGCTTTCCAGCGGTGGCATTACATCCGTGGAAACAGCCGCAGAATTCCCTGTCAGGATCATCGAGTCGGGCCCAACAGCGGCTGTTATCGCAGGCCAGTACTACGGAAAACTTTTCGATATACCGGAAATGTTCTGTTTCGACATGGGAGGGACCACTGCCAAGTCCTGTTTGATTCAGGGGGGAGTTGCCGGTGTGGTTCCTACCTTTGAGGTGGGTCGTGTCCAAAGGTTTATGAAGGGGAGCGGACTCACGATTCAGGTCCCAGTCGTTGACTTGATGGAGATTGGGGCCGGAGGCGGCAGTATTGCCAAGGTGAGCAAGATGGGCACCCTTCAGGTCGGACCAGAGAGTTCCGGAGCTGATCCAGGGCCCATTTGTTATAGGAGAGGAGGGAGTGAACCTGGAGTTACTGATGCTGATCTGGTTTTGGGCTACCTCGACGAGAACTATTTCTTGGGCGGAGAGATGAGGCTCGACAAGGAGGCTGCCAGGCGAGGCATTGAGGAAAAGATTGCTGGTCCCTTGGGGGTGCCCTTCATACAGGCTCTCTGGGGCATACATGACCTTATTAATGAGACGATGGCAGGAGCGGCAAAAACCCATATTGCAGAAAAGGGTGGAAACCCCAAAGTCGTGACTTTGGCTGCCTTTGGTGGGGCTGGTCCAGTACACGCCTATGGTTTGGCCAAGAAGTTGGGAGCACCCCGGTTAATTGTTCCACCAAACGCAGGAGTGGGGTCTGCCCTGGGCTTTTTCACTGCACCGAGAGCATTTGACCTGGTTAGGAGCCACAAGGTTGCTCTTGATGCAGCTGATTTTTATGAAATAGAAGAGATCTTCAAAGAGATGGAGGCAGAAGGAGCCAGGACTCTCCAGAAATCTGGCACAGAGGAAGATATCAGATTTGAGAGATCGGTAGATGCTCGCTTTGTTGGGCAAGGCTCTGAAACCAATATCCCTATTCCTGAAACTGATTTTACCAAACTGAAGAAGGAAGAGGTTCGAAGGCGCTTTGATGAGGTCTATGAGAAGCTATACTGGAGAACCTATCCTGACTCTCCAGCGGAGTTCATAAACTTCAAGGTAAGGGCCAGTCTCCCTGAACGCCTGCTCCGATTGCCGAAGGTGGAGAAGGAAGCAGGTTCCTTAATGGATGCGGTCAAGTGCGAGCGCCAGGCATACTCGGGGATCGCCAGGGGTTTTATCCCCTACACGGTGTATGACCGATACAAGCTATGCCCGGGAGCTGAATTTCAAGGCCCTGCGATCATTGAGGAAAGGGAATCCACGGTCATTGTTGGTGAAGACGCCTCTGTTTCTGTGGACGACTTCGGATTCTTGTGGATAGATTTAACAAAATAGCTCTCAGCTCATAGTACTAACAGCTATCGGGCATGAGCCATAAGCTGATTCAGGAGGTATAGTGATGGGAAAGAAGTTTGATCCTATAACCTTAGAGATACTCTGGCGGAGATTGATTTCCATAGTGGACGAGGCAGACAGCACTGTTGCGCGGACAGCGTTTTCAAGCCTGCTGAGGGACGCCCACGACTACACCTGCATGTTTACTGACCGGAGGGGAAGAGAATTGGCGCAGGGTACATTTGCAACCCCTGGCCAATCTGGGGCGATGGCACTGGGAATCAAGAATCTTGTTAAGAAGATGCCCTCAGATAGTTACAAACCCGGGGACGTGTTCGTAACGAACGATCCATGGGCTCTGGCCGGACATTTAAACGATGTGTGTGTAATGAGCCCCATTTTTCATAAGGACACGTTGACTGCCTTTACTGCCTGCGTCTTCCATCATTCTGACATCGGTGGACGCGTATCATCTGACAACCACGATGTGTATGAGGACGGCCTGTTCATCCCGCTCGTGAAGCTCTATGAGGCTGATGTTCTCAACGAGGCTGTTATTGAAATGATTCGCTGGAACGTTCGCACTCCTGATGAGGTTATCGGCGACATCCGTTCCCAGATAGCAGCAAATCATGTGTGTGCAGAAAAGATATGCCAGATGCTTGATGAGTATGGCCTGGATGGCCTGGATGATCTGGCGGACGAGATTATCGGCCGCACGGAGAGGAGTATGAGGGAGGCCATTGACAAGGTCCCTGATGGCGTTTATTCGGCAGAAGGGATTATAGAACAGATGGAGGGCAAGGAGGATGTGGTGGTAAAGGTTGCTGTGGAGGTGAACGGAAGTGACATTGTGGCGGACCTGGATGGCTCCTCTCCCCAGGTGGATTGGGGTGGCAATGTTGTGTATAATTTCACTTACGCCTATGTGTTCATGGCTCTCAAAAGCATGTTTGACCCGGACATACCGAACAACGATGGGTGCACAGAGCCTATATCTATGAAGGCACCCGAAGGCACCGTGGTCAACTGTGCGTTCCCGGCAGCTGTTGCCGCGCGAATGCAGATCGGACATTTTCTTACTGAGATAGTGTACCGGGCATTGGCAAGGGCTGTACCTGACAGAGTTCTTGCAGGAAGTGGTGGTACTCCTGCGACGATGAATGTGTTTTACGGAAAGAGAAACAACGGAAAGCCGTGGCATTCGGTGATTATCAGGGGCGGAGGTATGGGTGCCAGCTCCATAAATGATGGTGACTATGATTATATATTCCCTGCTAATGGGGCCAATACGCCGGTCGAAACATTCGAGAACGACACCCCACTGATTGTGGAAAAGAGGGGACTTCTTATCGATTCTGGTGGGCCAGGTAAGATGAAGGGAGGTCTTGGGCGACAGGAGGTCTTCAGGATCCCTGACGATGAGTATGCCCCTATCCCCCCCGTTAATCTTGGAATTCAGTCCGGGAGATATCGCTATCCTCCCGAGGGGCTCTTTGGTGGAAAGGATGGATCAAGGGCACAGTTCCTGGTCAATGGTGAGCGTGGAAATCCCTATGGCTTGACCCAATTGAGGCCTGGTGATGTGGTTATCATGGATGCAGCGGGTGGTGGTGGATACGGAGACCCACTGGATCGTGCCCCAGAACTGGTGGAAGGTGACGTGGCCGAAGGATATGTGAGCGTAAAGGGCGCTAGGGAAAACTACGGTGTCGTGATCGATCCTCAGACCATGAAGGTTGATACGGATGCCACTAGGAAATTGCGGGAGTCTCTAAAGAGGGTATAGTGGAAATTAAGGATGGTTGTTCTTGAGGTTCTGCCGGCATCATGTTGAACATAATCCCAAGAGGGATAGCTCAAGCTATCCTTTTTTGCTCTATATAAACCGAATGATGCTTTGGCTATGTCCTGCTAAGTAGAAGAGGTTTGCAAAAAAACACGTAAACAGGCTGTTACCGTAATCCCTTTTCACTGGGTCTAAAACGTTTTTTGACAAATCTAAGGCTCCCTCCAGGCGATGTCAAAACTCGCCTTTAGGGCTCAGACAGTTGACATCGCTTATCTTCCACTTCGCCAAGATTTCTTGGCAGAAAACGTTTTAATGACCGCTCAAAGGGATTACGGTTTGGGCAACAGCCTGTAAACTTATAACAGCAGATAACTCCATGAGAACGTTTATCTATTTAGATAATGCTGCTACCTCATTCCCCAAACCTCCACAAGTCACGGAAGCTATGATTCATTATATGAGAGAAGTAGGGGCTAATCCAGGCAGATCAGGGCATCGGCTGTCTCTCGAGGCGTCCGGTATTGTACAACATGCTCGTGAAAGTCTCGCAACCCTATTCAACATTGCCGACCCAACACGTATTGCATTCACGATGAATGCTACCGAATCCCTCAACATTGTCATTTATGGGTTCCTTAACGCTGGCGATAACGTGATTATCTCGTCAATGGAACACAACTCGGTCATACGACCCTTAAGACATCTGGAGGAAAGCTCTTTTATCGCCTTAACGATAGCCCCCTGTGACAATAAGGGTTTCTTGGACATTGATGCACTGCCAAGGCTTATACAAAAAAACACTGCCTTAGTGGTCTTAAACCACGCCTCAAATGTTTGCGGAACCATTCAAGATGTAAGGGCTGTAAAAAATGCGATAGGTGACGTGCCCCTTTTGCTTGACGCCGCCCAAACAGCCGGTTGTTATCCGATTGATGTTGAGGCTGACGGTATCGATTTTCTGGCCTTTACAGGCCATAAAGCGCTCTTGGGACCTCAGGGAACCGGGGGCCTATATATCAGGGAAGGCCTAACCGTCCGTCCCCTAACGCGCGGGGGAACAGGCAGCATTTCTGAAAAGATGCAACAACCGGACTTTCTACCAGACGCCCTTGAAAGCGGGACCCGGAACAACGTTGGGATCGCCGGCCTGGGATCAGGGGTTGATTTCATCCTGGGGGAGGGAGTAAGCAAAATAAGAGAACATGAGGAAACCCTCTGCTCAGCCCTGCTCAAGGCCTTGTACCACGTGCCTGGCCTCACGATTTATGGTCCGCTCAGGGCACAAGATCAAACGGCCACCATATCCATAACTTTTGATAGTATCCTGCCCATTGGCCCTGATGCTCCACTTGGCGGGTGTGGAGCAATCAATCTGGCATGGATGGAGGAGGGCATCCCCCTACCTGAGGCCGGGGATATCCTCAACAGCCAATACGACATCTTTGTCCGCGTAGGATTGCATTGCGCACCCTTGGCCCATAAGACGCTCGGGACCTTGCCTGAGGGAACAGTTCGGATCAGCATGGGATATTTCAATACACTACAAGATATCGAAGATACAGCAAAGGCAATCCGAAAAATTGCTGAGAGGTAAATCCTCTGGTAGCAGTCAAACGTATTGGCATGAACAAGAGTGAGTGATCACCCGTGTTTTCTCAAGACGGTTGAGAAGTTTAAGGACCCCCTGAACAACTCAGAATCTTATTCCCTCTTTTCCTTTAGGGCCTCAAGGATCTTCTCAGGAGTAATGGGGAGGCTCTTTATCCTTACCCCTATGGCATCGTATATAGCGTTGGCAATAGCCGGGGCAGTCGGAACGAGCCCGGGCTCGCCGATTCCCTTGGCACCGAACGGTCCGTCCTCATCGCCCGGCTCAATCACAATCGGCTCAACCGGGACAACATCTTTTGCCGTAAGCATCTTGTAATCGAGAAAATTGGGATTCATGACCCTTCCGTTTTCCAGTTTCATCTCCTCTGTAAGGCCGTAGCCTACACCAATATAGGCGGCTCCGTAGATTTGACCTTTTACGAGAATTGGATTTATTGCCTTTCCCACATCGTGAGCAGCAAAGAGCTGAAGAATCTTTACCTCTCCTGTTTTCTCATCCACCTCTACCTCAACGCCAGTAGTGCCAAAGGCATAGGTGCATGAGAGATTTCCCTTCATTTCCCTATCTAACATCTCTGTGGGTGGATCATAGAATGCCTCGGCCATTACCACCTTGCTCTCTCCAGTTCCCACATGGAGTGCATCTCTTATGATCTGACTTACTTCTACTCTGAAAAAGGGATGTTCAGGATCGCTTTTTGGAAATACCATCCTGTCTCTTATATCCAGATATTCGGGCTTTGAGATCAGGGTATAGTCGAGGTCTGGTTCCACAAAATCGGGATCCTTCCTCTTCTTGCTCCTGAAACCACTCTTAACTACCTTTGGGATGTTTTCGACTGCCAACTCCAGGATCTGTTGCTTGACTTTTTCACAGGCCCTGACCGCTGCATTGCCAGCCATAAAGGTATGACGGCTTGCATGGGTTCCTGCATCCCACAAACACAACCCCGTATCACCAAGCGTTAAAGAGACATCCTCAGGTCTAAAACCCAGGGTTTCTGCAACCATCTGGGAAATGATCGTGGGAGACCCCTGTCCCTGATCTGTTCCGCTGTCAAGCACGTCTATATGGCCATTTTGGTCTACCTTAACGATCATCCCATGGCCATCGGATTTATAAACCCTGGCGCCTCCTGCAACATGGATAAGGGACCCCATTCCAACACCCTTACCCTTACGTTTCCCCCTTTTTTCACTCCAGTTGAGCTTTTGCTTCACAGAGTTTATACAGTCCTCTAAACCGCAAGAGGTTATTTTCAGCCTCATTGGTGTTAGGTCGCCTGACTGATTACGGTTGATGAGTCTGAATTCCGCCGGGTCAATGCCGGCCTCTTCAGCCAGTGTATCCATTGAGGATTCAACAGCAAAGGTGGCTTGTGGATTGCCATAACCCCTCATCGCCTGGCAGTAGATATTGTTCGTATAGACACAGGTAGCTTCGAAGCTGACATTCGGTACGCGATAGAGTGAAGACATGGGCATTACCATAACCGACGGTGTTGTGGCGCCCCAAGAGGTATAGGCCCCATTATCCAAGATTGCCTCAGCCTTCCTGAAGGTCAGTCTACCCTCCTTGTCACACCCCTGCTCTATGGTGAAGACGGCAGGCTGTCTCGGTGGCAAAGCTCGGAATTCCTCTTCCCTGGAAAATAGGATCTTTACCGGTTTTCTGGTCCTTAATGCAAGGAGGATACATATGAATTCGTAGATATCTGTGTCCAGTTTAGTCCCGAAACTTCCCCCAACTACAGGATTAACAACTCTAACGTTTGTTCCCCTCATACCGATGCTTGAAAGATACTCCATAACTCTTTGCTTGGCCAAGAAGACAACATTGGTCTGACTATGGAAGGTAAGGTCATTGTTCATATGGAACTCTGCGACGCATCCGCTCGTGCCCATGCAACACTGATTTACCCAGGTAGTGCTCACGGTGTCTTTTACAATGTAGGCTGAATTCTTTCGACCCTGTTCAATATCCCCAGCATAAAACTTCCAGGGCAACGGGAGGATATTGGTCCTGATAGGCTTTCCCCTTGCATCCACCTCGTGGATTAGGGGAGCGTCTTCCTTCATTGCCTCGATAGGATCGAAAACTGCGGGTAATTCCTCATACTCCACCTCAATCAAGTCTAGCGCATCCTCTGCTATCTCTGGGCTGATAGCAGCAACGGCGGCTACTTCATCACGAAACTGGCGGACAACATCCTTTTTCAATACTGTCTGGTCTTTCAAGAATCCGACCCTCACGTCAGGAATGTTATGACCGGTGAGGACCGCTCTTACGCCGGGTAAGCCCTCTGCCTTAGAGGCATCAATCCTCTTAATCCGTGCATGGGCATAGTTGCTGTACAGTATCTTACCGTAGAGCATCCCCCCGGGGAGTTTGAGATCATTGATGTAGATAGCCCTGCCCGTTACCTTGTCAATCTCGATGGTTCTTGGAGTGCCCTTTCCAACATGCAGAAGATTGGACATGATTTCCTCCTGTGAAAACTATTTTTCTTGTCTGATCATTTCCCCAGCCTTCTCAATAGACTCAACAATCTGAACGTACCCCGTGCAACGACAAAGATTACCGGCGATATCTGTTCTGATCTCATCTTCCGTTGGATCAGGATTATGATCCAGAAGGGCCTTCGCTGCCATGATCATGCCCGAGGTACAAAATCCACACTGAACCCCATTGTTTTCAATAAAGGCCTTCTGAAGGGGGTGCAAGGTTCCATCTTTACCGGCAATCCCCTCAATGGTGGTGACAGACTTACCTTCTATCTCGGGAATAGGATAGATGCAGGAATTTACAGCCTTGCCGTCAACAATAACCGTGCAGGCGCCACACTCACCTGCCCCACATCCTTCCTTAGGCCCGGTCAATTCAAAGTATTCGCGTAATGTATTTAAGAGTGTCCAGCTTGGCGGTACTTCTGCCGTTACCTTATCACCATTTAAAGTAAAAGATATCGATACCTTTTTCATCTTGATCTCCCTTTCTACTCACTTCTGATACGCTCAACGGCTAACTTGGCCATTCGGGGAACAAAGACCTCTATCATTTCCCTGCGATACCATGCCTTGCCCCTGAGGCTGTCTCTGGGAGAGGCCTCTGAGGATGCAATCTTCCCTGCCTCTGCGAGCACATCATCGTCCAAACGCTTCCCTTTCAGAAATTCCTCTGCCTTGTGAGCCCTGATGGGCACTGGCGCAGCCACGGTTAATCCGATTCTGGCATCGGAAATCTCCTGACTCTCTGATAGCGTAAGCCCTACAGCAATCCCTAATAGGGGAAGGTCCATCGCCTTTCTTCTTGAGTGTTTCCAATAGGCACTGCCGAAACGGCCCGGTTCCTCGGGGATATCGAACTCAATAAGAACCTCATTACCTTTTCGAACGGTCTCTGACGGGCCCGTAAAGAAGTCGGCTATAGGGATCCTCCGTCTTCCATTAGGCCCCTCTAATATTACGGCGGCATCGAGCGCTAACAGGGGACCGGCTGTATCCGCTGATGGAGCAGCATTACAGATATTCCCACCAACTGTGGCGACATTTCTGATCTGAACCGATCCCACCTGCGATGCAGCATCATGAAGGGCAGAAAGCTCCGCTCTCACCATATCCGATTGCTCCAACATCCGGTGAGTGGTCAGGGCACCAATATGGTAACCGTTGTTCTTTCGGATATAGCAAAGATCCTTCAGTCCTTGAAGAGAGATAAGAATTTCAGGAGAAAGCTCCCTGTTTGTGATATTGATCATCACATCGGTTCCCCCGGCAATGAGGGTTGCCTTGGGACCGTACTCTTTGAGAAGGCCAAAAACCTTTTTCAAACTCTTAGGTTTCTTGTAATCATAATCCACCATCTCTAAACCCCCTTATTCTTTTTCGCGGTTGTCAAACACACGTTTACTCTTCCTCTCGCTCCTGGGGAGGTTGCCGTAATCAACGATCTGCACATCAGCACTCACGAGAATCTGCTTCTTGATTTCTCCTCCTATCCCTTTGCTGAGTTCGGGGTCGCGGCTGCTGTCAATGCCCTGATCCCGCTCAATTTTGAGGGTCATGTAATCTCGCCCGTCTGCCTTTCTATCCAGGAATATCTGGTATTCACTTCCAATCCCCTCAATGCCGGATAGCACATGATCAATCTGCCCGGGATAGATGTTTACGGCCCTAAAGATAAACATATCATCGGACCTGCCTAAAAGGGCATCGTGCATTGGCAGGACTGATCCGCAGGAGCATCCCTTTGGGATAATTCTGGTGAGATCTCGCGTCCTGTACCTGATAAGAGGCGCACCCTCCTTTCTGAGGGTTGTTACTACCATCTCTCCGACTTCTCCATGTTTGACTTCCTCAAGGGTCTCAGGATCAAGTATCTCAAGAATGTAGTAGTCTGCCCAGTAATGGATCCCTTCATGATAGACACAATCAAGTCCCGTGCCAGGTCCGTATAGCTCTGTCATGCCAGGAATATCAAAGACATGTTCTACACCCAGAAGTTCTATGATCCGTTTTCGCATAGCCTCACTCGAGCGTTCCGAACCAAAGATAACCTTTTTGAGATGTATTTTATTCCGTATGTTCCGTTTTTCCACCTCCTCTGCCATAAGCAGACCCATTGAGGCAGTACAGCAGAGCACACTGGATTGCAGATCAACGAGAAAGGTGCACTGCATGTCAATATTGCCCGGCCCGGCGGGAATGGCCATGGCACCAAACTTCTCACAACCCAGCTGAAAGCCGACACCGGCTGTCCATACCCCGTATCCCACTGCAATCTGCACCCGGTCCTCTTCGGTTAAACCTGCCATCTCATAGCATCGGGCGAAGAAATCACCCCAGTCGTCAATGTCCTTCTGTGTATAGCACAGCACCTTTCTTTTGCCAGTTGTGCCAGATGAGGCATGAATCCTGACAATATCTTTAAACGGAACTGACCTGAGAGGAAAGGGATAGCCGTCCTGTAGATCCTGAGCCGTAGTGAATGGCAGTCTTTTGATGTCATCTAAGGAGTGGATGTCATCAGGTTTCACATTGGTTTCATCGAATCTTTTTCTATAAAAATCGGAGCCCTGGTAAGCATGGTTTACTGTCCATTTGAGACCATTGAGTTGGAGATCTTTCAGTTCCTTCCCTGTTTTGATAGTGGGCATGAAGCTCTTTGCCATGCTTTAACCTCTTTATGAAAACCTATCTAATGTCTCCTTACTGCTGCCTTCTTGAGTTTTTCCGTCCTGGTGAGCTGGAAATCCCTCGTTCCAGAAGGAATTTTCGATGTTTATCCTCTTGGTGGAAGGAGGGAAGCGAAAAATAGCTTTACGACTATATTAACTCATTTAGCATCAAGTAGGAACTCGAGCTCTCATATCTAATGTAGCATTCCTGGTATAACTAGGACAATTTGAGGAAAAATTATTAGAATAATAATACAGATAATGCAGGCCAATAGAAAATAGCTTACACTTTTGAAGATAGTGCCAAGGCCTATTTCTGGTGCCAATGCCTTGACAACGTATATATTGACACCTACCGGCGGAGTAATTGCTCCCAAGGTCGTCACCATGGTTAAGATTATAGAGTACCATATTGGATCGAAACCAAGGGCTATTCCCAGTGGAAAGAAGATAGGGATAGTAAGCACTAGAAACCCCAGGGCATCCATAACACAGCCGCCTATCAAATAAATCACTAACACGAATGCCAAAATCACGAAAGGCGACACCGGAAGCGTAGCAGCAAAATCTGCCACCATAAACGTAATTCTTGTTACCGCCAGAAACCGACCAAAAATTATGGCTCCCGTGACAAGCACAAAGACCATGCATGATATCTTCAGCGTTTCCACAATAGAGCTGATAAGGCCGTTCCAGGTCAGCCTCCGAGCTACCAGGGCCACGATAAAGGTGCAAAAGACACCTACTGCGCCGGCTTCGGTAGGTGTAAAGAGACCTACAAACAGACCTCCGATTACCAAAATAAATATAGCTACCGCTTCAATAACCCCGGGGAGGGATTTTATCTTCTCCTTGAAGGTTGTCTTTGGCCCTGGGGGACCAAACTTCGGATTGAATCGGCAAATAACAAGGATGGTAAGCACGAACAGAATCCCCAAAAGGATGGCAGGCAAAATGCCTCCAAGAAAAAGTCTGGCTATAGATTGTTCTGTTTGCAAACCGATAACAATGATGACCACACTGGGAGGCATAACGGTGCCAAGGGTGCCGCCGGTGACAACGGTGCCGCTGCTTAGTCTCGTGTCATAATTATACTTTTTCATCTGTGGCAAAGCCACCGCACCCATTGTAGCCGCTGTAGCTGTATTGGAACCACAGATAGCAGCAAAAAGCTCATCGGCGCCTATTGTGGCGATAGCCAGACCCCCCGGCCAATGACCCATCCACTTGTAAGCAGCGTTGTAGAGCCTTTCAGCGATCCCTGCACTGAATGCAAGGTACCCCATAAACACGAAAAGGGGTATTACTGTTAGGCCATATTTGGAGAATGTAGCCCACAGGTCACCACCTACCATGTTGACGGCTGCCTTGAAGGAGACTACATAACAAAACCCGCAGAATCCCACTACTGCCATGGCAAAGCCCACAGGCATTCCCAGAAAGAATAGAATAAGGAGAAGGATAAGGATTCCGATTATCCCAACAAGTACTAAGTTCATCTATGAGGCACCTTTTTCTTGAATGAGCACTTTCAAAAGGTCAACCAAAAAAACCAGGGCAAGAATGATACAACCAAAGGCAACGCCATAGGTGAAAGGATAGAAGATGATTCTCAGTGTTTCTGTGACTTCCCCTGTTTTCCAAAGGGTTGTGGCCCATTTAGAAATTTGCCATCCTGCAATGGCAAAGAAGATCATGCAGATAGAGTAATTGATACCATTGAGGATTCCCTGGGCCTTTTCTGAGAATTGATTCACCACTATATCTATTCCTATATGACCCCTCTTAATCTGTGTGTAGCCAAGGGCAAAGGCGGTAACAATGGCACCAAAAAACCCCATGAGTTCAAAGGTGCCCCTGATCGGGGTCCAGACGAGTCGCAGGAATATGTTTGAGCAGGTCAAAAGGATCATTGTCACCAGGAAGACCCCCGCTATCCATATAAGTATCGTGTTCAAAGACTTGCTGAATTTATCCAAAGATTCCATATCCGCCCTTTTGGGGTCAGGCCTTGACAGGCTGTTGACGAAATCCCTTTTCACTTGGTCTAAAACGTTTTTTGATAAATCTAAGGCTCCCTCCAGGCGATGTCAAAACTCGCCTTCAGGGCTCAAACAGTTGACATCGCTTATCTTCCACTTCGCCAAGATTTGTTGGCAAAAAACGTTTTAATGACCGCTCAAAGGGATTTCCGTTAGCGCAACATCCTGTCAAGGCCTGACCCCTTTTTGTTTTGTTGGTTGAGTCGTTGAGTAGTTCAGTATGTAACACCACTCAACCACTCAACCGTTTGACTATCCATCCGTACTATGGTTAGAATCGAGAATGATACTCTTTGGCTACCTTTATATCCTTTAAGATTGTGCGGGCCGGCAATCCCTTGGCTTTAGCGTCCTCACTCCACTTATCAGGTATTGGGTTAAGCAATTTATCCCACCTGTCGAGCTCCTTTTGCGTTAATTTAATAATCTCAATATTGTGATTTTTCTTAGACCATTCAATAGATTCTTCTACGTGCTTATCCATGTAGTTGCCAGTCCACCAGGCCTGCTCCGTTCCCAAACCGTCCATAACCTCTTGCACATCTTTTGGCAGGGAGTTCCATTTGTCCATGTTCATGACAACGGCAAAGGGATAAACAGGACCATTGATTATGGTTGCATACTTGCAGAGTTCAGCGTATTTGAAATCCATAAGGATCTCAAGAGAGGAGAATTGACCCTGAACCACGCCCTTTTGTAAGGCCTCGGGGACTTCTGACTGGGGCATGCCAACGGGGGTTGCGCCTAATGCCGCCAAAACCTGAGCAGCACCTCCAGAGGCCCTCAGTTCATATCCCTTAAGATCTTCTAAATTTCTTACTGGCTTTTTGGATATTATGTTTGCAGGTGCGCAGGTGAACATGGTAAGAACCTTAACCTTGGCAAATTCCTCAGGTTTTTGCTTTCTGTAGAGGTCCCAAAGG
>Ga0114919_10002159_pt1 | contig 15899 bp, 13 predicted proteins | sample BlataG_FD_88682 | JGI IMG/M metagenome (GOLD analysis project Ga0114919, IMG submission 88682) | Deep subsurface microbial communities from Black Sea to uncover new lineages of life (NeLLi) - Black_00105 metaG | ecosystem: Environmental > Aquatic > Marine > Oceanic > Sediment | place: Atlantic... | reverse complement strand
TGGTGGTGCCTTTCCTTTCTCCGAAAGGTAAGGTAATGTAAGGTAAAGCATTTACACACAAACACACATTACATTACATTACATTACCCCCCCCCCCCCTATTTTTTTGATCAATCTGAAACCTTAAATATTTGGTGCATCTTAACCCTTCTTATTACATGAGCCCCACCAAAGAATATAATATATTACATGTGTGTGCACTATTTGGAAATAAATACCTTTACTCTTTGGTTTTTTCAATCCTATATATATACCTTGTTGTTATTTGTTTGTTAAACAGAAGCTGGGAGAGAGGAAAAATCTTCTTTCTTTGCTTTCTTTCTTTAATTAAACATAGATCTAAACTCTTTCACAACAGAGACCCTAAATTCAAAACACTACTCCTGTGTCTTTCCAACATTTTTTAGAAAAAGGCTTCTTGTTCAGACTCAGCTTCCTGAGTCAACTTGAACCTTCCATCATCCACAATCTCACCCAAAGTAGCCGCCTCCCCTTCCGTAATACCCAACACCTTGGCAATAGCTGCCCTCTTCTCCCCCTCCTTCTCCTTACTGGCATACACAGAAAATAGATCAGCAACCTCTTCATGTTGGTCCCACTTCTCAGCAGGCAAATCAGGTGCTGCCATTCCCATGGCGCTGAGATTGTTCAGCGATTTCACTGTCTCGCTGATATTCTTCTGCCTGAGATAACTGACAGCTTGTACCAAGGTGGTGCGTCTTCTCTCCTTGGCCATGTCTGTCACTGTCTTCTTTGCCTTGGTGACGTCAATAGCCAGGTCGGTAGGGAGGGTTTCCAATAAGCGTTGAGCGTCAAAGTTGCCGGTACCGTCGGTGAGACGGGTCAAGGCTTCTTGACGGTACAACTGCTGCCTGGCGTCTTCTCCCAGCAAGCTGCTCACATCTATACCAGAATCCTTGAGTTCCAACACTCTATCCAGGGTCAAAGTACCCTGAGCTTTAGCAGCCTGCATACTTTCAATAACACGTTGATTCTGGAAGCCCTTGATGATCTTCTCAGCTGCCTCCTTTGGCAGTCCCATCTTCTCTCTCAGGCCTTCCAAGCTGGCAGCTCTATCCGGGGTGAGCATACCATCACTCATTGCTGACTGTACTTGTTGTTTGAAAGCTGTCTCAGCTAGGTCTTGGTGCACGCCATACACGTCCATTTGTGTTAGACCAAGGATGTCGCCAAGTTGGGAGAGACGGGCGAATTCGGTGTCATCTCTCTCTGTGACCATGGTCACGCCCATGGGACCTTGGACCACGTCACCAGTCATGCAGTACATGAGGAAGTTTTTGTAGATATCTAGACGATCACGCTGGTCAAGATCTGTTGCCAAGGTGATTTCCTTTTGACCAATTGGCTTTGGTGGTGGAGTTTTTGTTGTAGATGACGATGAAGATGTTTCTCCTTCTCCCTTCTCTCGTTCTTCTGTTGCAGAACTAGCAACAGTGGCAGCAGTTTGCGTCTTCTCCTTAGCTTTGGTTTCTCCCACCCAAACCAACTCCTCCTCCTCCTTCTTTTCTTCACCATCAGTAGCGGCTACATTCTCAAGAGCATCAAGCAAAGCTTCTGCTTGATCCTTGTCCTCCTTCTCCTTCTCCTCCTCACTCTTCACAGTACCACTACCAGCAGCTTCAGCCTCCTTTCCTTCCTTTTCCTTCTTCTCAGCCTCTTCTCTTGCCTTGGCTATCATCTCCTGGATCTTTGCTTGCTGTTCTGTTTCTTCAGCCTCCTTCTTTCTGTCTTCATCTGTTTTCAAGTCGTCTAAGAGCGGTGCCAGAACGATATTGGAAAACATCACCATTTTCTTCAATTCTTTGGCTGCATCAACTCTGCTTCTCTGAATTCTCGATTTAGTGACATATTGTAACAGATACTTTCTGGAAGCATCTGAGAGAATAGTCCTGGCACTAGGTCTATCAAGGCGAACTGCTTGGTATGCTGCTTTCACCTTCTTTCTGTCTTCAAAGCCAAACGTTTCAACGCCAGCAGCCAGAGCTTGAGAAACAGCATCTCTGAAGATGGCTCCACAAAGCTCAGCGTGCATAGCATCACGCACATCATTAGGCACACACAATAGTCTCTGCAGTCTGCTGAGCTCGTCAACATCATTGTCTGACAAGCTCTTCTTCTCGTCCAGCAGTGAGGTCAATTTCTGCTTGTACAGCGTCTGGTGCAGCTCCATTGCTGCATCTGCATCCCAGGATACCTTCTCCAGCAATTCTCCTAGTACTTCAGCCTTGGAAGCAGCAGCATCCAGCCTTCCAGATGTAAACTCCTCTCTCAACAGCTTTCTATAAGCCTTTTCTTTAACCTCAGTCTCAAGAGAGGCTGCCTCTTTGATACCGAGTCCCATCATGCTTCTCAGCTCTGCTGCATCTGCTTCCAGAGACGTGTCAAAGGCATTAGCTGCATTAACTTGAGCTTCCAAATAAGACTTGAACAGATCTCTGAGGTCTCTGTTCCTGCCTTCAGCTGATTCCCAGACAGATCCGGCCACTGATGTTGGTCCCACTCCTGCCACCACATCAGCGTCATTGGCAAGTGCTTTGAGCCCTTTGTTGAGATCAACTGCGGCTTTAACAGCAGTGACAGCCTCAGAGTGATCAATAACGCGGGTTCTCCTCTTGATACAATCAATAGCAGTGGTAAACAGCTGTTCCACCTTAGTTCTTGCAACTTCCTGCATGACTTCAGTTGCCTCATCATCTGCCAGTCTCACTTCTTGCTGCAGAGCCTTGAGCTGAACCAGTAGGTTTTTATCAGCAGCGGCCAGTCCCTGACCTCCAGTCATTGAATGAAGCTTGGAATTGAACAATGCCTTGGCATTATCACGGCGTGCAATCTGTAATTGAGCATTAGACAGTCCAAACACACGTTGCCATGGTAATAAAAAGGCAGCTTGACGGTCTCCAAACACTAAATTGGAAATATATACCAGTTTCTGGAATGCTTTGCGTGCTGCGACATCTTCAGAACGACTTCCAGCCTCCAGTCTTCCACGAAGTACTCTTCGTCCTACTTCTATGTGGGCTGGTGCTGCTTCAATATCTGGGAGTTCAAGAGCTGCTTTGAAGTTTTGAATCAAAACGGGCTCATCACCAGTCATTGGTTCGTCTCCAGGGGGAACGGCTGCCTCGACAAAGAGACCATAAACAGTCTTGATGTCCTGAGGGCAGCATACATAGAGAGGAGCTCCGTATTTGGTCTCAAGGGCAGTTACCATGTCTCTGGTGAGGGAGGTGGGGGAATCGAGATTGGAGAGGATGTTGGCGAGCTCAATGGCGGCAGCGGAACGACGTTTTTCGAAGAGGAATTTGGTGGTGGCTGCAGCTGCTGCAGCTCCGAAGGCGGCTCCAAGCGCCTTGAAAACTGTCTTGAGGGAGGCTGCAGTAAGGGATGGATGGTAGGGGGATGGAAAGCAGAGTGAGTTGAAGTACAAACAGAGAGATGTGAAAAAGTGGGATGCAGTCGTGGGGTGATGGGATTTAGCAAGGATTTGCAATAAACCGTACCTGGAGCGGCTGATTCTGCTCCTACAAAACCTCCTGCACCCAATGCAAGACCAACTGCTGCGCCAAGGATGTAAACGCCAGCACCAGGAAGGTTTGAAAGAGCAGCTTGGAGGCCATCCATGCTTCTGCCATGCTTGAATGGGTTCTATAAAGGAAGGGAAGACTAGGTGAGAAGGATATCAGGATGTGTAACGAGAGATTACGACATAATTTCAACAGTTGAACTGCAACAATATCGCTATCTTACCTCCATGGCTTGCAGAGTGATGCGTGACCTCTCGGCTTTACCAGCACCAATGCGCTTGACATTCGGCAAGCATGTATTGCCACGAAGAGAAAATTTCATTCCCCAGTCAATTTTATTGCCGTGACCAGCATGTCTATAGCTTGGGAGATTGACCATTTTTGTCTGCCGGCACACAGACATGACGCCTGTGCGTTGCGAAATTGCTTTCATAACGTCCCAATTAACAATTTACTTATGATAGTATGACGAAATGTACCCAAGTTACCAATGCATGGCCTTTTTTATTATCCACAAGATGGATCGAGAGTGAGTGAGTGAGTGAGTGTGAGTGTGAGAGAGAGAGAGAGAGAGCACAGCCCTCATCCATCACTCCTACTACTACTACTACTAATAAACAACAACAGTCACCACACTACATTATTACACACTCAATGCTAAATTCAATCAATAACTTCAAGCCTCTGGCTCCTCTTTCAACTTCTTCAACTCGGCCATCAACTCCATCTCCCTCTTGCACAACTCCTCAAACTGCTTCTCCAGTTCTGCTCTTTTTTCTAAATCAGCTCCATGCAATATCGCATCTTCCAGCTGTACAATTTCATTCCCTACTTCTTCCTCCCTTCTTTGCAGTATTACCAGCATCTGTGTCAATTCATCTTCTTGTGCTACTTCCAGTCTTGAAGCTAGGTAGGTCGCATCAAAGGGAGCATACGGAGGTACTGGGGCTGCTGCGCTCTTCCTCCTTTTTAAACTTGGAGCCCCTCCCAACCCCCCTCCATATCCGACTGCACCACCACCACCGCCATACCCTCCTCCTCCTGCTGCAACTCCTATAGAGTATCCACCAGGAGGAGGAGGAGCCACAGGCTCCAATGGCACAGGTCTGTCCCTCTGCCTCCTACTCCCCACCATTGTTTGCAAATGCACCATCTCATCCAACACATACTCTGCTGGGTTGGCAATAGTGAAACTAAATGCTTCGGATGTTTCTTGCTCTCCAGTATTAGGATCGTATAGAATTGTATGGGAATCAGATGTGGGGTCGTAGGCAGTTACGTAGCCTTCTACCCAAGGAGGGTTTTCCTCAGGCCAGAGCCGCCACACACGGCGGCCGACGTAGCCGTATGGGTCTTCGTAAGGGGCACGGCCGCTTCTGCCTCCTCCTCCTGCTGCGGAGCCTGTTCGGTGGAAGGCTTTTCCTCCTCCTCCTCCTCCAAGGCCACCAGGACGGCGGTCTCTACCTGCACTGTATATATGTTTAATGTGGTGGGTTGGGTGGGGGGAAGATGGATGGTGGTTAATCCTTTGATGAAGATGGATGATGAGCAAAGAAAGAGAGCGAGCGAGAGAGAGAGACTGTGATAAAAGGGGGCTAGAAATGAATCGAGCAGAGTGATCTTTGAGAGGTGGAAGCATAGCAAAGAGAAAGAGAGAGAAGAGAGAGGAACCCAACTGGTGTGGTGGTGGCGGTGGCAGTTTCTTCTTCCTAGTAGCACCAGCTTTAGGAATACCCGTCCTTTCCCTTTTAGCAGCAGTAGTACCTAAAGCTGATAGTTCTTCTTCATAATCGGAACCTTCTTCCCCGTCTTGATGACTGCCATTATTGTTGTTGTCATTATTGTTCTTTTTTAGGTTAGCAACAGGGGTAGTTTCTTTTTTGACATGTGATGGAGGTAGCGATAATAATCCCTTGCCAAAGCGTGCCCTAAAGAAAACATTGGATAGGATAGGATTGGATTGGATAATGGTTATGGCGATGTTCGTGAGGGGTTGTTGATATTCACATAGAGGGGATGCATGCAGTGCAATCCAAAGGCAATTCAGAGCAAGGGAAGAAAGAAATAATCCAGTGGATGCAAGTGGCATTCGTTGCTGCTGCTGCTGTTGTTGTTGTTTATTTATGTATGTATGTGGGGGTGACATGTTTGTGCTTGTTGTTTGCTTTTTCCTTTGTGTCTCCTCTAAATCTCAATTCAATGCGCCCCCCTTTTCTGTTCCTCCTCCCTTGTAGGTGGGCTTGAAGGAAAAAAGAGGAAGACTGTTGACAACTTACGCTTGAGCTGCTCCTGTAATCATTTTGGATTTTACTCTACCAGCACTACCACCAGCCCTGACACCTGTGCGGATGGCCTGGATTTCAACCTCCTGTTCCTTGCGGATGGCCTGATGAAAGCGAGAAAAGAGAGAGCGGTGGGAGGGAGAAGATGAGCAATTGAAGCCAAAACGACGGAATAGACGGGCCAAGTGTTTGTATCAGGGCAACCAAGCTTACCAAATGTATCTCATCATTAAACTTGAAGAGTTCCTTGAGGCTTGTTAAGAGTTTTTCGTGTTCCTGGAGTGAGGGAAGGTGTTCCAACGTCAGATTCTTTGTTTGGGACCAAAAGCAACCATCTAGCAATTATAAAATCGAATGACACCACATCATTGATGTGAATAGAAGCGTTCATTGATCCAAAACGTGCAGGATTATCGTTGGGAGACTCACATATGTCAAAGAGCCTGCATAGAATGAGCGGACAACTGCTGCATATGCCTCAACGTCTAAGTCATGTTGTACATTTGGAGGAATATCTCCCATTTTGTGAGTGAAAAGGAACTAGAAACTGGAGGAGTAAGCTATATATCTAATTTGGATGTGGAGTTTCCAAAGGTTTGGCAAATAACTCGAATTGACTTTATTTAAGATGATATCACCCTATCAAATCTTTGCAAATTTTGAATTGTTACCATTCTATGCCATCGACCCTTGTGCTTCTGTATGCATATTATGGATCCTCCGGAGCTCCCGTCGTTGCTCACCTGTTGCTCTTCTGCAGCCTTTCCCCACTTTTTGGTCCCATTCTTTCCTTATAATTAAGTCCGGCAAGATATTTAGTAGCCTAGAGACATGTTAAATCCATAGTACCTCCCCATTCGATGCTTAAAACCGCTGTACCTGAGGTGATCAAATATAGCATATTTTAAACAAATTCCTGAACAACAATATGTCGGCTTTAGAGCAATTAGCTTCTACATCACCGCGCACATATCTTTTTCAGTCACCAAGTGGCGATTCTTACCTCCAATATCTCCATTCTCTGTGCGTAAATCAAGGATTTACACCCCCCGCCACAGACCCAGTCGACCGCCTCCATGCTCTCTTTGACGTCGCAGTTGACGCAGGCATGGCCAGCATCGTCCATGACTACATCACTCAAGTCTGCTCAGACAGATTCCTTACCTCTAGCGACCCAGTGGAAGCCTTCTTATTAGACGGAGAATGTGTCAATCAATGGTGCATCTCCAGCTTGGAGGCCTCCAGAGCTCGCCTCACTTCTTGGCTCTCCTCTCCAACAGCAGCAGCAGCAGCAGCAGCAGCAGGGAGCAACAATCTGGCCATCCTAGCTAGCAACCCAGCTCCACTGTATAGAGAAATCACAAGATTAAAGGCATTCTGTCTTATTACTGCAGCTTTAGCTGGAAAATCTGCCACTGCTACAGTTCTTCCATCCTCCTCCTCTTCCATGTCTTCTTGTTCAAAGTTAGCCTTCGATAACAATGATGGCAAAGTGGGTGATTATGATGAAGACAAAGCACTGTCAGAGGCGACTCGTCTTCTCCAATGTGCTCAGGTACTAGAATGGCTATCAAGCCAAAAGTTTGAATTCAACACTTCTACAGGCCGGTTTTCTTCTGAACAGGAATGGAAGTGGATTGCCTCTCAAAGAAGAGAAGCAGCAGCGCCTCTGCCTCTCTTTCTGACCTCCTACTTCCTCCTTAACTTGAATCAACCACCATCAACAAGAGAAGAAGGTATTAGTAGTAATAGCAGCATCAATAATTGTCAAAGTCAACAGAGCTTTTTATCATCATCACTACTCCCTGCCTCTTCAATAGAACGTCTTGTGCATCACCTCTTCCTCACCACCACCACCACCACCACCACCACCACCACCACCACCTCTTCAAATACATCATCATTCAATTCCAAAGTAGCGCTCATAGTTTATCACCTGGTAGATGGAGCCTTCCTACCGGCAGCCACATTAGCTGAAGGCTTATCAGGCATGCTGAACATTCCCCCTCAAGTGTCTTTTGGATGGATAGCAATGGCCATGCTGGATGATGCTTTCCTTCAATATCATCAATTGGTCGGTAAACACAATGCTCCTACTTATTATAATAATAATGCAGATGATACTGGTATTGCTACTATTCAGCAACAGCAGGAGCAACAGCAGCAACAGTATATGCAAGATTTCATGAGAGTAATAGCAATTGTAGAGTACTTTCTAACAGTTGCAGATCCAGAAACACTCCCCGTTGAAGTACTACGAGCGTTGCTGGCATTCAATAAACCAGGAAGCGCGCTGAGCATGCTGAGGAAGTTCAAGCTACGTTCATCTGTTTTGAAGGAGTCTCAACTGGCAGTTGAAGTGTATTTAGCTAATGATTTGATGTATGATGCTTTCTTGGAAGTTCATCGATATGCACTGGCTACAACAATAGAAGAAGAAGGAGGAGAAGAAGAAGATGGGGGGATTGACGTGTTGATGACTCTCTTATTAGAGTATGCTACATCTAGGAAGATACTAGGTTCCATGACATTTCTGCCTGCCAATTATAGAGAAGAGAAAGCCATGATAAAGTGGGCTAGTGACGGTGGAGAAGGAGACCAAGGAGGAGGGAGAAGGAAGCCAAAGGGAGCAATGGTGGCGCTCTATTATCTACTTAGGGGAAGAGTACCTGAAGCTCTCTTGGCTTATGATACCTTGGTTATTAAAGTGGGTGGAGAAAAAAATCAAGAGCTGGAGAGGATGTTGAGTAAGGCTACTGCCAAGTGTGTGCCTCGAGTGCAGTTGGGACTGAGAGCCAAGGAGGGAGGAGGAGGAGGAGGAGGAGTGGGTATCGTGAGAGGAGGAGGAGGAGTGGTGTTGGCATCATTGGTTCCAGATGATGGTGAGAGTACAAGGGATGTGTCTGGTAATGGGTTTGTATGTGTAGGTGAAAAGGTAGGGGATGCTCCACTGATAAGAAGCTTTGTGGTTGACGGGAGGAGGAGAGGGACCAGGACAAAAGAGTGCGGTGCAGGGTCGGAAGTGAAGATTGCTTATAGCGAGCCAATCTTGTTTGGAAAATGATAGATGCATGTACAATCTTACAAATGTTGGACCATTAAGATATCGATTACATCATATCAAGAATTTCTTCTTCAACTTTCTATTTCCAAACAACAAACAAAAATCAATGTCTAATCCTCAAGATGACCAACCACGTACATTCCGTCGTGTAGCCGTCTTCTGTGGCGCATCATCTGGTACCTCCCCCGTCTACATCGAAGCCGCCCGAGCCCTAGGACACGAACTCGTCAAAAGGAACATAGGCCTCGTCTATGGCGGCGGCAACGTCGGCCTCATGGGCGCAGTAGCCGAAACTGTCGCACAAGGTCTAGGCCAATCTGCAGTCATAGGCGTCATCCCACATTCACTCATCCCAAAAGAAATCTCAGGAACCAGCGTTGGTGAGATTAGACAAGTCCCTGATATGCACAGCAGGAAGTCTCTCATGTTTAGGGAAGCAGACGCCTTCATCTCCTTACCTGGCGGCTATGGCACGCTGGATGAGACTTTGGAAATAACAACATGGCAGCAGCTGGGCTTCCATACGAAACCAGTTGGACTTTTAAACATTAACGGCTTTTATGACGGTTTATTAAGCTTTATTAACCACGCATCTGGGGAAGGGTTTATATCTCCTACTTGTAGGAGTATTTTGTTGAGTGAGAGTAGTCCTGGTAAGTTGTTGGATGCATTAGAGGGGTACAAGGCTCCACCTTCTTTGTTGACAGTGTTGAGCGCAAAGAATAGAGCACAGCTTGCATTGGCTGAGGGCCTCCCTGCTGATGAAGATGGGAAGTAGAAGTTATTTGTGATATTAGAAACGAAAATATAACACAAAGGAGCCTATTTATTTTACATTTTAGGAACAATATAATCCCTACTAGTAACAATCATTCAACATCACCTCCCTCCCTCTTATCTCTCTCTCTCTCTCTCTCTCTCTCTCTCTCTCTTCTCTTTTACCATTTCAACATCATCACCAGAGCAGTAGCATTATCCATCACCCCCTGCATCTCAGCCACCTCCACTAAAGCTTTAGCAGCCTTCTCTGCCACCTCCTCACCACGAATACCCCTATCCCCACCAATTTCCAAAGCCTTGGTAATAACCAAAGCAGCCTGCTCCAAAGACACAACATCAGTAAGTCCATCAGTCGCCAGTATCACCGCCTCATCTTCTCCCCTTTCCAGTTCAACTTTGAGTACATCAGGTTCTGCAGTTACCAGTTTTCTTGGTAGTTTGTGACTGAGGTCTCCAAGTGCTCTTGACATGTTGAGATTTGATGCTTTTCTTATTGCTTTTGTAGTAGTAGCAGTAGTACCTTCATCTCCATCATTAGTACTACTACTACCACCACCACCACCAATAGCACCACTAGCACCAATATTAACAGTACCACTCTCAGGGTTGGACATGACTCTATCTCTGCAATACAGAATCTTCCCTCCCCTCTTTTCTATTCTCTCCCTCTCTCTAGTAACAGACGCAGGTTTATGATCCTCTGTCAGCTGAATAGCTTGGCCATTCCTTACCAGTATTGCTCTGGAATCACCAGCATGAGCAACATACAAGATATTGTCAACCTTGAGAACAGCAGTCGCTGTTGTGCCGTAGTTTTCGTCGCGATCAGCAGCTTCCATGATGATTGATTTATCTGCCTGGATGAAGGCTTTTTTGATTGCCTTTACTACATCTTCATCATTAGAAGAAGTAGAAGTAATATTGGTGATGGCTGGTTGGGAAGCGTAGAGCTGAGGGAGGAGGGTTGACGCAGTTTGAGAGCCACGGAATGACGAGTGACCATCGTAGACGGCTATGAATGAAGCATCATGGTCTTTAATGGCGGTGAAATGAGAGATTATGGTGTATCTATCTTCTTGGTGGTTCCTGGGGCCTTGGATGGTGTGAGCACTGATAGAGACAGAAGAAGATGGAGAAGGAGAAGGATTGGGAGGGGGCATGGTAATGTAATCTGTTATGGTTTGGGGAGAGTTTGCTTGGGATGGGCTGAATTATGGCCTTTATTAACGGTGAGTTTCAGTATATACGTATACTTAAGTAAGTTATAAGCAGTATAAGGACTTAATAACTGCAGAAAGGAAACTATACAAAGGAGAGAGGACCTCCTCACGAGTAACTCAACGGAACCTCTTGATATCAAGAGGGAGAAGCTGGGAAGGCCTTGCATAACTATGTGTGGGCTTGTGGATAAAGATAAGGTGATTGATAAAGTTTGGGGTTTTCTAGGGATAAAAATCACTTTTTGTTGCTTATATGGAGGGTAAAAGCCTTCTGGGACCTTCAATTCCTTTCTCTCTCTCATGTGCCAGATGAGCCCCAGAGGGGATATCCCCCTCATCGATCCCCTCTACTGGCAGAGCAGACACTCTCTCCTCACTTGTAATAATAATGCAATTGGGAGGGACCTAGGGCTAATTGTAACGTCTTTTAGAAATGCCCCCAGGCATAGCTATTGTTCTTGACGCGTACGAATGGATGATATATGGTAACGTGCTAAATAGCTGGTTCTAGCCCCAATTATTTGAAAATGTCGAGTCAAGACCTTCTGAGCTCTCCAGCACCTGAAAGCAGTGGCATGAACAAGACTACTAAAAATAAAAGAACGAAGCTGTAAGTCAATTCACTGGTTCGAGGGCACTGCCTTTTCACCCAATTTTCAGTGTTGATTGGCAAGTCTTTGAGGGTTGGCTGGTGTTTAGTACTGTTTGTGGCCTTCAAATATCTCCATGACGCCTATGTATCAAACTTACATCCCCCAATTTCAAATGACTAACCTTATATTGTCTCAAACCTCCATAATTCATCACTTGCAGCGGTCGTTACACTAGGGATATCACAAAGGAGGAAATTGCTAGCTATTTCCATCTACCATCTGAGGAGGCTTGCAAAAGGCTCGGTATAGGTACGCAAATTGCTACGTCGGTCAATGATCCAATTGGAATTCCTCCCCAGACTTTGACATCCCCCGCCCTCTCTAGAGATCTCTCTCTCCTATCAGTCCCTCACTTTCCTCTTCCCCCCTCTCATATCCCCAGGTTTAACCATTCTCAAAAGACTCTGTAGAAAATTCAATATCAGTAGATGGCCGTATCGCAAAATAAAAAACCAGATACTGCAAGACAACAAGGGCAACGCCATCCTCCCCGCCGCTCTGCTGGATGACGTTTTTGCTAGAGATGGTGGAGAAGCCAATTTCAACTTGACCTCTGCCAACATCCCCGAAAATTTACATGCTCTAGCTGCCACTGCTACCGCTGATATTTCTTATGATGGACCTTTCAACAATAACAACAACAACAACTACCATCCTACTACTACCGCTACTACTAATGGCATTGCTAGTACAGGTCCTGCTGCTCTATTTCCCGACAGCAACAATAACACCACCATCAATAACGACAACAATGGTGCCGTCACCTTTAGACAGGAGCTTCTAAGTATTAATGACATTAGGAAGCCATACCCACCATCAGGAGGAGGAGGAGGAGGAGGGGGAGATAAAGATGGTAGCAAACAGATTAGAGGTATTAAACTGAATACAGATGCAGAACCAGCCTGGATGAAGAGCCCAGCATATAAGGGCCCTTCCAACGGCAGCAGCAAGGGATTTCCCTCAGCAGCAAATGGAAGTGGTTGTAGATACGGAGGAGGTCTAAATGGCGACGGTGTCAGCATGATCACCGGATTAACTCACCGTCTACGACAAGAACAAGAACTACACGGTTTCACCAAGAGACTCAATGACAAACCAGAGAGGAATGCAGCCAAGAGAGCTAGGGAAGAGATCAGGTCCAGCGTGAATGAAATCAAGCGACCATTGAATGCTGATTTCTTTTCGTCTTATTATCAAGACCTGATCCATGATAGAAAGAAAGGCAATGATAATAATAACAATATTATTAATAATAACAATGCCACAAAGGAGGTCATGTATCAGTACCAGGCTCACGACCAAAATAATGAGCATCATCAGTATAACCCATTCTCAGGGCAAGGATATGGTGGTACGCAGCAATTCAACCTCCCACTTGCTGGAAAGGGGGGGGGGTACGAAGCGCCAACGCCTTTTGGCAGGGGTGGTGGCAGAGCAGCAGACAGCCTCGGCTATGGAGATGGTAACGGTGGCAACAACAACAACAATGGTGGTGGTGGTGGCATTCTCAATGGTGGTAGACAAAACTCCACTGGCAGTCAAACTGCCTCAGCAGCAATGCTAGCATTACGAGAGGCCCTCCAAGAACACATGAAACAATCAGATATGGAGCAGCAACTGACTCAACAACAGCAGCAGCAGCAATTGCAGCAACATCAACTACAGCAATTGCAACAGATGGCTGCTGGCCTTGGAGCTGGCATGGCAGCAGCAGGTGGCGGCGGTGGTGGAGGAGGAGGAATGGGCAATTTCCAACAACAAGTCCTTCTCAACCAGTTCTTCAACCAGCAGCAACAACAACAAATCCACCAATTCATGTCTAATGCACCGGCCCCAGGAGGAGGGGGAATGCAGAATAATAATAATAATAATAATAATAATAATAGCAATAATGCCTTTGGATTGTCCAACGTATTTGGCTCTATGAAAGCCCCCATCGGTGGAATGGGGCTAGGTGGCCCAGGAGTGAATACCATAGATTCTCAGATGTTGTTATCTCATTTGTTGTCTTCGTTGATGGGAGGAGGAGGAGGAGGATTTGGAGGATTTGATGGAGGGATGGGTTTGGGAGGGGGAGGTGGTACTGGTGGCAACATGAACCCATTTACAAACGTAATGAGTAATGGAGAAATGCAGGCTTTGCTGGGCTCAATGGATCCATTGATGCTTAGCGCTAATGAAACATTACAACAGCAACAAAATCATCATCATCATCAACAGCAGCAGCAGCAGCAGCAGGGTAATAATGGAGGAGGGTTTCAACAAACAGCAATGGCAGCGCTGCAGCAATTAGCTGGACAATATCAGCATGTGCAGCAGCAGCAGCAGCAGCAACAACATCAGCAGTCTGTGTCAGTAACGCTGCCTGCTCCCTCTCCTTCTTCTGCTCCTCCAGTCAATCCATTCGCTGCTCCAAATGCATCCTTATTTGGTGGGAGGAACTTCTCGGAACAACAACAGCAACAGCAGCAGCAGGGGGTAGCTAGTGAATGGAATCCCCATGGTGGTGGAGTAGCTAGTGCTACGTGGGAAAAATGGAGCTCAAGAAGCAATATCGGTGCAAACAACAACAACAACAACAACAACAACAACAACAATAATAATAATAATATTAAGAGAGGGAGAGGCAGGCCTCCTGGTAGTGGAGCAAGGAAGCAAACAGCATACGATGGAGGAGCTGCAAGAGAAGGAGATGACGTATCAGAAGAAGAGAAGATGGCTAATCCTCTCCTTTCTATTGCAGCGGCAGTAGTGGCGGCAAGCACTGGCAGTTTTGATGCTGCTACTACAGATCAGGGATGTGGCAGTCAGATTCGTTTCCCTCCGCAAGAGTCTCCCCAGGATGAAGACAATAATAACAACACAAATTGCAATACCAACACCATGACAAATGAAGGCAAGATCTTTGCTCTGGTACCTGAATCATTACGTGAACTTGAAACCTTTGAAGATAAGCAAGGTGCTGCTGCTGTGACTGTTCCTGAAACTGTTGCTGTTGCTGCAGCAGTAGTCGAAGAACGGAGACAACAAGAAGGTGGAGGAGATCAACAAAAGCAGATATCACCTCAAGATCTACCAACGTTGGAAAAAAAGGAAGCAAAAGAAGCCTCACTACCATTACCACTGCCATTACAAATTTCTCCTCCTGTTGCTGATGGAATGGCTGAAAGAAAGGATACTGTTGCTGCATTGCCACCTCCTCTACCTATGTTTAATACCTCCACCAATAAAGAGCTGGAGGAAAAGGTGGGCGGGCAACTTGACATATTTGAAATGGCAAAATTGCATGCTCAAGATAGTGATCCCGTCAAAGCGGCCTTGGCCCAGAAGTTGTTGGAAACATTGATTGGAAATAAGAGATGAGACTAGGACGGCCTACTAGATAGATAATTCTTAGGACATTTTGGTGTTTATTAGGCAGGCTTATATATATAAGAGTATATATATATATATAGAGAGAGAGGGACATGTATCTATCTAAAAGTCTCTAGTAGAGAGTAGAATTGAATAAATTAGGAGTGACCATGTGTTGCTTTTCATTTTTTTATTGTTTTTTTTATTAATACAATCTATGATATTTCCTACTGAGTTGACTACTTTTGAATGTTTTTAAATGTTTTTATCTAAGCATATTGTAATATTTTATACTGCCATGCCAAGTACTGCTGATGAAGGGGGGAATGTGCGTGGAAGGATGTGGAATGGAAGGTGGAGGGTGGGCCACAATTTGTTGGCAAGCCTTGTCAACACAACCTTAGGTCGATGGAGAGGGTTGAAGGGTGTGGATCCACCATCCCATAAAGATGTGGCTCTCCCTGGCTTGTTACAAGTCTCGGCGAGGTATTACAAAGACTTCATTTCACTGCATCTATTCACAATTTCATTTTACTGAACATTTAATGCCAGCGTAAGCCGGCGACTGTATTCCTACCTCTCCCTTCCCGATCTCCGAGGACGAAATTGGTGGAAAATGGGGATTGCAGGGCCAACTTTTTTGACAACTCCCCGAGAAAGCATAGACGTACAAGGTGCCGGTTTCACTTTGTTTGGATTAGGAGGTCCCGCAGCACCTGTCCAAACATCCAGCAAAGATGCATTATTCGATTTGACGGACCCTGCCTTCTGTAGCGACCATTTTAGGGTATATGAATTTAAAGTACGTGCCACATAGACCAATCTCAAGAGGTTTATCATGCCACTTTTATGTTAGAACCTCCATCAATTGCACCAACACCCCTCTCTGTCTCTTTCTCTCCAACCACTCGCTTCCACGCTCCCCCCCCCCCCCCCCCCCCCCCCCCCCCCCCCCCCCCCCCCCCCCCCCCCCCCCCCCCTCCCCCCACCCCCCCCCCCCC
>Ga0114919_10002158_pt1 | contig 15904 bp, 28 predicted proteins | sample BlataG_FD_88682 | JGI IMG/M metagenome (GOLD analysis project Ga0114919, IMG submission 88682) | Deep subsurface microbial communities from Black Sea to uncover new lineages of life (NeLLi) - Black_00105 metaG | ecosystem: Environmental > Aquatic > Marine > Oceanic > Sediment | place: Atlantic... | reverse complement strand
TACCATTTTTATTGCCTTTAAGAGATTGTCTAATCACGGTTGCTAGTGTGTGATTCATTTTATAAGAATAATCTGTATAATATTTTTTGTTATGTATTTTCATTTGACTTTTAATAATACGTTCTCTGTTTTTCTCATAACATTTACTATTATATTCTGGATCATTTTCAATTTGTTTTTTATAATATTCCCTTAAATATTTACTATTATATTCAGGATTTTCTTCATTCCATTTTTTTGTTCTGTTATTATCTCGTTCCATATTAATTTCATGATATTTTTTCATTCTAGTTTTAAAACGTTCTTGATTATTTTCTACCCATTTTTTACTTTTATCAATAATAATATCTTTATTATTTTCATAATATTTATGTTGTGATTGTTTAATTTTTTCTGAATTATTTATTTTATATTCATTTACCTTCTTTCGATTGCATATATTGCAAATACTATTTAATCCATCTTTACTCGCTTTATATCTAGAAAAATATTCGCTTATTGCCGGATATTCTTTCTTGCAAACTATGCAAATTTTGTATTCTTTTTTAATATCGTTTTTATGTCTTTCAGCAGTTGTTTTAATACATTTTTTGCATATATTTTTAAATCCGTCTTTGTTATTAATATATTTATAAAAATATTCATTTGTTAATGGATAAGTTTCTTTACATATAGAGCATATTTTAGTTTGCAATAATATCACTCCTAATATTTAAAATTGCATATAAAAACCACCTTAAATTAGGTGGTTTTTAGTTTTATAATTTAATGTGTTTATATATTTTATTTTTTAATCCTTCCATATCAATTTTCAATTTACTCCTTGTAGTTGCTTATTTATTAGTCTAATAGTTTGCAGAAATATGTATCACTTATTGTTATTTCATTTCAATATATCTTTTCAAAATCCACTGATTCAGAATAATATCCATTTGATTCTCCATGCCAACGTATGGTAATATATCCTTTTGTAGTTGCTAACTTATAAAATGTCCATGTGCAACTATATTCAGAGATTAGACTTCCATCGCTCGTTTCTTCCTCTGCCATTATAATTGGAGTTCCTATTAAATCGTCCCAATTACCACAAATATCCTCAATGCTTACGTCTTCACAGCAATCTTGCTGATGATACATTTTATATATTGTATTATCTAAACATTTAAATAATATTTCATTATCTGCTATATCTATTTTTGTTAATGTTTTACCTAATAATTGTTTTATTCCTTTTTCTTCATACATTTTATATTCTTCCTTTCAACAATTTAAAAAAGTCATAATAAAAGTCATATAGTTCTTTATTGTTCTCGAAACTGTACTGTTCTATCTTCGGATTCTCATTAAGGTTTGAGGATGTTTCTAATACGTAGTAATTATTTTGTGTTCGCATTAGTATTATTTTTGAATGATTATTTATTACTATATGTTTCCAGTTATTTATTTTGCACACTTCTTCAAATTTGCTATAATAGTCATATTTATGTTTTTTCTTTTTATCTTCTTTCATTAGAGTACTCAAAAAGAATGTCGCCTTATTAAGCCTACCGGCCTGGCTTAGTTTCGCAAGATGTATGAACTGCTTTTCACCTATTCTCAAAGAACTTGCTATTAATTCCAATATATTCTCTTTCTGAGCTACTAATGATATAAAGCTTATTGATGAAAATCCTCCATCAAAGCTAATTAGTTTTATGCATTCATCATTACTTGGCAAACATTGATCTAATATTTTATCCAAATTTATTATGCTTTTGCTTATTTGAAAGAACTTCTTTTTTTAGACTTTACTCTACTTATTAATCCTTCCATGTTATATCACCTCTTTCATCTGCAATAAAAAGAGCTCTTATTTGAGCTCTCTATCTAATCTGCTATTTTCTTCTCCCATTCTCCTAAATTCTCCTATTATCTCTGCGACACTTTCCCCCCGTCTTTGTAATGCTAAATTCGCGAGTTCTTGTAATGTCCTCCATCCTGTCCAGCCACTTTCCTTAATCCATTGTCTATATACTCGCCTTACTCTGTTCGCATCTGTCCTTGTATCGCATAATACTGTTTCCTGCCCGCTTGCTCCTTTAAGGATTATGCCAAATGATTCTCTCATTTTGCCATCTGTTTTACTGCAAGTAAGTGTCTTACATTCGTTGTTCATCTCTTTTGCAATTACAAGAGCCTTTCCTTTTAAGGGCATTATATCACCCCTATAATTTCATTTACGATTTGATTAAATAATATATCTTGTTCTTTATATTCTGCAATAATATTATCAAATTCATCGTATGATGTTAAATCTTGAATCATTGCAAATGTTACTATTTTGTACGTTCCTGTCATTTCCCTAGTGCCGTCAATAACTTTTTGAATTCTTTTCATTATCTTTTCATTTGCTTTTACTCTTTCAGTTAAAGTTGTTTTCACGATATACCTCCAAGTGTTCAGGGAGTTTATCTCCTGCTGACTCTTTTATTATATCATATCGAGTATAGTCTGGGAATAGGTCTACAGTCCTATTCTTATGTTTTTTTTATATTACTTCTTTCAGCCAACATAATACAATGCTTTCTTCTACATTTTCGCATACCGGACATTGGTCTTGGTCATATCCTAACTGTTGGAATAGCGGCATTTTAAAAAGTGGAGTTATGTAATGTTCTTTGAAGTTAAATTTAGTGTCCAATTTTTCAAGTTGTTTACTGTTCATTAATAATGAATCTTTATAAGCGTACCTGTAAAAGCTGTGTTCACATTCCGGTCTTATTTTTATAGGAAAATACTTTGCATATTCCTGCTGTTTCTTTATAATGTCATTAAGCTTTTTCAATTGTTCCCTTGCAATGGCTGCAGAAAGTTCAGTCATTCTCAGATTCATGCCCACTAATGAATACATATCAAATGACACACCTTCTGGTAATTCTCCTTGCCTGTGCATATCGTTTGTAACCGCTTCTGAATGATTCATAACAAGTCTTAATTTCATTGCCAAATCATCATTATCTGTTACTACAATTCCACCTTCTCCACATTGAATAGGTTTATGAACATTCAGACTGAATACTCCTATATCTCCCAAAGTACCTGCATATTTGCCTTTGTATTTTACTCCTGCTGCCTGAGCTGCATCTTCTATGACATATATTTTATGACCATATTTTTTGCCATACTTTTCAGCTAATGCATTAATCTCATCTGCATTATAAAGCTGTCCGAACAAGTCAACTACAATAATGGCTTTTGTGCGCTCTGTAATTCGTTCTTCTATTGATTTTACATCCAAGCAGTAATAATCTTCTTCTATATCAGCAAAAACAGGTTTAGCGCCAAAATGAAGTGGTATACTGGCAGAGCAGGTCATACTATATGGAGCTGTAACACATTCATCCCCTGGTTTTAATCCAATTGCGGAACAAGCCATCCAAAGTCCACTAGTGGCACTATTGCACGATACGCTATTCTTTACCCCAAAATATTCTGACCACTCAGATTCTAATAACTTGATTTCTTTTCCTCCAAAAAAATCTTCTCCCCAGCAACCCCTATATCCTGACAATATGCCAGAATCTAAAACACGTAAAACTGCTTCTCTTTCTTCTTTACCAATTGACATTCTTTTCGCTCCTTAATCCTCTTTTTTATTCTGTACCCATCTCTAACCTTGATTAATTCTCCATTTTTAATAGCATCTAACTCTGGAATTATTCTGCTCAAATTAAATGCATTTTCAAATTCTTTTTTTTACTGGTTTGCTTCCTTTATGATTTATCTGTTCGCATTCTTCGCGGGATTTGTTAATAAATTGTTCTGCCAATGTTAAGATTTCTGATTTAATCATTCTTATTTTCCTCCCGTTTTAGTTGCATATATTTTTTTCATATTTTTTATTAAAATATCCGCAATTTCAGTTGCTGGCATTTTCAGTATCGGAGATAATTTCAAAGCTATATTACATTGATAATCAACGCTTGGTTGTTTGCTTTTTGTGATTTCAATTTTCATTATGAATCACATCCTATCATAGCTTTTTTCATATAAATTCACTTCCAATTTTATTACATAGAAAAAGCACCCAATTAAAGGTGCTTATAAATATTTTTTTTGCGTTTATCAATAATATCTTTCATTGTCCAATGAATGCCTAGTTTCTTCCATTTCCTGCTCATATTGTTCTTTAGATTCATAACCACTGCAATTATCTTTCCAATCAGCATCGTCATTTTGGCACATATATCTATATCCATCGTCTGTTTTAGTTGACAGATAATATGTACACAAAACGCATTGCTCTGGTTTTCCTGCTAGAAATTTATGTCCGCAGTAATCACATTGGCATTCAACAGGCTCACCAATTACCAAAGTGTCTCTTATCGCTGAAATACATCTATCACAAGCCATTTTCCAACACCTTACTATTACGAATTTCAACAGCCTTTCTCACATACTCCGATAAATTCTCCTGTTCGAGTGCAGCCACCTTTATTGTTTCTTCTTTTAACTTTTCCGATAATCTTACAGGTGGAAGTCCGTTTGTTTTGGTTTTCAGAGACATTAAACCGCCTCCTTTATTTTATATACTGCACAATTATCATTTATTGTAAATATTGCTTTGTAATAACCATCTTCCCTAAATTTCTTTTGTTGCCACTCAATAAAATAGTTTTCACCATCATGTTTTAATTCTCCTGTTTCTCCTGCTAAATCTCCGCACCAATCATTACTCGGAGAAGGTGGCGTATCATATAAAACATTCACCTTATCGCCTATTTTTAATTCGATTCCGTCATCATCAAATAATGGATACAATATAAGCACCTCCTTAATAAGATACTTATATTGTATCACATTTGTATAGCATATGCAATGCAAATATTATTTTAGTTCACAAGTCTCTTTTATCCGCAACAATACATTTCCATTCTTGTTTCATATTATTTCGCTCCTTTTTAATTTATATTTTTTATTTTCCCTCTCATTAATTCAAAACATTTCTTTATCTATAAGTTCCAAGTAATCGCCGTTATAATTTTCCGCATAACAAATTACATACGATTTACTGCATTTATCGCAGATAATAGTATTGCTAAGATTTTCCCATTTATCGAAGTTTGATAAATCATTTCCACATATACAATGCCATGGTAGCGATATTTCTTTCATCAATTCAAAGCATATTTCAAGTGCACGAAGCGCATCTTCTCCTTTGCATTTCAGCGGCTCCTCGCCCTCAAGGAACTTATATATATTGTCAACAATGTGCCAGTGGCTTTTATCATAATATTTCCATACCGGCATATCTCCAACTCTTACCTCACTGAATACATGTTTTTCATAATATACTTTCAGATCCCACACTCTATATGCTTCTGTTGGTATTTCAATAAGTCTGTAATTTTCTGCACCAATCATATTGAAAAAGTCTATTCCGTGGCTTCCAGAATGCAAAAATCCCCTATTAAATGCGCATGTAGCATATACTGGCTTGCCATATTGCTTGAGATAATTATAATATGGTAAATACCTTCTAGTGTAGTTCACAGCAAGATTAATACCTCTGTCTTTGTATAGCTGTACTATTTCCTTTGCTTGTTCTATTGTTTCGCACAGTGGCTTTTCACATAGAACCAATTTAAGCGGATATTCTGCAAGTCGTTTTAATATTTCGTAATGGCTGCCATCATTCGTTGAAACAACCGCAATATCAATTTCCTCGGCATGTAAAACGCATGAATCAAACTTATTAAGCTTAAGCCATCTGCCATCCCAAATACTTGCCGCATTTTTAGCCTTTTCAAAATCTTTATCATAAAATAAAATATTATTATCAAATCCATGATGTTCAACGAATGCATGTGCAAAATTTATTATTTTACCTTCAACTTTTTCTTGGCCTTCCCCTACTCCTTGCTTTCCTGTCCCGATTATCAGAACCTTGTATTTGTTCATTTTGTTTCGCTCCTTCAATATTTTTCTGTTTTGCATAAGTTTCTGAAAGCTCTATAAAATAATCCTTTCGTTGTACTTTGCTTATTTTTGCATATTCTCCCGGATACGTATTAATTAGATTTATGACGTCCCTGCAAGTCAAAGCAAGGTTATAACCTTGCTTCTCGAACCCATATAACCAACGAATAAATTCGAGATCCTCAGGAGCATCCAGAGTGACTTCAATATCAGGCCGGAATTCCGGGCATGGTGCATCCCAATTTTGCACCTTGTAATTTTGCTTTCCTTTTGGATTCAAGTATATCCACGTAAGGGCATGTTCAAAATCCAGTTCGTTGTCAATTTCTTTAAAGGATTTTTCAAGTGATTCAATATTAACAATTCTAATATCAAACCCCCTTGGAAAAGTTCTAGTTAAAATATTTGTTGTCATATCGTAATATGGATAATTTTTCATGTGCATATCAACCAAGGTATCAATATGTTCCCAATAAATTAATGGGCAGTCACTAGTAAGTTCAACAATTACATCTGTATTAGATTTTTTTGCAGCTTGAATTATCCTGTCTAGTACATTATTTTCAGAACCACGAAAGTATTCACAATTAATTGCTTTGCAAAATTCTTCAAGACAATCATCCTCTTTATTTGTAGTTATGGCAATGACTATGCCATCGAGTAATTTAGCGGCTCGTACCCTTTCTATAACCCTTTGCAATGAAGGTTTCCCGCAAATATCCAACATTACCTTTCCCGGTAATCTGCTAGATGTCATTCTGGCAGGGATAATTGCTTTTATCACTTTTCCATTAATCATATTACTGCTCCTTTTTATCTTCAACCACAAACAATTCAGGAAATACATTCCGCACCTGTTCGACATAATACCCGCGCATTTTTCTGATTATCTCGCGTGTGCATTTGTGGCAAATACAAGTTATTCTTGCCGGGTACATATCTGCTGCGTTTATCAAATGAGAAAGTAATGCTTGCTTGAATCCATCATCTACAGGAAATTCCCTAATTTCGCTAATGGTTTGCCGTACAGTGATTACATCGCCATGTTCGATTGATGTGCCTTTTTCTTCTTTTCCACAAATGTCACATTTCTTGATTATCATATTTTTACACGCTCCTTATATTATTTTTGGACATAAAAAAATTCGCTAACGCGCACCGCTTCGCTAAGTAACTTTATATTTTCACCTAATATTCATACTGAATGCCATGTACACTTTTGTAATTTTTAGGCACCATTTCCCCACCGCATTTTTCACAATAAAATCTTGGTGGCACTTCTAAATCTCCATCGTCCATTGCATCACAGTATTCTACTACTTCTTCTGGAATATCCTCTTCAACATTACATTGCAAGCAGATGAACCTGACCTTCGATTGGCTGCTTACGCTCGTTAAACCTATTCTTGATTTCTTTTCTTCTTCCCTCTGTAACCTTCTCTTTTCTTGTCGGTTCATATCCTATCAATTCCTCCAAACGCCGTCGCGCTTTAATACATTTTGCATAAGTTATAACTAATTTACCTTTTTTTAAACATACTTGTCCCTTAAACTCCATCTCTATTTGGCATCTTGGGCACATTAGTGGGTTCTTTCCTGTTCCTGCTTCAACTTTTTCTTTCCAACTCTTTTTTGGTATTTTGTTCTTTTTTATTTTAAGTATTTTATCAATTTCACCTTTGTTTTTTCTTGAATATAATCCATAATATCTTATCGTTTTAAAATTCTTTTCAGGTATGTGTCTTATTATCCTTGCTATAAACTCCATTACTGTTATTGTTTCTACCTTTTCTTTCTTTTCTGTTTTATCAAAATATTTAAATGAAACCATTTTTCCATCGTAAGCTAATATTCTCCTTATTGCTATTGCTGGTCTTTTCATATATCTTCCGATATAACCCACTTGCTGCTTAATTCCACCTTTTCTCCTGTTTCTCGGTCCGTATACTACAAATCCTTCGGGATTATCTGTGTAAGCCTTCTCAATTATCTTTCTGTACTTTTCTTTATCCCTTCCTGATAATTCTTTACGAAACATCTTTATGACCTCTTTTTGCCACTTTTTCCTCATCATTTCATACGGTATAAAGCCTACATGCTTCATTTTCCCACCCTTTGTCAATCCTCCCTCAGTTATCAAAAGATGAACATGTGGATTGAAATTCATAGTAGCTCCGAATGTATGTAATCCCAACATTATGCCAATTTCTACTTTTTCGCGTTCCCTAAACCATCCTTGTAAAAATTCTGCTGCCAAATCCATTAAATTTTTTAATAAATCACGTCGTTTTAAGAATATTTCCCACAATTCATCTGGCATTGTAAACATTATATGTCGATGTGGCATATTATATAAGTTTTCAGCTGTTTTCTTGCTCCACTCCTGCATATATCCTGTCGCGCATACGCTGCAAAATTTACCCTTACAACGATGTGGTACTACTTTAATTTCTCCACAGGCATCACAGGCAAACAAGCTAAAACCTGACTCTTCCTCACCGCAGAGGCGAAATTTCTCTACTTCTTCTAAAACTATTTCTCGTATATTTTTAGGGTGCAGTTTTATAAAACTCTCCCAGTTTTTATTCTCGTCAAAAAATATTCGTTTCAATATGTTATCTTTTGTATTCATATCTAAAATTGTACCATTTATCCTCTAATTGTGACAGACATTTATTACCATGTTAATTTCTGGTGTAGTGCCTATAACTTAGTTGTATCAATATCTTAAGACCTGCTCAAAACATATACTTTCCTATACTTTAAAAAAAGAGCCATCTGTACCCTGTTAAAGGTATAAATGACTCTCTTGTAACTTAAAGTTATCTTGGAATTCTTTTTTATTAAATTTTTCCTTGCCTTGCCTTGCCTCGCCCCGCCCTGCCAAGCCTAGCCTTTATATAAAAATATCGCTGTTTTCAGCGACAAATTTATGCATAATAAAAGGACGTGTGTTTTATCACGTCCTGGTTATTTATTGAATAACTCATTAACTTGTTTTGTTACATTTTGGACATTTAAAATCAGATAAACAATTCTTTGTTTTCATTTTTAAATTCCTCGTATATCCTGCGATATTCTTCTGGATTTTTAATCCACAACGAAGAATTATAGCTATTGTATTTATAATGCATTTCTGCGCCACGTTCCGCATATTCTTTTAAGCTTGTTGGCTCTTTGTATCCATATTTTTTTGCCATGTCTGTCATTACAGTGCAAGGGAGAGGCATATAGAACGTCGTACTAATTCGAAAGTTTGGGTTTATTTCCTTAATTCGTTTTATATAATCAATCGTCAATTTTATATCTTCAACATCTTCTCCGGGAGTTCCAAAAATAACACCGCTTGCCATTATAATATCGTAATTACTCATTATTTCAGCACACTTGATGTAATTCTCCAAATGGTTCTTGCCTTTTTTCATGCGTTCGACTACTGCCGGGCTACCGCTCTCTAAGCCAATTGTAATTTGCTTCAACCCACTGTCGACTATTTCATCAAGTATATTCTTCGGTGTCCTGCATATTTCATCAGCTCTACTGTCACATATCCATTGTAATTTATGTCTTTTCATAAGTTTAGATATAAATAATGTGCGTTCCGATTTTGTGAAAATTGTAGCATCATACATGATACATTCTTTAAACTTATGTAGTTTCATTAAGTTATCAATATCTCGCTCAACTTTATTAAGCGGTATAAATATCAGTTTGCGCTTGTTCATGGTCGCACAAAATGTACATGCGCCTATACACGAATAACTCGAAATGTAAATAAATCTCTCAGTTTCAGGATTTACATACTTTTCAATATCACATAAGTTCCATGGAAGTTCGTATTCGCCAGTTTCCATGTATCCTTGAATAATTCCATCTATATTCGGATCCGCTAATGTTTGTTCAGGAAGTAATGTCGCATGGTTTCCACCTAGTATAATGTTTTTGTAAGGCAATAGTTTTTTAATCTGCTTTATCAGTCTGTATCCATCAGTTATCTGGTATCCTGTGAATGCCGTCACAAAAATTGAATCAGCCCATGTTATATCTTGCATTTCAAGCGTCTTCAATCGTTCATCATGTATTCTTACCTCTGCTCCATGGTTAATCCAATATGAAGCAACGGCCAATGCTGAAAACGGCATATAGTGCCATTTGCCGCTCTCCTTAAGTTTGGGGAATATTATTAAAATTTTATTCATAATGCCCTTTCATTTAAAGTAGAGGTAGTTGCACTCTATTTTTAAGCATAAGAAAAGGCAGGGAGTGCGTTCCTGCCTCGGCGTTGCAACACCGTCTTATGCCAATATTTTATTCATATTCTCGCTCCAATTATCTTTTAAAATTAAACCATTCTTCCATGCTTATTAGTTTTAATTTTCTCGGTTTCTGTATAGGCGAAACTAGTTGAATTGCTCTCATAAGCATATCTTCGTTTATCAGAAATGTCTCACATTCCTTATCATATCTAAGCATCAAACTGCGGGCGGGTCCCTGCGTAAACATATTGTACAATTCAACGCCTTTATTCCATTTTTCGCATTCATTGCATTGAATGGCGTTGATTCCAATGGTTATGGAGTTTTTCCTGCTCAGGGTTGGCTTTATGTTTTGGTTGCGTTGAAACAATCTCTTAATAAATTTAATCATTTTCATACTCGCTCCTTAAATATTCAGATATTCTTATATTATAAGTTTCCATTAAATATTGAGCATCAAAGAAGTATTCCGACCTCGGTTTGACAACAATAGAGCCGCCGAAACCCCTTTTAAAAACTGCAATACCTTTTTCCTTATCTGTCGGGCATTCGTACAGGCTGTTTTGCGGCTGTTCACCCATTTCCAAATATTTAATGCCGTCCGCTTGCAGCACCTTAATTGCTTTCCAAATTAAAAAGTGCGATACATTCAAATCCTTGCGTTCTGGCTCGGCACAGCCCATAAAATAGTAAGCACATCTATCCCAGTGCAAGATGAGGACATATCCAGCAATCTTCCCTTCGTGCCTTGCAACAAACAATGTCGCCCGCCCTCTATTAAGCCATTTATCTAGTATTTCAAAGGCTGTGTCCGGCCTTGTCCGTTTTCCTGCAATCCTGAAATAATCTACCTTAAAGTCATGCAGGCAGCTTTTTATGCTAAAATACATGTTGCTTGATAGATACTTTTCGGCTTTCTTAATCGAGCTCCTGTGCCCCTTGCTCGGCTTTACGTCTTGTAAATCAAGGATACAAGTATAGCCATTAATCGCCAAATAGCTCTTAATTTGCGAATCAACTTGTATACGCTTTATGTTATATTCATGTGCCAAGTCCTTTATTGCTGATAATATTTTTTTATCATCATCAAATCCGGGAGAATAAAATTCCTCGCCTTCTTGAACCAATGGAATAAATTTATTATTTAAAAAAAAGGAACGGTCCGAATAAACCATTCCATGTTTGCTATTTAGCAGGTATTCTAGCCATTCTTGTGATCGCCAGAAATTATCCATTATTAATCCTTCTTTTTTTATCAAATTTTTTGTTGTTCCCAATCTTTGCATATATGATCTACGAATGTCTGTTTTGTATCTGCCATTCTATAATTATCACAATTCCATTTTCCAGTAAATGTTTTATCCTCTAGCTTACTACATCCTAAACACGTTTTACATTTGCCTTTCATAATATCCATAATAATATTATCACCTCAAAACGAAAATTTTAGCCCCGGTGAGGTCAATCTCCGAGGCTAAATTAAAGGGGGTCAAAATGTGAGGTTAATCTTTGACAATTTCAGTATAACACAATACAGTTGAAAAAAGGTGTACTAAACGTGTACTAAACGTGTGTTTTTTCATAATTTTAGTATAACACAATACAGTTGAAAAAAGGTGGATAAAACGTGGGTTTTTACTTGTTTTTTGGGTGATTAGGATGAGTACATCTATTTTTTTTATAATAATAGCAAGGTTTCTTATCTTTTTTTTTACTTAAATCCTCGTCACTAAATATTGTTATTGTTTTTCCGCTTGTATCCCTATATGTTGTTTTTTTTATTATAGGTATATGCTGTCCATTACACCAATATCCTTTATTTGGACATTTTTTATTTATAAAATTTTTAAATGTGTTTCCCATTTTTATCACCCTTTGACTCTTAATAATTTCTCTTGTATTTTTTTTATAATATTGCAATCTAACGCTCTACAATAATCTTCGTTTAAATCTACTTCTATTGATATTTCACGCCAATTATATTTCGGTCTTCTTATGTCATTTTTCATGGGACTTATAAAATATCTCATTTCTATTATGCTACGTGCCGGTTCTTTAAGATAATAGTATATGCTGTTTATTGCTCTCAATAATCTCATTTTCTCGTCTAATTCATTCTCTAAATCTGCTATCTCCTCTATTCTTGTTAGGGCCATTATTTCAGTCTTAGATACATTATTATGCGTTTTAGGCTCGTCCGTTATGACTGTCGCTTTTAATCCTGATATATTCATTTTTTTGTATGTATCAAGTGCTTCTTGTAGGTTCTTAACTTCTTTTTTGAGGTTTTCATAATTATGTAAATAATGGCGTATTGTATTTGTATTCATAATCGCATCCTCCATTAAATTAATTATATGTCTTCATACCAAACGTTCAGTTTGCACTCTTCGGTTCTAGGAGTTTTCCCCCTTTAATTCACAAGCATTACAAGCATAGGGACAAATATCCTTTTTCATTGTAAAATTACTACCAATCCATTCTTCATTGAGTAAACACCACCTTGACATAACCTCACTCCTTTGCATTTTCTATAGCGTTACTTACTTATTGTGATAATTGAATTTTCTTATAAAACCTTTAAACCATAACTGATGAAAAAATAATAGTCCACCTTTATTACTTTGAAAATGATAATAACCCTTCTTTTCTTCATCAAACCAATAAAAATGTGGAAATTTTAGCTTAAGAAGCTCATCTATCCATAAACCTCTTTTATAAATTATAATTTTATTGGGTTTTTTTAACTTTACAATAATCGCCTTTAATAGACAATTATTCCAAGACATGTCTAATCCATCATAATATTTTGGCTTTGGCTTTGGCAAATAGCAATAGTAAATTATCGCTACAACGAATATAGCTATATACCAATATATAACCAAAAACACCTCTGAAGTTAAGAGTTTATATATCATCTACTTTCCCCCTTTATAAAATCTTAGCCACAAGCCACTATCCCTTTAGGGTAGTGGTTGTTGACCAGTCACAGAATTTTCAACCATAAACTTTTTGATTTCTTTATAATCTGCCATTATCCATCAACCTCCTTTAACAAGCTTTTCGCCTTTTTTTTGATCTTCGCAAGTGTCCTACTTACCTGAGGTTGAGATGTTTTTACTGCTCTTGCGATTTCTGCTTGACTTCTGCTTTTTAAATGAAGGCGTAAAATTTTCAATTGTTCATTGTTTAAAAGTTTCCTTAGTGCCTTTAATTTTTCTTCAAGTTCCATATTTCTAATTACTTCTTCCTCGGTATCAAAGCCACTGTCAATAATTTCCTCGATGGTAATTTTTGATCCATCTTTCCCAATATATGAAGAATCTTCAAGTGATAATGGTCGCTGCATAGATTGCACGGCATTACGTAAATCTTCGCGCGAAACTCCTAATTTTGCACATATTTCATCTTCGCTTTTCGCTTGCTCTTTCAATTTATTTACTTCGTAAAACAAACTCATAACTGGTCTGGAAACATTTATGATTGAGTATTCATAATCTCGGCGATATCTTTTTATCTCACATATAATAATCGATGATGCATAAGTAGAGAACACAAAGCCAAGTTCCGGTTTGAATTTTTGTACTGCTTTCCAAAGTCCAATCAATCCGCATTGAAAGTATTCTTCTTCCTGTGTACCGATCGCGCGCCTGAAGTATTTACGGATGATTGTCCAAACAAGATTTTTGTTTTCATCTATGAATTTATTTGTTAATTCCATGTCTCTTTGAGCTTCTGCAGCTGATACCACATTCACCCCCTCCAATTCTCTACTTATTTTCACAAGTCTTTTATTATCAAAAAAGCATCAGTACCTTCAATGATAAATATTTCCTTGCCATTTTTTTCTATAGAATACCCACAAACCTTTTCAAGCTCAAGCTGAGGATAGCTTGTTTTGCACATGTCAAGAATTTCAGTCATTGCCAATGTCCTTAATAGCTTTAATGACATTTTAATCTCTTTTTGATTCTTCTTTGTCTCAGGAGCTTCCATCGTGTAGTATGTTTTTCTAGTAGACATCAATCCTCCCCACCTTTGCATTTTTTAATTTCAAGTAGTTTCCCATATATATCCTTATAATACTTTTTGTCTGCAATTGCTTCTTTTAGTTGTGTAATATTTTCGAACCTGCTATCTCTGCTTTTGTCATTTGCCCCGCCCTTCTCTGAAATAACCAGTATTATACTTTCCGAAATAATTGCCTGTCTGCTCATTCCAGAATAAAACGTCCTGCCTGTACTCATCCACTTCAACTTCAAGCTTGTCCACCTTATTTTGCAACAGTATAAGATCGTCAAATGGTTGAACTACATCACAGCTACTTAAATAGTTTTGATTAATGTCTATAATTTGATTTTCTAGGTCCACAACTATAATTTTCAGTAATTTCAAATCAGAGTCATACTGCCTAAACACATCTACAACACATAACATGACTATAATTATTAAGGTTAGGACCAATGCGTTAAAGAATCTTTGCTTCATGTTAACCCTCCCAGTTCCATAATTTCTGCATTCCCTTTGCTGGTATTGGCTCTTCTAAAGGCTGAATGTCTTCCAAAATCCAAGCATAACGTCCTAAAGAATAATCACCAAATGCAAGTTCATTTCCCTTAACTGTCATTCCGTTTTCAAGGTCAGCCTGTTCATCATCGGTGTTACCTATTACCCTGACACACGCCACCAATTTTGCAGTTGCAACAACCCTCCCAAACGGCCCGACTCCACGCTCCAGATAATAGAACCACGAACCGGTATAATCCTTGATTCCAAGTAATCTCGCAAACACTCTGCACATTTTTTTCCCTAAAATAGGCATTTTCTTAGCTACGTGAATTGCCATTCTTTTCCCAATCAATTCCTTTGGGGCTTTCCAGCTTCTTGTTTCGATTTTCTTATCTCCCTTGGTTATAAGCAACGCCCAGGGTTGCCAAAGTGTAATAGTTTTCATAAGTGACCCTCCTTTACTGAACTAAATTCTTATATTGAAAATTTAATTATTCCTTCCGGCTTAATCTTTGTTACAGGCTTAGGTATATTAAAATTTTCCCATAACGCTGTATTCTTTTGGTAGTTGTCTCCGTATTCCCACGGGTTAAATGTGGCTATCTGTCTCATAATTTAATTCACCTGATATAATTCTTTTACGTACTTCATAATCAAAATAATAAGGTTTTCCTGCCCCATCTGACCTTAATGAAAAAAAATCACACATATATTTATCCTCCTATTTTAATGTGGTGTACCGCTATTACTTAGGTTCCCATTCATATATAACTTTTGCGTTGTCACACATTTGGTGTAATATCCATATTTTACCGTCAAAACTTGGAACTAAACCTAAATTCCATAAGTCAATGCAGGGTTGAAATGGGTTTTTATCTGCTTCGTGTCCAATATATTTCCAATTTGCAATAATATAAAATGACGATATATAGGCCCAGACCGAAGCCCAGACCGAATCCCTGACCGAATCCCAGACTGAAGCCCAGACCGAATCCCTGACCGAATCCCTGACCGAATCCTTGACCGAATCCTTGACCGAATCCCAGACTGAATCCCAGACCGAATCCTTGACCGAAGCCTTGACCGAATCCCAGACCGAATCCCTGACCGAATCCTTGACCGAAGCCTTGACCGAAGCCCAGACCAAAGCCCCGACCGAAGCCCTGACCGAATCCCTGACC
>Ga0114919_10002156_pt1 | contig 15910 bp, 15 predicted proteins | sample BlataG_FD_88682 | JGI IMG/M metagenome (GOLD analysis project Ga0114919, IMG submission 88682) | Deep subsurface microbial communities from Black Sea to uncover new lineages of life (NeLLi) - Black_00105 metaG | ecosystem: Environmental > Aquatic > Marine > Oceanic > Sediment | place: Atlantic... | reverse complement strand
CACGGTTTTTATTCCTGCCCATATATGGACGCCGTGGTTTTCCGTGCTGGGTTCCAAATCCGGGTATGATACCATTGAAGAATGTTTTGGGGATCTTGCAAACCACATCTTTGCAGTGGAGACTGGACTGTCATCTGATCCGGCCATGAACTGGCTCTGCTCATTCTTAGACGAATATACCATTATTTCAAACTCAGACGCCCACTCGCCCGAAAAACTGGGAAGAGAGGCGAATCTGTTTGATGCAGACCTTTCTTATTCAGGAATCACTGCTGCAATGAGAGGTAACGGTCCCGATAAATTCCTTGGTACGATTGAGTTCTTTCCCCAGGAAGGCAAGTATCATTTAGACGGACACCGAAAGTGCGGTATCTGCTGGACACCTCAAGAGACAGCGCAACACGGCGGGATTTGTCCGGTATGCGGCAAAAAGGTAACAGTAGGGGTATTGAACAGGGTCATGCAGCTTGCCGATAGGATGGACCCGGAGGCCCGGCCTCAAAAAGAGCCATTCTATTCCCTGACTCCCTTGAAGAATCTTATCGCAGAGATCAAGGGAGTTGGCCCAAACAGCAAAGAGGTGAATAAGCAGTACGAACACCTGTTGCAGAAAGGTGGTGCAGAGTTCTCTATTCTCCTTGATCTCTCGTATGAGCAAATCGGGGAGATCGGCGGTGAAATACTGCGAGAGGGCATAAAAAGGCTCAGGAACCGTGAGGTTTATATAGAGGAGGGATATGACGGCGAATTTGGCCAGGTAAAGGTATTCAGACCAGGAGAGATTCAGTCTCTCTCATCTCAGATATCATTCTTTGATCAGGCGTACGAAAAGCCGGATAAAAGAGGTATTACTGTTGAAGATTTGAATGTGCATATTCCTGAAAAAAAGGGATTGGTTGTTCCACGAGAGAAAAAGGTGGAACGCAGTGAAACGGAATATGGGTTTGCGCTGAATCCAATTCAAGAGGAGGCAGTAAATCACTATAAAGGCCCGTGCCTGATCCTTGCGGGACCTGGCACCGGGAAGACATTCACCTTGACCATGAGGATTGCCAGGCTTGTTACTCATCGGGGAGAGGATCCCGCTTCTATCCTGGCTATTACCTTTACCAACAAAGCAGCAGAGGAGATGAAAAAGAGAATAGCAGCGGCCTATGCAGATGAACATATAAGCAAAAAGGTCACCATTGCTACCTTTCACTCCTTTGGGATGTCCTTGCTCAGAGAATATGCTGCTACCTTTGGGAGATCAGGAGATTTCGCTGTATTTGGCGATGATGAGAAGGCCTATATTCTGAGATCATGTCTGGGCCTTAAAAGGCGAGATTTTAAAAAGTTTGCAGAAGGCATACGGTTAGCAAAAACCAGGATGCAACTCCCCTCAGAACTGGAAGATGATGAGCTTGCAAATTATTATGCTGCCTATGAAGACTGGCTTAAGAAGGAAGATGCTTTTGACATAGATGATCTTATTGTTTACCCGGTGAGGCTCCTGAGAGATGGCGCTGGAACCGGAGCAGCAATCAGGGAAAGGTATCCGTGGGTATGTATAGACGAATATCAGGACATAAATCTCGCCCAATACCAATTAATCAGGCTTCTTGCACCTGACAAGGACTCGAATATTTTCGCCATTGGCGACCCTGATCAAGCCATCTATGGCTTCAGAGGAGCTGATAATATCTTTATTCAGAGGTTTAGGGATGACTATCCTTCTGCCTCCATCTATGAGCTCAGGGCATCATACCGGTGTCCAAAGACAATCCTTGAGGCATCCGATCAGGTTGTGAGGCCTGGGGGAGGAAGGAATGCATTGGAGGGATTAGGGGAGGGCGTATCAATTGGCATCCAGGAGTGCCCCACCGCAAAAAGCGAGGCAGAGTTTGTGGCTAGAACTATAGAGAAACTCATGGGAGGTGTTCGATTTTTCTCTCTTGATAGCCAGATTACCGATGGGAGCGAGGATGGAGAGACACCTTCTTTTTCGGATTTTGGGGTTTTGTTCAGGCTTTCAAGGATGGCTCCTGATATTGTCAAGGCCATGAATGATCATGGTATCCCTTTTCAGGTTGTTGGGGAAGAGCCTTTCTTCAGGCATGAGCCGATGAGCACTGTTATAGATATCCTTCGCATGATTGTGATGCCATCAAATACGATACTGTTTCAAAAATTAGACGAAAAGAAGATAGATGGATTTAGTGAAACTTCTCTTTTAGAAATAACAGAGAATTCTCAATTACACTCGGCTGAGCAATATATCAGGGAAATCATTGCCACGTATCTCCCTGACATCATGGTTACTCAAAAAGATGATGTTGATAGGCTCCTCGCCCTTTCCACTCCATATGGAACTGATATCTCCTCCTTTCTCTCATTTCTGCAATTAGGGAGCGGTGTTGATACCTACAGCAAATCGGCAGAGCAGGTTGCACTCATGACACTCCATGCGGCAAAGGGCCTGGAATTTTCATACGTTTTTATTATTGGCTGCGAAGATGGTCTCTTGCCCTATACCCTGTTTACCAAGGGTGATTCTGACCCAGAAGAGGAAAGAAGGCTCCTGTATGTGGGCATGACAAGGGCTAAAAGAATGCTCTCTTTAAGCCATGCAAAAAAGAGGAACCTGTATGGTAGAACTTTTACACTGCGTATTTCTCCCTTTTTAGACAGCATAAAAGAGAAGCTGGTGAAAAGGGCGAAAACAGAAAAGAGGGAACGGTATGTAAAGGACAGGCAACTTTCCCTTTTTTCCTAACCTGGACAAAGCCAGAGACGCTATCAATGAGATACAGTTGAAAAACTAACAATATGTCTATCCTTACCTGAAGCAGCAAATTTCAACTTTTTCTATCTCTTCCTGCCTTCAAAAGCCAAAATTAGAATTGCTGATCAAAGACAATGCCGCTTGCAAATGCTTCTTTTTTATTGTATATGAATAAGTGGATAATTTCAGTAATGATTGGGAGGTGAAAGATATGCCCAAAGAAAATCTAACCCTCAGAATCGACAGAGAATTAAGGAGTATATTTGCCACAATAGCCAGGGATGAGGGCCGCTCTTTAAACAGGCAGATAGAGATGGTTTTACGTGATTGGGTGAAAATGAAAGAGCAATTACATCCAACATTTGTAGCTGATATCAAGGAAGCAATCTCAGGGCTCAGGGCGGGAGAAAAAGAGCCTGTCTGGAAAGGATGAATTCTTGTATCGTCAATCTGCCTTTAAAAAATATAACCGCATAAAAAAGAAACTCCCTTTGCCGTTAAGAAATCAGATAAATCTTATCGAGGATGAAATCGCCCTAAATCCTTATTCTGGTGAAAAAAAGAAAGGGGACTTGAAAGATGTCTTTGTCATGAGATTTACCCTCCTGGGAGAGGAATACCTTCTTGCCTATAAAGTTGATGAAAGAGAAAGGGAAGTCATTTTTCTAGCCATTGGGGGACATGAGAACTTTTACCGTGATTTAAAGAGATATCTTGAATCATGAGTGGAACGGTGTCAGGCAGCGGACTATGTTAACAAATGAGGTCGGAAAATGTAACGGAAACCTATAGCGGAGACCTTTAGGTCTTCAACTTGGAAGAATTCGGCAGGTGGCTTGTGGAGCTGCTCCTTTCTGAGAGAACAGTGAAAATCCTACCATACCAGGTAGTGAAATGATAAGTGAATGAGACATATGAAAAATGACCGGGACAAGAATAATAAAGTAGTAAGCCTTGAAGAGGTTTGGAAGGCAAGAAAAATGGGTGGCTACGCGGTAGCTATCCTGAAAGATACCAAGAGAATAGCCTTGGCTGTAGAAACAAGGACCTGTGTCCTCTGCGATACCATGAAGATGTGCGTGAATAAAACCGGCCTGTGTGCTGCCTGCTACCTTAACCTGAGTCCCAGGGAGAAAAAGGTTGCAGACGAGGAGGCACTGCATAAGGAAATCCAGTTGGTTGTGACCGATGACCGGTGGGGAGAAGAGGAAGATGAATAGGAAAAGAGTCAACCCTTGTGGGGGCAATCGTTAGAGCGCCGGTACCTTGAGTTGAACGTGAGATCAAAAACTCTGAGCCTCTCTGGCCTCCGTGAGAGAAAAATGAATGTCCCGTGATCAATCTTGCGTCCTTTGTGTGCTAGCAAATGAGCCAGCTCAGGCATTAGGCGTAGTCACCAACTGCAAATTAATCATACGGGGTTAAGATCTCAAAGTCCTGATCTGTTACGAGAACTGTATGCTCGAATTGGGCGGAGAGGCTCCCATCATCGGTGACAACGGTCCAGTGATCAGGAAGCACATGGAGGTTGTGTTTTCCGAGATTTATCATTGGTTCTATGGTAAACACCATTCCAGGAACAAGGGTGAGACCCTGGTGTTTTTTTCCAAAATGGGGAACTTGAGGCGGTTCATGAAAATCGAATCCAACGCCGTGGCCCACATACTCTCTGACAACTGAGCAGCCCTGGCCTTCTGCGTATCTCTGAATAGCATACCCAATATCACCAATTGTATTCCCCGGGATCGCCTGGCGAACACCACGCCTCAGGCACTCGCGGGCAACTGCAACGATCTTTTGGGCATCTTTGCCTGGAGTACCCACAAAGAATGTCTTGCTCACATCCGCGTAATATCCATTCACTATTGGAGTAACATCCACATTCACAATATCGCCATGCTTCAATATAGTTTCATCCGGAATCCCATGACAAATCACGTTATTGAGTGAAGTGCACACACTTTTCGGAAAGCCATGGTAATTGAAGGGGGCAGATCGGGCGTTATTTTTTTTGGTAAGTTCTTCCACCATAGTATTGATGTCATTGGTGGTAATTCCCGGTTTGATACGTTCCTCAACATGGTTGAGAATATCAAGTGCAAGCATGGCGGCTTTTCTTATGCCGGCGATATCTTCCTTTTCCTTGAGTCGAATATTATGTTGAGCAGCATACTGAGCTTTTATGGTTTGAAAATCATAGGGAGAGATCGCTCTCTTTAACTTCTTCTTTAATCTTTTGTAGTTCATATCTTATCGTGGATATGGTACATGGTAACGCTAATTCTTTTTAGTGAAAGCGATGATAGGAGAGATAAGCCAGCTGGTCAAGGATTTTTCCAAAATCTCAGTGAGTATTGGTCGTACACCTTTTCAGACCTGCTTAACAAAATAGGAATCGATGGCTCGTAACGATGGATGGAGAAAACCCTAGGGCAAGAAGGGATCTTGATTTTTTCCCGGCACAGACTGCTGACCGAAGTCTCATTATGATCAAGGACAGGCTTGGTCTCGTAGAGGAGGGTAGGGCAATCGGCCAGGAGCTCTATAAGATAATGACCCTGCTGGATGGAACCCACTCGTTGAGGGATATTCAGATAGAGCTGATGCGGCAGCAAGGAGGACAGTTGGTGTCAATGGAGGAGATTGAGGTCCTCTTAAACCAACTTGATGCCTCCTATCTTCTCGATAGTCCACGATACAGGGAGGCAAAAAAAGAGATTGTTTCTCGTTTTACAGTCCAGCAGGTACGATACTGCTCCCATGCTGGGCTCTCATACCCAGAACAGGAAGAGGAACTCAGGAGGCGATTGGAAAGCATTCTGACGATTCAGGATGTTCCGGAACTTCCCCGTGGCAAGATAACCGCCCTCGTGGCTCCCCACATTGATTTGGAGGTAGGAAAGAGGGTTTATTCAAGCGCATACCAGGCGATACGAGGCCTTGAACTGGAACGGGTGATTCTGTTAGGTGTAGGTCATTCTATGACCAACGTCATGTTTTCGTTGACTAGCAAAGCCTTTGAAACACCATTGGGCAAGGTAGAAATCGATCAGGAAAGCGTGAAGGAATTGATGAAAGCAGGAAATGATATTCTTTCGATAGACGATTTTGCCCATAGAGACGAGCATTCTATTGAATTTCAGCTCATTTTCCTGCAGCAGATTCTTAGGGATAGTACTTTTACCATAGTCCCTGTTCTCTGTGGTTCTCTCATGGGGGGCTTGCCAGCCTATAATAGGGAGACATATCAATCTAAAGCAGGAGATTTCTTGGGGATTTTAGCCGGGGCTGCAAAAGATGAAAAGACGATTTTGGTAGCAGGGGTTGATTTTTCCCATATTGGGCCAAAGTTTGGCCACGATATGCCTGCTTCATTCATCATTGGTGAGTCGGAAAAGCATGATAGACAACTTCTGGATTTTCTGTGCGCCGGGAATGCTGATGGATTCTGGGAGGAGTCTGAAAAAGTACAAGATAGATATAATGTGTGTGGTTTTTCTGCCCTTGCCTGCCTTTTGGAAACCACTCCCCCCAGTCAAGGAACTCTCTTAGCTTATGAAACATACCGAGAAGAACCTACCAAATCAGCAGTGAGCTTCGCTGCAGCCATCTTCACAAGCCCAGTTCTGTAATGCAAAAAAATACGTGATTCCCAAAGGTTGTGACAAACCCTTCAACAATGTTCGAAAGTTGTGAGAGGGTTCTTAGTCGTTTTGAAAACCCTCCCGCTTGGCAGGATGGTGTAGATCAGCTTTGCTAGTGAGAAGATTGATTTTTTGTTCTCTCGCCCGCTTTGCCTTGCACAATACTGCAAGGCTCGCTTGAGCCCGCAGAGCCCGCTGAGTGAAATGGTTATGGCCTGATTTTTTGGCCCCAGTTAAATAGGCTGTGGCCTAGTGGAATAGAAACAAGCATTCCACCAGGATACGATCATTGTTCCCTACAAGGCGCGGTAAAGATTCAACGGCACAGGGACGGAAAAATCAGGCCAAACTCTCAGCCCTTTCGGACCGAAGTACGATGGTGATAGATTTTGACTGAGAGCATCATACCTGATAAATACGCTACGCGCAGCGTTGGAGATTGATCTGAATTCCCCTCGCAGGAATTCAGATCAGAACCCTCGCCCTGTTAAATAAGAGCGCTAGTTGATATTATTTGGGTAGTTATTGTCTTCGATTCCATTGATGCCCCATGTAATAGGCTCCCTATTTAACAGGGTAAACCTTTGAGAACTCTGTGAGAGACACATAAGACCCTTGCATTTGAGTTAAGGAAGGAGCCCTGAGATATAGGGAGTTGAGGTTTACGGATTAGGAAGCAGGATGCTGATTGAACTTCTGATAGGCAGAGTAGAGTCTCTGGCATATGGTAATAAATCCTCCAATAACCAGTATCCAGAGTCCCACAAGGAGATATTTGGGAAACAATAACATGAGGAAGATAATGAGGATTCTTTCTGGCCTTTGGAAAACGCCTATGGAGCCAAATTCCAGAAAATTCTCTGCCTTTGCTTTAATGTAGCTCGTAATCAAGGAGGCAATAAGGGTTAAGAGGGAAAGGAGAAAGATGGTTCGGTTTCCGATCTTGAACGCATAGAAAATAATGGCAAATAATATAGCACTGTCAGAGAACCGATCCATCACCGAGTCCAAGAAGGCACCAGCGGGTTTGGCGCTGTTGTTCCGCCTGGCCACTATGCCGTCGAGTGCATCAAAAAACGAAAATAGTAAAAAAAGCCAAGATCCTAATATCCAATTCTCGAAATATATCAAAATAGATGCCAGCACGGTGCCGAGGAAGGCGATTATGGTTAAGAGAGAAGCCGTGAACCGGTGTTTGATCAAAAAATCTGTGAAAGGTCTTGCAGTCCTCTCGAAGGGGCCTTTCAGTAGATGAATCATGTGATTTTTTCCTTTGTAAAGCCGATGGGCACACCGTACCACTTTAAGGTATAGTAAGGGAAATGTTCCTTTCGGTCAAGGCAATGTTTTGGCAAAAGCTAAATTATTAAGCTAAATTATTAAGCTAAATTATTAATTGACAGTTCAAAAATAAACTACTATGTAGAAAACCTTTAACTATTCTATTCTGGGGAAGATTCGAGGGGTTATCTTGAGAAAGCTCGAACGGGGTAAAGAGACCTAGTTGAGTATGGCTACGAAATCCAAGCGGGGTTCTATAATAATAGACGCAGAGTTGTGCAAGGGGTGCTATCTGTGTGAATCAGTGTGCCCGTTCAATCTGATTTCTGTTTCCGACAAGTTGAATCAGAAGGGATATCATCCTGCTGTATACAATGAGGAAGGAATAGGGATTGAAAAGCATAGGTGCAAAGGTTGTGCGCTCTGTGCACTGGTATGCCCCGATGTAGCTATTGAGGTATATCGTGAGTGAAAAAATGTTATTACGAGGTAGTCACGTTATTGGAGAGGCAGCGATGAGGGCTGGCTGCCGCTTTTATTTTGGCTACCCTATAACCCCACAAAATGAGCTTACCGAATATATGGCAAGTGGGTTGGATGCTCTTCCTGATGGCGTGTTTATCCAGGCTGAGAGCGAATTGGCTGCTATTAATATGGTTTTGGGTGCTTCAATGGCTGGTAAAAGGGCCATGACCTCTTCATCCAGTCCTGGAATAAGTTTGAAACAGGAAGGAATTTCGTATTTAGCTGCTCAGGAGCTTCCTGCAGTTATCGTTAACATCATGAGGGGTGGACCTGGCTTAGGCAATATTGCCCCGGCTCAGGGAGATTACTTCCAGGCTACGAGGGGTGGCGGACATGGGGATTACCGGACCATTGTCTTAGCCCCGGGAACTATCCAGGAACTAGCCGATCTCACAAGGAAGGCCTTTGAGTATGCTGATAGATACAGGATTCCTGTTATCATTTTGGGCGATGGAATGATGGGTCAAATGATGGAGCCGGTCGAATTTCGGGAGCCAATTGATCCTGCCTCTCTTCCCTTAAAACCGTGGGTTCTTGATGGTGCAAAAGGCAGGCCCAGCAGAATTGTTAAATCGCTGATACTGGATACCTCGGCCATGGAGGAACACAACTGGAAACTGTATAGAAAATACCAGATGATAGAAGATGAAATACCTGAGGTGGAACGGTTCTTAACTGATGATGCGCGGCTGGTGCTGCTCGCCTATGGAACAGCGAGCAGAATAGCAAAGGGAGCAATTAAACGAGTACGGGAAATGGGGCTCAAGGTAGGCCTCTTGCGGCCTAAAACCCTCTGGCCATTTCCCAAGAGGCCTTTGGTGGAGATTAGCCGATGGGTATCTGATTTTCTCGTGTTCGAGATGAATACCGGGCAGATGTTAGAGGATGTTAAGCTCTCTCTGGAGGGCAGGAGAAGAGTCCATTTTTATGGCAGGCCAGGGGGAATAATATCTACGCCCGATGAGATTGCCAAAGTTATCAACAACATATACTTTAGGGAGGGACTTGAATCAGAGGAATAAATGAAACAGGTTTTTGGGAGACCAGAAAGTTTAAAGGAGGCGGCTTTTCATTACTGCCCTGGTTGCGGGCACAGCATTATTCACCGGTTGGTTGCTGAAATTATTGATGAATTAGATATCAAGGAAAAAGTAATTGGTATTCCGCCGGCAGGTTGTGCAGTGCTTGCCTATAATTATTTTGATATTGACATGGGAGAGGCACCTCATGGCAGAGGTGCAGCCGTTGCTACAGGGCTGAAGAGGGCACTGCCGGATAGGGTTGTTTTCACCTACCAGGGAGATGGTGACATTGCAGCTATCGGAACAGCGGAAGCGATTCATGCTGCCAATAGGGGTGAGAAAATCACTGCTATATTTGTTAACAATGGCGTATACGGGATGACCGGTGGTCAGATGGCCCCTACAACGATAGTTGGACAAAATTCAACTACGACACCAGGCGGTAGGAATCCTGATCGAGATGGTCTTCCAATTGACTTAAGTGAGATGTTAGCCCTTGCCAACGGGAGTGTTTATATTGAACGGACGTCGGTTGATTCCCCAAAAAATATCATTAAGACAAGAAAGGCGATCAAGAAGGCCTTTCAGGTGCAGATGGCAGGGCTAGGGTTCTCTTTAGTGGAGATTCTCTCGCCGTGCCCTACGAATTTCAAGATGTCCCCGGTGCAGGCAAGCAAATGGATCGGTTCTACGATGACAACTCATTTCCCGTTAAAGGTTATTAAGGATGAGACCAGTAAATCGATGGTGTAGGTTGATTGTTGTCAGTTGTCCGTTGCCTGCCTCGCCTGAGCGAGAGCGACCCGCCTGCCATTGCAAGGCACGAGCGGGCAGGTGGCGGGCAGGCAACGGACAACTGACAACGGACGCCAAAGGGGTGTCTCATGCTGGTTAAGACAGTTTTCTCAGGTTTTGGTGGTCAAGGTGTGTTAATGATGGGCTATATTCTGGCCTTGTCTGCCATGCGGGACGGGATGCAGGTAACATACCTGCCTGCCTATGGCGCGGAGGTGCGGGGAGGGACTGCAAATTGCACGGTATCCATATCAGATGAGGAAATAGCATCACCTGTAGCGTCCTTTCCGGATTACGTTATTGCTCTGAATAAGCCTTCTCTCATCAGATACGAGGGTCAGCTCAAAAGCAGGGGAACCCTCTTGTTAAACTCGGATTTAATCGATATTGATCCGAACAGGAAAGATATTGAGATTTTTAAGATACCAGCCAACACAATAGCCAAAAAGCTTAAGAGTGAGAGGACTGTAAACATGATTATGTTGGGGGCCTTGGCAGCAGCCACAAATATTATTAGTATCGATTCCTTAATGAACGGACTCACTGAAGTTATCAAGACCAAGAGCGCACGCCAAATGGAGACCAACCGGAAAGGATTGGAATTGGGTTCCCAATACGTCCTAAAAGGAGCGTAAACATGCCTGTGAAAGAGATTGATTTAACACTAAAGAACGAACCGGGACAGCTCTCAATGGTTAGTGAAATATTAGGTGCCAATGGTATTGACATCATCGCTTTTTACGTGTGCACAGAGGGCGAGCATGGGAGCCTCAGGTTTGTAGCCAATGATCCAGACAGGGCCATCACCGTGTTGAACGTAAGGGGTTATCAGATGAAGATAGAAGAAGCGATTGCCTGTGAAACACCTCATCATCCGGGAGGACTCAATTCTATTTTGAAACCTCTAAAAAAAGAGGGCATTAATGTAGACTATATCTATCCATGTCTTACCCGTCGAGGAACAGAGGGCACCGCTATCCTTATTCTCGGTGTCGCCAGTCAAGATAGGGAGCGAACCCTTAGTGTACTAAAGGAGAATTGGATTAAGGTGTTAAACGAAGAGCTTTACAGGTTGTAAATACTAATTGGTTTCATGAGTCGTAACTATTCAGCCACAGATTCACACAGATGAGCGCAGATAGTTTCAAACACAAAGAAATCACGGATATCATTCTTAAAGCTTTTTATGAAGTTTATAATGAGCTTGGTGATGGGTTTCTAGAATCTGTATATGAAAATGCCTTATATATTGTCTTAACCGGGTATGGTCTACATGTAGAAAGGCAGAAAGATATTTCTGTATTTTTTCGAGGTAGTATAGTTGGATATTTTAAGGCGGACTTGATTGTAGAGGAAAAAGTTATCACTGAACTAAAGGCAGTTCGTACTCTTGACCCTGCACATGAAGCTCAATTAATCAACTACTTGAAGGCCCGCCCGCCTCGCCTGAGGCGAAGCCGATGGCGGGCAGGCAACAAATATTGAAGTTGGCTTATTATTGAATTTCGGCAGAAAACCAGAATTCAAAAGATTTGTATTTGATAATAAAAGGAAAAAAATCAGCGATAATCAGCGTAAATCTGTGGCTGAGTAGTTGCCATGAGTTTAGTTTGTTGAATTGGTTGAACCCAACAAACCCAATAGGCTGAGACACAATTATGGATCTTGAAATGTTTTCAATGGTTTTGGAAACCCTCAAAAAGATTGGGAAAGACAGACTATCTTTAGAGACAAGACTACAGATGGACAAAGAGGGCGATTTTCCTGAAGACCTCATCCGTTTTATGCTCGGACCTGATATTGGCCTGCATCTGATTTTTATTCCGGAAGAATATGGCGGTTTGGGGGCCAGCACTGTGCAGATTGCTCAGATATCAGAGGAAATGGCTAAGATGGATATGGCGATTGCTACCTCATTTCTGGCAATCTGTCTGGGTATGGATCCCATTAGGGTAGGAGGAACAAAAGCACAGAAGGAAAAGTACATTCGGCGAATCGCTGATGAAGGGCTCATTGTGGGCTATGGTGTCACTGAACCTGAGGCCGGCTCAAATGTGCAGGCACTCAAAACAAAGGCTGAAAGAGTCCTTGACGATAAAGGGAATATCAGGGGCTATAAGATAAATGGGCAGAAACAGTTTATCACCAATGGTGGGGTGGCAGATATCTTTACTATACTTTGCGATACCCCCGAAGGGCCGTCCTTTTTTATCGTTGAAAAGGGCGTGGAAGGTCTTTTACCAGGAAAACACGAGGATAAACATGGCATTCGGGCATCGAACACGGCGTCTCTAACATTGGAAGATATCTTTGTTCCGGTGGAAGATCTTGTGGGTGGGGTCGAGGGAATTGGATTGAAACAGGCCAATGCGGTTTTTGGGTATACAAGGCTTATGGTTGCAACCTTTGGCCTTGCGGCCGGGATGGCCTCTCTTGAAAAGGTTATTTCCTATGCGAAAGAACGGGTCCAGTTCGGGGCTCCTTTGATAGAGAAACAGGGTTACACTCATAAGTTCATGGTTGCCCATGCAGTAAGGCTTGAAGCAGCCAGGGCCTACATTGAAGACGTAGGCAAAAGGCTTGATGCAGGAGAGGAAGGTTTGCAGGTTGAGGGGTCTATTGCCAAGTATTTTGCTACTGAGATGGGAGATGCCATGGCCAACGACAGCATCCAGGCCCTTGGTGGATACGGGTACATGAGGGAATACGAGGTAGAAAAGATAAAAAGGGATGTAAAGATAACCACTATCTTCGAGGGCACGAGCGAAATTCAGCAGAGTATCATCTCTATCTTCAGATTGAGAGAGACCATACATACCAAAGGTGGATACTACGGCAGCATGTCAGAGGAGCTTGCCAATCTTCCAAATGAAAGCGGCGGCCCTATGGTTGCACGGGCGGTGCAGTTGCTGAATGAACTCCTGCTGATTGCACGTAAGTTTAAAGTTACCAAGTCCCAATACCTGATGTTTCTCTTAGCGGATATGATGACATGGGTTGAGGTGGCAACAGCAACGTGTTTGAAGGCATGCTCAGAAGGCTGGGAAAAGACCGTTTCAAATGAGTACATGTTAACCGTTGCCAGGCTTTTTGCGAGAGAGACGGTTGAGAAGGTTTGCTTGAACAGTTTAAAGATACTCAACACAGGCCACCAGATCCCTGAGCACATAGGTGAAAGGCTCAACTCCTTGACCTTGACCACGATGTATGAAGGGGCCCTCGCCGATATGGATCTGGTGGCCAGGGAGCTGAAATCATAATTAATAAGCCACAGATCTACACAGACAGACACGGATATTTGTTCGGGCAGCTATTAGTCTGCTTTTGTTTGCGGTTTCAGGTATCCTATGCTGGTGCTGGGGTTATCCTCGCTCAGGCTGTTCTTCTCTTTACCCCAACGACGCTTTCCTAAAATCTTTAATCATCTGAGTTTCCAGACCGGCTCCCGTTTTTCCCTGAAGGCCCGGACACCTTCTATAGCATCCTCCGTAGTGCAGAGCTCCGCGAACATCTCATCTGAGTATTCCAGGGCCTTTTCGAATTCCATGTCAGACATGGTATAGAATGCCTTCTTCCCCATCTGGAGCGCTATCGGGCTTTTGGAGGCGAGTTTGGATGCAAGGTTCATTGCTTCATCCATCAGTTTATCGGGAGGAACAACCTTGTTGACCAGCCCGATTCTCTCGGCCCTCTCCGCATCAATGAAGTCTCCGGTCAAGAGCATTTCGAGGGAGAGCTTCCTGCCCAAGGACCGAGACAAAGGAACAGCCGGGCCCATACAGAAAAGCCCCACATTAATGGCTGTTGTGCCTATCCTGGTCTCTTCAGCAATTATTGCCAGGTCTGCAGCAACTACCAGACCAGCACCATTGGCAGCAGCTACACCATGAGCAGCTACGATAACTGGTTTTTGCATATGTGCAATGGTCAGGAATGCCTTCTCCATGTCTCGTATCCATGATCTGTATTCAAGGATACTCTTCATTGGCAATACAGAGACATCAATCCCGGCACAAAAGACCCGGCCATTTCCCTTAATTATTATTACCCTGATTTCTTTGTCCTGATCCATGTCAAGCAAGGACTGGTCTAGTTCTCCTGCCAGGGTTGCAGTAAAGGTATTAAGTTGTTCTGGCCTGTTCAGGGTTATGATGCCAATATGATTTTCCTTCTCTACGATAACGGTTTCAAAATCCATTGCGCCCCCCTCATTTCTATGTGTTCTTTTTTCCCTTCATATAAGAAATACCATGTGATAGTCGTGTAATTACTGTCTCCTGGCCCATCACCTCCATTACCTCAAAGATTCCTGGACTCACTGTTTTACCTGTCAAGGCGACCCTCAACGGTTGGGCTACCTTGCCGAGCTTTATCTGGTGCTTCTCTAAAAAGGCGGAAAAGATCTTTTCGAGCTCTTTTTGGTCGAAGCCGCGTGCGCCTTTTAGATCTGACAGCAAATTTTCCAGCAATTCCACCAGTTCAGGTCGCAGAAAGTTCTCATCGGCCTCTTTGTCGAAGCTGATTTCTCTAAAGTAGAAGAGGGCACCCTGAGCCATCTCGACAAGGGTGTTCGATCTTTTTTTCAACGTTCCTACCGCCCCTTTAACCTTTTCCCTGTTTAAGTCTGAGCATCCCAGATTGGTGAGAAAGGGGATCAGAAGATCTGCAAGGTGGGCGTCATCTTCCTCTCCAATATATTTGCCATTCAGATCCAGAAGTTTTTCCATATTAAAGATTCCTGCAGAACTGCCCACATGCTCGAGAGAAAATAGATCAATAAGCTCCTGAACAGAGAACTTCTCCTGATCACCGTGTGACCATCCAAGACGAGCCAGGGCATTCAGCAGGGCGTAGGGCAGGATACCCATCTCTTTATATGCTAATACGGAGGTCGCCCCGTGTCTTTTGCTGAGTCGGGTTCTATCGGGGCCGAGAATCATGGGCAGGTGCGCGTACTGTGGAATGGGCTCACCAAGGGCCTGGTAAATGAGGATCTGGCGGGGTGTATTATTTACGTGATCATCTCCCCTGATGACATACGTAATACCCATTTTACTGTCATCGACCACAACGGCGAAATTATACGTGAAAGAACCGTCTGAGCGTTGCAAGATGAGGTCGTCAAGTTCGTCGTTATCAATAGAGATAACGCCTTTAACCAGATCCTTGAATATTGTCCTCCCGGTTAAGGGGCTCTTTAGTCTGACGACAGTGCCGGGAGCCTTTCCAAGACCAAGGTTTCTGCATGTACCATCATATTTGGGTTTCAATCCCAGTTCTTTTGCTTCTATCCTCTTCCTTTCAAGGTCCTCTGGATTGCAGTGGCAGTAATAAGCCTTGCCAGGGGAAAGGAGTTTTTCAATGCATTCATTATAGATCTCTGTCCTCTGGGATTGAAAATATGGACCCTCATCCCAGTCAAGTCCAAGCCACTTTAAGGATTCAATAATGATTTGTGTGTTCTCTTTGGTGGATCTGGCCTGATCGGTGTCTTCTATCCTGAGTACAAACGAACCGTTGTGGTGACGGGCGAAGAGCCAGTTGAAGAGGGCTGTTCTGGCTCCGCCAATATGAAGCGTGCCTGTCGGGCTCGGTGGGAATCTCGTGACAATGTTTTGTTTGTTCATAGAAGCTAGGCGTTCAAAGGTTCAGAGTCTCCCGATGAAATCGGGATTCAAGGTTCAGAGGTTCAAGGTTCGGAGTTAGTGAAGATTAACAGAAAAAAGCAACCCTGAACCTCTGAACCGTTACCAGGGAAACAATCTATTAGTGTCAGATACCTCTTAGTTCCAGTCAATTTGTGTTATGCAGATGAGCGCAAAGCCCTTAAGCTCAAACCAGGGGGAACAGGGAAAATGGGCTTATGACTCAAAACCTTT
>Ga0114919_10002155_pt1 | contig 15911 bp, 19 predicted proteins | sample BlataG_FD_88682 | JGI IMG/M metagenome (GOLD analysis project Ga0114919, IMG submission 88682) | Deep subsurface microbial communities from Black Sea to uncover new lineages of life (NeLLi) - Black_00105 metaG | ecosystem: Environmental > Aquatic > Marine > Oceanic > Sediment | place: Atlantic... | reverse complement strand
AGTTATGTGGGGGGTATATAAATAAAAAGCTTTTCGGTTTTATTCTCTCGTTAAATCATAAAAGCATGCTTTATGTTGCAGTTGGTAATTATATGTTCCCCATGATTTGACGGAGTTAAGGTTTAAGATAACCAAAAATGATGAAACACTATATGAAACTTTTTATTATCTTTATATAGTTACTGCACTATTTCTTTTTATGTCTAAACGCCGGAAACTACTATTGCTGACAGTATCTCTTGCAATAAGCCTCTTAACTATACTTTTCATACTCTTTTTTAGTCCCTACAAAATAACCCCTGCGACAATTGATGCTCTTGCAAGAATCAACCCGTTTTATCTGTCATTAGCAATTGTACTGCATGGCGTGTCTTGGATAGTATGGGGCTGTCGGCTAAAGATAATGAGTGATTTTGTTGGAAAAAGTGCTGGAGGTGGAAAAGGAGAAGTAAATGATTTGAAACTGCTAAAATCAATAAAGATAATTTTAGCCAGCCTCTTTGCAGCCTGCATAACACCTTCTCAATTTGGCGGCGAACCTGTGAGAATTTACCTGCTGAAAAAAAACGGGCTTTCTGTTGGGGATGGAACAGCAGTTGTTTTTGGTGAGCGAGTACTGGACTTTATCGTTATCTCGATTGGTGCCGCAATAAGTTTTCTGATGTTTAGAGCAGTATTATCCAACCATTCAATCATATACACCATTTTTACGGTCATCGGAGCTTGTCTCTTTGTGGGCATTATACTCATGGCTTTAGCTCTATTGCATCCTGAGAAGGCGAATAAACTCGCTGAAGTATTGTTTTCAAAAATAAAAATTAAACGACTGGAAAGGATAAAGGATAAGTTCTATCAAGAGATGAACAATTTTTTCGGTGCCGTAAAGAGATTTCGGTACGAAGGGAAAGCCACTCTCGGGTTTGCTTTACTTCTTACCATCGCATTCTGGTTGGTTACGTTCATAGTTCCTTCGTTCTTACTGCTTGGTTTCGGTGCGAATCCCGTTTGGATTTACTCAATCGCAGCACAATTTATCTTCATTCTAATCGTTGCAGTGCCTATAACTCCTGGCGGCAGCGGCATAGCGGAAGTTAGCTTTACTTATCTATATCACACACTGGTAGGAGCACCCATATTAGGAGTTTTTGTGATTTTATGGAGATTAAGCACGTATTATGTGGACTTGATTACAGGTGGTATTACCAGCGTAAAAATTCTCAGCGAGACGCCTTGAAGCATCCACGCTATTCTATCCGCCTGAAGTATCGTAACCCACTTATTTTTTTCACTTTCTTGCCTATGGCAAGTCGCGCATCACCATATAACCAGAGCAAAAGCACTTTTAGGTAGCCACTCTCTTCCAAACGTCTCATTGATATTTTTACCATCAAGTTACGGTCGAAAACCACCTTTCCCGCTTTACGAAGGCGTAACCCCATTTCAATATCGTCAAGATAAGGTGCATCCGTATCGTATCCACCGATAGATAGGAATGCTGATTTTTTGAATGCTGTATTGTTACCTGGCATTCCTGTAAGGTTGAATAGGGAAGACAATGGATGAATGAAGTTAATGACGAAATAAGCTGCACGTGCCCTGAATTTGCGTTCTATTGGTTCGTTGGGTCCACAAACACCTACAACCTCTTTCCTCTTAAAATGCATTAATATGCGCTCTAACCAAAAATCCGGCAGTATAACGTCAATGTCCGTTGTTGCAACAATTTCTGCTCTTGTCACTTCTACACCATCATTTCTCGCACCACCAACTCCTTTACTTTTCTGCTGTATGACCACATCGGCATATATTTTTGCTATTCTTACCGTTTCGTCTGTGCTCCCGCCATCTACAACCACGATTTCAAATTCATCTCTACTTAGCGACTGGTTTGAGAAATTGCTGAGTCCCTTCTCGATAATATCTTCCTCGTTATACGTTGGTATAACCACCGAAATCCTGGGTGCTGGCATATCAGTTATATTTTTGACGTGCATAATTTACCTTTGCCTCCTTACCCCTCTTTACTGATATTGCATTGATCGTCCAGATATATAAGGTCCGTAAAACTCCGAACTGCTCCATTCTCCTCATGGAAAAATCCACATAAAGATTCGGGTCGCAGTATATTTTACCCATGTGTTTGAGTCTCCATGCGATTTCATAATCATCCCCCGCAGGCATATCGGAATACCCCCCAATCTGCAAGAATGCACGTCTTCGGAACGCCGTATTTGACCCGAGCGTGGTATAAAAGACCCTTGTTCTCGCAAGTAGATACGCGAGTTTATTAAACAACCCGATTAAGAACAGATATTTAAAACTATCTTCAATTGGGTTTATCGGCCCGTAAACTGCAACAACGTCTTTAAATTTAAAATCCGCACATATCCGCGCAAGCCACTCTTCTGGAAGAATTATATCTGCATCTGTCGTCGCGACGAGTTCCGCACTCGCTGCTTCCACACCGTCGTTTCTCGCACCACCGACACCTTTGCTTTTCTGCTGTATGACAATATCAGCATATTCTCGTGCTAATTCTACTGTTCTGTCCGTGCTTCCGCCATCCACAACAACAATCTCAAAATCATCTCTGTGCAAGTTTTGATTTACAAGGCTCTTCAAGCATCTTTCTATATATCGCTCTTCATTATACGCTGGAATGACGACAGAAATTTTTTTATTCACATCCATTATATTATTCTTATTTTTGCACCGCCTTTGCAAAATCAAATGCATTCCTCATACAAGCATCCATATTAAGATATTCAAATTCTGCAAACCGCCCAACGAGGTAAATCCCTCTGTGGGTTAAAAATCTTTTTATCAACTCGATATTGTGCTCATAATTCAAATCTGATATAACATAAGCATACCTTATCCTCTTCGCTCTGGTGAAACATACGGTATCCTTATCAATAATCTTTTTTTTATGCAGTTCTTCTATTGTGCGAGTTATTATCTCACCATCAGACAGCCTATCGATGGAATCACCGTTATTATACGTTATCTCTGCGATAACCGCGCTCTTCCCTTCTGGTGCAACGCTTTTACTGTAATTTGAGGGGAAAGCGACTCTGTGGGCAAGACAATCTCCATCTGCAATATATAACCATGAGAAATCGTTTAAATGTTCCACGTCGAGCCCGAGCATTACAGTGATAAGAGAGTTGTATTTTAATTCGTAGAGGGCGTGGTAAATCTCAGAGGGAACATCCTTTATTGTGTGAATAACATCAAAAATCGGATGCGTTGCTATAATTTCTTCATATCTCTTTCTTTCTACCCCATTCGATGCAATCCATCCATCGTTCTCACGAGTGATTGATTTTACATAGAAATTTTTTATTATTTTATCCCTGGATTCATGCTCTAAACTTTCGATTAATGCGTTTATACCCCCCTTCTCAGGGTAGTAGAAATTTAACTGGTGCTTGTATCCCTCTGTCTCGATTCCAAGTGATGATTTGATAATATCTTCTATTGGTGGTTTTGGCACCCTTCCATCTATCCACACAGTGCTCATCTCGGATGTGTCATACTTCCAAATCTTCTCATTGTATGGTATAAGATATTTTTCTGCTATTCCTTTTCCAAACGTAGAGTAGAGCCATTCTTTAAAATTCTTGGCTTGGTTATTGTTATTCTCGATTAAAGCTTCGACAAATCCCTGGACGCATTCGAAATTTTCCTGCACTGGTAAATCAGATAGCCCATTTTCAAACGGGTACTTCACATAATTGCCTTTATACAAAATTTTTGTATTCCTCCGGCATTTCACGTGGTTATCACCGAGTTTTTCGAGCATAAAGTTCAAAATCTCCTTGTCCTTCGAGAATATAATATGCGAGCCACCGCAGTCGAAGGTAAAACCATCTTCTACCAGGGACCGACATAATCCTCCGCACTCGCTATTTTTTTCTATGATTTCGCAATCAGGCATTAGACTTCCAAGTGTCAATCCGGTAAGTCCCGCACCTATGATTCCTATGGTCATTTGGTTATATCCTTATATTTTTTCATTTCTGTATAAACTTTTCGCTTTTCGCTTTTTATATTATCGAAAGTCTTATATATGCTTCATTATCAAGTTATTTTTGTACTAAGTAAGACTAAAAAGTTAGCATGAAGTTGAAACACACAATAGCGAGTAGATATGAGAAATGGCAAGTAAGGGTAGTGCAAATGACGGAAAGTAAAGTAAAATCGGAAGGCACAAGCACTATAATAACAAAATTTTTCTTAGCTCCTATTTTATTGTTTTTATGTTTCGGCGTATTGTTTTTGATTCTCCGTTTACACGCATTTAGTATTGTCGGAAGCCTCATGGTTGCGTACTTCGTTCCCCCTCTTGGCAAAGAATCTATAATACCAATTGCAATAGGGATAGGGGTTCATCCACTTTTAATCGCTCTTTCTGTCGCATATATTGACGTCATAGTGGCTTTGTTTTTACTATGGAACTATGACTTTGCAAAATTAGCACCTTTGTTAGGATTTTGGATGGAACGATTCGAAAACAAAGCGGTAAAAATAACAAGGGGGAAGTTATGGATAAAAGGTCTTCAATTCGTGGGACTCGTGTTATTTGTAATGATCCCTTTTCAAGGAAGTGGTGCCGTTGGGGGCACAATTGTAGGAAGGATGGCAGGTTTAAACCGATACGTGATATTCATTGCAATATTAATAGGTGCCATAGTTGGATGTTTGATTATTGCATACTCGGCTGATGTCTTAAAAAATATATTTTTTAGTTAGTTTTTATTTTATATAATATAGAAGCCAGGGTGGCAGAGTGGACAAATGCGGTGGCCTCGAGAGTCACTGTCCCTTGCGGGACGCTCAGGTTCAAATCCTGACCCTGGCGTTTGTTTAGGTTTTAGAAAAAAAAAGCGTTAGATTTTATATGTTAGTAACGCTTGTTTATATATGAGCAGTTATATGTTTGGAGGCAATACAACAAGAAAATGGGAGTAAAATCTTCTGCTGAAATAACGCGAATACTAAAAGAGAAATGGGACAAAAGCAAAGATAAAGGAGATTGGAGAGTGCTAACCGGGAGAAATCCAAAAGGCAGGTATGACATGTTCATCTCCAGCCCTGAACGTATATGGCAGCTAAAAATGGAGCAGACCGGGAGCAATGAGGCAATAGGATTTGGATTGGAAGCGGGGAAAATAGATGATGAGATAAAAAAACTTATGGGGATGGGAGCCCCAGTCCCGTTTGGCTTGATTTCTCCACAGAAAAAGCCTGATTTAGCGATTGTTCTCGCAGGCATCCAGCAATATTCTTCTGATTCCACATATACGCTTTGCAAGGAATATATCTCGGAGAAACAAGCGAAGTTGGATGAGAAGTTGGACAGGGAAATAGAGCGAATGAGCAGCGACCCGGTTTCAAGAAGAAGATATAAAGAGCAAAAGGAGAGAGAGAGCAAATCGTACCTGTAAAGAAAGTTTGATCAAAGAAACAAGTTAAACGCTTTTTCTAAAAGGGTTTAAAAGAAACTTTGTATGTATGACCTTACACGTAAATAAAAAAGGAATAAGAGTACTTGGCATTGCAGAAAGCTTCAGGAGGGACAAAGAAAAATCAGTGCTTGCTGGCGTGGTTATGCGTTCAGATTGCGTTATAGACGGTGTCGCTTTTGATAAGATAACCGTTGGGGGGATGGACGCCACGGAGGGCGTATTGCACGTTTTCGGGTCGCTGCAGCGTGCGGACATAAATGTGATGATGCTAAATGGATGCGTCATCAGTTGGTTTAACATTATAGACATAAAGGAAGTGTATGAAAAGTTGAATATTCCTCTCGTCTGCGTGACTTACGAGGAATCAGAAGGTCTGGAAGAACACATAGCCAGGCATTTTGAAGCAGATGAGCGAGATTCTCGGATAGAAGCATATAAGCGACTTGGGAATCGTGTCTGTGTGCGGCTGCATGACAATTTCGATGTTTTAATACGCTCTTTAGGTATGGAAAAAAGCGAAGCTGCTGCGGTACTTAAAAAATTCACCACTCACGGAAAAGTGCCAGAACCATTACGGGTTGCGAAAATAGTAGCAAGAGCGACACTTAGAAGCGGTTTAGATGCTTAGTGGCTTAGTGGCTTAGAGCCGAAAGACTAAAACGCTCTAAACAAATCACTCAGTACTTCGTCATGTTCACTCACCACCATGCCATTAAAAACAGTGTGTCTTACCACACCGGGAAATTCATAGCCCTCGAATGGCGACCAGCCACATTTTGTATAAAGATGTTCACTGCTAACTTTCACTCGTTCCTGCAAATCTAAAATCGTCAAATTCGCCCTTTTTCCTACTTCTATACGCCCCCTATCGCTTAATCCTAAAAACATTGCTGGATTATACGAACACACTTTCGATATGAGCTTTGGGTGAACGCCACAACGGACAATCAACCAGGCCACGAAATTACCATACGTGTCTAAATTTGGGACACCGGCTGGTGCTTCCGAAATATCAAGAGCTTTTTCCTCCTTCGTATGCGGTGCATGGTCAGTCACCAGAAAATCCGTTTCTCCTTTTTTAAACGCTTCCAGCAACCGCAGCCTATTCTCTTCGGTTCTCAAAGGAGGATTCATTTTTAAAAATGCCTTTTTAGCCAATGCATCGCGCTTACTAAAAAACAAATGGTGTGGTGTGACTTCACAGCGAAATCCGCCTTTTTTGTATCGCTTTAAAATACGCAAAGTGCCGTAAACAGAAACATGAGCAATATTAATTTTAATTTTGGTGTCGCTTGAAGAGGCTGAGGCGGAAGCTGAAACTGAGGATAAAACTTTCTTGACTGCTGACAATTCCGCTTCCTCAGGTCTTAGCTCGGAATAGTCACGGCTCCTTTCTTCCCCTTTTTCCTTTAATTCCTCCTTCCTCTTTTCTATAATCTCTGGATCTTCACAATGAATTACAACGGGTTTAGAAGTCGCTTCTATCGCCTTAATTGCTTTTGAAAGCATCTGCTTTTGGATATATAATCCTCCGGTTGTCTCGCACATGTATATCTTGTAAGCTACGACTTCTTTCTGCATATCCACAATCGCATTTGTGTCTATATCTGTGTTGGATTCCATTACACCGCCGTAGAAAAAGATGTCAATCAAACCTTTCGACTTTGAACGTGCGAGTTCGCGCTTTTTTCTTATTCGCTCGGAATTTATGCCAGGCAAAGGGGTGTTTGGCATGTCCACAACGGTAGTTATACCCCCATGAAGTGCAGCCGCAGTGCCTGAGCGAAAATCTTCTTTGTAGTCCCATTTATGGCTGCTATCTTCCCTTAAATGGGCATGCATATCAATAAACCCAGGGAAAATCAAACAGCCCCTTGTAGCCTCTACCTTTCTCTCGCTTCGTAAACCCTGCTTTTTTATCTCTGTAATATATCCATCGTCAATGCCTATCTGAGCGTCGTATATGCTTTCTGGATTTACAACTTTACCCGCAACAACCAAATCATGGAGTTTATGCATATCTTTTAAATAATAATAAAGTTAGATAGAATAGAAAAGGTAGAAGGGTGGGCGTATGTTTCCAAATAAACGAGTGCAAAGCATGGTGGGGAGAAAGGTGCATGTAGAGATGAAAGGAGAGAGGTGCGTGCTGGAGGGTGTGTTGACATCGGTGGATGATTACTTGAATTTGCACCTGAGTGGGGCAAACGAGATGGAAAGTGGGGAAAGGAGGAGATTGCTTGGTTCTGTGGTGGTCCGTGGCAATAACGTCGTGCTTATACATCCAATGAAAGAATAAAATGAACGAGAGGAAGGCAAAGAGGAAGCGAATAGGCATTATCGGCGTGGGTAACATAGGAACATCCATTCTTCGTGGGCTATTGGCTGCTGAGCAGGAAGGGAGGATTTTTATAAGTGACGAAAATAAGGAGAAGCTCAGATTTTTTGAAGCCGACCCGGAGTCAGATCCAAGAGTTGAAGTATGCGAGAATAACGAAGAAGTAGCAGAGCAATCAGAAGTGGTGATATTAGCGGTTAAGCCAAACGATGTGCGAGGTGTAGTAGAAGGGATTGCGCCTTTTATGAACAAAGAGAAGATTTTGATTTCGGTGGCTGCGGGTATGCCAACAGGAGCAATAGAGGAATATCTTGGCGAAGCCGGAGGAAAGAGGGTGATTCGTGTGATGCCGAATATAGGGGCACGTGTAAGAGAGGCGGTATCAGCGATATGCAAAGGCGAATATGCAAGTGAAGAGGATGAAGAAACAGCAAAGGAGATTTTAAGTGCTATTGGCAAGGTTTACTCCGTGAAGGAGAGTGAGATGGACGTTATTACAGGGCTTAGTGGTAGTGGCATCGCTTTCTTTGCGGCGATAATAGATGCGATGGCTGATGGAGGCGTGCATGAAGGTTTGCTGCATGATTTATCGCTGGCGATTTCTGCCGAGACTGCGATTGGAGCTGCGAAGTTGGTCCTCGCAGGGAATAAGCCATCGGAGATAAAGGCAATGACCTCATCTCCCGGGGGGACGACAATAAGAGGATTATATGCAATGGAATCGAGAGGTGTGAAGGCAGCGATGATGGAAGCCGTAATAGAAGCAACCCGGCACGCAAGGGAAATATCGAAGCAAAGCTAAAAAGTAAATTATTGACACAGATTAACGCAGATTGACACAGATGAAAAGATCAACAATGTCAAACTTAAATAAGTCCGCGTAAATCAGTGTCTTAAATAGAAGGAAGTTATGCTTTATTGGTATACAATGCAAAATGAAGAAAGGAAACATCTGGTTTCCCGAGTAGTGGAAATATTGAAGGAAGCAGGTTTTATCGTGTCGAGTAGATGTGAAGCCAGGAGTTTTGATTTAGCGGCGAGACGTGAGGAAATAACGTTATTAGCAAAGATATTGCATAACATAGATAGCGTTAGCGAGGAAGTAGCGAGAAGTATAAAGCGTGTGGCGTTTTGCTTGCTTGCTTCTCCTCTTGTCGTAGGGGAGAGAAGAGGTGCTTCTTTTTTGGAAGACGATGTCATATATTATAGATACGGCATTCCTGCTGTAAACACCCATACATTAAACGACTATTTTGTCGAAGACGCGCAGCCATACGTTTATTCTGCCACGGGGGGCTTGTATGTTAACATAGATGGAGAGGTGATGAAAGGGGCAAGAGAAAGGAAAGATTTTTCCTTAGGGGACGTTGCCGCGGAGTTAGGGATTTCAAGAAGAAGTGTTAGCAAGTACGAGGAAGGTGGAATGAGCACTACAATAGACGTCGCACTCGAACTCGAGGAAATTTTAAATATGATGTTAATAGAACCTTTGGAGCTTTTAAAACGAGAATTTGAAAAACCTTTCCCCTCTGATGTATCGAGAGCAGGAGTAGAAGAAGCGGCTTCGAGCTTAGAGAGAGATATTTTGAGTATAATGGAAGAGATAGGTTTTGAGATAGTTACAACTGCGCATGCTCCTTTTAGTGCTGTCTCACTTTCGCAATCGCTAAGAGAAGACGAAAGAGTGAAAATTCTTACGGGTATAAGCAAATACACCGGGCGAATGATAAAAAGGGCGAGGATAGTCAGCAGCTTGTCGCAAGTTACGAAAACGAAGTCGGTGTTCGTGGTGAATGGGAATATCAAGCGAGTGCAAATAGATAATACGGTTTTGATACGGAAGGAAGAGTTGAAAAAAATAAGTGACCTGGAGGAGTTCAACTGTGTGATAGAGGAGAGAGCGAGAAGTTAAAGTAAAGTGAAAAATGAATAAAGTAGCGATAATATTGGGCTCGGAAAGCGATAGAGCAGTGGCAAATAAAGCGGTAAAGGTGTTAGAGGAAGGGGAGATTCCTTATGAAGTAAGAGTGATCTCCGCGCACAGGAATCCAGAGGAGCTGGATAGATATCTAAGGGAAAGTGACGATTCCGTAGGGGTTATAATAGCGATTGCAGGGCTATCGGCAGCTTTACCCGGTGTAATAGCGTCAAAAACGGAGAAGCCAGTCATCGGCATTCCCGTGAGTGGGAAGTTGTTAGGCATGGATGCTTTGCTTTCTATGGTGCAAATGCCTTCGGGAGTTCCGGTGGGCGTGGTGGGCATAGACAACGGAGAAAATGCGGCTTTGCTTGCGTTACGGATACTGAAGGTGAAGGAGCCATAGCTCAATGCAAAATTTTGCATTTTTCATTGTTCTTTAAATTCTTCTCCACGCGTAAAAGAACCTTTGTAACGCAGTGATATTACAGAGAACTGCAAAAATAAGCACCGTCCAACCGAGGAAAGAGAAGCTTAGCAATCCCGATGTGGGAATTTGATATGGATAGGCAAGAGTGAGAAAAGTTGCTGCTATTATTATCAAAAGGCGGTCTGCTCTGCCAATCAAACCGCCGTACACCCGGTTCAGTCCCACTGCCTGCGCCTGTGTGCCCATGTATGAGGAAAGTAAAACGCCAATAATCGCTATTATACCGATTTCCCACCTTGGATTCGCATAGCCACCAAGGATAATGCCACCAATAATGAACATGTCCGAATATCGGTCGAGCACATGGTCAAGGAAATCGCCCTTTTTGCTCGCATTCCCAATCTCACGAGCTAAAAAACCATCTAAACCATCCAAAAATGCGTTCATGCATACGAAAACGCCAGCAAATAGCAGAAGAAGGTTGAATGGGTGATGCTGAATGCTGTTACCGGAGAAGAAGAAAAATAATCCCGCGAGTACAGCGAAGAAGAAAGAAGCGAAAGACAAAAAATTCGGTGAGATGCCCTTGGCTGCGAAAAATCTCGCTATCCTTCTCGCTAACTCACAATTATTCACAGATGCACGCAACAGAGAATCAAGAGCCATTTTATAATTACTCAATATCTCATAGGACTTATAAATACAACTTTCAGGTCCATGCTTCCACGTCTGTATCCTTCGAGATCAAGTGTGACGTAATTGAAACCAAGCATTTTCAGTCTCTTAGATATGTTATCACGAGTTTTGGTATTGAAAAACCTACCTATTTCGTGCTTTTCGACCTCTATCCTCGCTACGCCTCCATGGTGCAATCTAACTCTGACTTGCCTGAAGCCCATGTCTTTTAAGAGATTCTCTGACTCGTCTATCATATCGAGTTTTTCCCTTGTTATCCTCTCTCCGTAGTCTATCCTCGTGGCTAAACAAGGATTTGGGGGCTTGTTCCAAAAGGGCAGCCCTATCTCCTTCGCCATTTGCCTTATCTCGATTTTCGTTATGCCGACTTCGACCAGAGGATGCCACACACCTTCTTCTTCAGATGCCGCAATGCCGGGACGGTATTCATCAAGGTCTGAAACGGTAACACCTTCTGCGATTGTTCTTATGCCTTCCTTAGCTGCAACTTCCTTTAGCATTCGCGAAAAAACCTTTTTACAATGATAGCATCTGTCATAATGATTTATGACAAAATCTTCGTTTCTCAGCCATGAGAACTGCACTATCTTATGTGTGATGCCTGCATGGTTTAAAAAGCTCTTCACATGTTCTAACTCCCTTCCGGGAAGCAGTTCACTGTCTATCGTTACTGCCAGGACTTTTTCAGCCCGCACTTCATGAGCAACCGTCAACAGAAACCCGCTGTCAACACCACCAGAGAAAGCGACAAGTAAATTCTCTTTCTCTCTTATTCTTCTTCTCAATTCCTCAATTTTCTTTCTCGCTATAAGGTCGAGCATGATAAAGGGTATGTTTTAATACAAAAAATTAAATGGGGTCGGTGCGATTTGAACGCACGATCGGCGAGTCTGGAGCCCGCTGCCCTTCCTAACTAGGCCACGACCCCTACATGATACTCATTTTATTTAGAAGAATAAAAGCTTTCAATAAATACCAAAATTCTTTATCCTCGTTTTCGCTTCCTTCACCGCATTGCTTAATATCTCGGTAGTTTCATCCATTGTGCGCTTATCCACAGGATAGGGCACACCATCCTTCCCGCCGAACGCAAAAGAGAACTTAACAGGGTCCCTCCAGCTCGGGGCTTCCCCGTATATCAACTCGGAGATTAGCGCTAAAGCACGTACCGTTGCGGGTCCTATTCCACGTATACACAAAAACTGCTCGTAATTCTCTGGTTGCTTATCGTATGCCACACGAAGTGCATCCCAGTTCACCCGCTTCGGCAACCTGTATAGTAACTCTAACTCCCTTGATCTTTCGTCCTCAACTTTGACTGCACCCCCTAAATTTGAATTTGAAATGTTATCGAAATCAAAAAGTGCTCTTTGCCCTTTCCTTATTATTTTCTTCCTTCCGCCAAGCTCTTTATAAAGACGCTCTAATTCTCTTGACTCTGTTCTGGCAAAGTCAACGGACAGTCCCCTGCAACGCCTACTCCCCTTTGCAGTCATATCCAGCACATTCTCGTGCAGAACGCCAACAATTCCCTGATGCGGCTCCTCATCATACTTCTTTACCGTAGAAGAGAGCCAATGATATCTCCTTGCATACCTGTTGCGAGGATTCATTCCCTGTTGAATTACCGCCCACTCACCTTTCTCTGAGATGACCATCGAATGGTGATAAAGCTGATAGTTATCCTGGATGCATGCGTTATCCACCTTTGCTGATATTCTGCTTGCGTATTTTAGCTCCTCTACCCTTCCATCGCTGAGCCTTAACTTCTCTCCCAACGTATCTATATCAGACAAAGTGTTCCTTGAAGCTTTCCCTTTCCCTCCTGCAATACCGATACCAAACTCCTCAGGGTCTATAACGGATTTTAAAACACCGCATACCACCGTTGTAGTGCCGCTGCTATGCCAATCATAAGCCAATGCACACGATAGCGATTGAAACCAAAGAGGGTCTGCTAATTTCTTTATCGCTCCATCCACGCCATATTCATCTATTATCACTTCAAACATAGCATGAGCTAAGCTCTTCATCCTTTTTACCAGCCAGTAAGGTGCTGTTCCACCGTGAAGTGGCAAATCCACCACACCCGACCTGTTCATGTTAATTCAAACTAACCCTCTTCCCTTTTTACCCGCTGAGGTCTTCCCTCTGAAAACCCTTCCCTTGTGATTCCGGCTGCAAATCCAGTTGAGGTTTTTATCAGACTTTATAGCGGGATTTGCGGGCTCGACAAAGATTATTTCATACCATCTCCTTTTTCCATCCTCAGCTACCCAATAAGAATTAAGAACCTCCATGTTTGGATATTTTCTCGCAGCTCGTTCCTCAGCTATTCTCTGCAAGCTTTTTCCAGGCGTTATTTTGTGCACGCCCATTCTCTTTGGTCTTCTTCCGTGCTTCGGTCTTGACTTCCTTCTCCCTCCCCTTCTTACCTTTGCTCTCACCACGATAATGCCGTGTTTTGCTTTATACCCTAAAGAGCGCGCGCGGTCCAACCTCGTCGGTCTCTTTACCCTTACAACTGCTGGCTCTTTCCTCCACACTACCAGTCTTTCCTGCCTTAGTTTTCCTACGTAGGAACCCCTTGGTCTCTTCCATGCATCTCTTATATATCCATACGAAGATTTAGCCATTTTTCGTGTTCTGTATTAAATTATCTGTTTCAAATAATATAAGAAAAACAAATTTAATATAGATATAGGCTATCTAAAGCATATATTACATTAATAAGATACGAATAAGCAACCATAAGCAAGTGGCACGGTAAAAATAAAAAGAAAAGGAGGGAGTGAGAGGCATGGTGGATAAATTTAAGCCGTTGGACATATTAAACAAATCGCTAAAGTCCTCGGTTATAGTGAAGATAAGAGGAGACAGAGAATTTAGAGGAGTATTAGACGGCTACGATCTGCACTTGAACTTGGTGTTAAGTGATGTAGAGGAATTGAACAAGGACTTATCAGTAAAGAACACTTTGGGAGAAATTCTGGTGAGGGGCGATAATGTGGTGTACATCTCGCCAACTGTGCACAGAGAGGCGAAAAAAAGCGAAGGTACGGGTAAAAGCAAAGCCAAGGGCGAGGGCAAAGGTATAGGTAAAGAATCGGGAGAAAAAGACACATGGTAAAAGGCACACCTTCAATGGGCAAGAGGCAGAAGAAGTCGCACATAAAATGCAGAAGATGCGGCAGTCGCTCTTTTAGCCTGCATGCGAAGTACTGTGTGGCATGTGGGTTTGGGAAATCACGAAAAATGAGGAAGTTACCGGGATGGAGGAAGAAGAAGATATGAATCAAAACAAAGCTGAGCCAGACCAGAGGCCGAGGTAGCTTAGCGGACTAAAGCGCCGGCCTTGAGAGCCGGTGTCCCTACGTGGGACGCAAGGGTTCGAATCCCTTCCTCGGCGTTCTCTCGTGGGCACGCTGTTTAAAAAAATCTTTTCAAAGAAGGATTAGGGGATAAAATGGAAGAATATAAATATGAGGATTTGTTGGACAGAGCTTTGAAACACCTACCGAGTACAAAAACCAGTGAATCGCGTTTTATTATACCTGATGAAAGAGTGTTTATAGAAGGGAAGACCACGATTTTCGATAATTTTGATGTTATCTGCAACTACATAAACCGTGAAACGGAGCACGTGATGAAATTCTTGCTGAACGAATTGGGCACAGCAGGTAAGATAGAAGGGAATAGAGCGATTTTTCAGGGACGATTTCCGAAAGAGGAGGTAGAGCGTCAAATCCAGAAGTACGTAGATGAATACGTGCTATGTATGGAGTGCAAAAAACCTGACACACATATTATACGAATGGACCGTGTGTGGGTGCTGAAATGTGACGCATGCGGTGCAATTCGTCCTATTATGAAGCGAAAGAGGTAAAGGTAAAGAAGTAAGCAGAAACAAAAAGAGCTTATAGTTCCACTCGTATTCCCAATATGTTCTTCTCGCCGTAAAAAACATCCTTTGCAATTTCTGCACAGCCTATTGCCGCACTATACCTTGTTAATGTTTCGATTTCGATACCTAAGAGCCTGTTTATTCTCCGCTTCATTTCCTCTCTTTCACCCACAGAACCAGTTAAGAAGATTTTACGGTCTGAAGCTTCTACGCCGTAATCCCGCATGAGAACAAGCATCGCTGAAATTTCCATTGCTACAAACAAAGAAATGGTATCCAGAGCCAATTCCTCACTACCACCTGCTTTCGTCCATTTTTTCTGCAAGACGCCTGCATTTGAGAACGCATCGTTTGCACTTATACGCCCATCTTCAATATCTCTTAATAACTGAAGGTCAATTGGACCTTGATACAATCCGGGCGAGCCCAAGCAAGCATCTATTGCCCCTATTATTATTCCTCTCACTACGGACATGGTAACGGTGTTAGAGCTGATGTCTGCGAAAACGGAGCTCTTAAAACCTTTTTTATGAATATAATACGCAACCCCCACCTTTTCAGGACTTGCACAATGCGAGAAGAACTTCATCCTACGGTCTATTTTTTCGCTGTCTGCATGTATCCCGGGTATCATTATCGTTGGAATACCCGCGTTCTTTATTGCATCGAACACTTTTGTTCCACCACCAACAGTTGACCCGGCTTTTTCGTTTCTTATCCCCCTGTTCCGCACCTTTTTAATGTCTTTTATCGTGGAAAAGTCATCGCCCATCGAATAAGTCAGTGCAAGCAAATTTATTTCTTCTTTTTTTATCTCTAATCCCTTTTCTACTTCAGTTATAATCTCCTCACTGACCATATCTGCCGCCTTCTTTCTCGACAGCTCAAAAACTGTTACTTTACCTCCTTCTCCCTCCTTCAACACCGCAAATCGTATTCCGACGGTTCCATGATCTACTCCTACGAACATAAGCCTCTCTTTAAAAAGAAAGCATTACCAAAGAAATATTTAAAAGATGCTTTTCTTTTTATTGCCTTCTCTTTTTACTTCCACCAATTTTAAACCTCGCTCTTTCAATTTCAAAATTTTATTTTCGTCTGGTACATCATCCATCACATCCAGAATTGTGCATCTATCTCCTTCTTTTAGACCT